>Ga0209092_10000246_pt1 | contig 51629 bp, 47 predicted proteins | sample FraStrMetagenome_FD_187446 | JGI IMG/M metagenome (GOLD analysis project Ga0209092, IMG submission 187446) | Marine eukaryotic phytoplankton communities from Arctic Ocean - Fram Strait ARC3M Metagenome (SPAdes) (version 2) | ecosystem: Environmental > Aquatic > Marine > Oceanic | place: Fram...
TTCTCTATTGTTCCCGTCACTTCCTTCTCAACCCCTTCAGGACTCCATTTTTTTTCAGAATCTAAGTCTTCTAAAGCACAAATCAACCCATGTGTTTCACCACCAACATAGCCCACCGCATCATCGGCGGAAGTTAAAATATAAAACACCACACCGCCTTGATAAAAATCACCTACTTTGGGTTTCAATTCTACTACATTTGAAGGTTCACTAGGAAGGCTAGTGTCCACATCATTGGTAGCTGTAACCGTAAAGATGTAAGATTTACCAATAGCTAAGCCTGTAACCGTTAATCTAACATTTTCTAATGCGCCTACCACGGTAGTGGTAGTGGTACCGGTAACGGTAACACCTCCTGAAATTGGGGTAACTTTGTAAAAAATAATATCCGAACCTCGGTTATTTGGGGGGGTAAAAGTAATCTCAACTTCTCCGGATTTATCAGTAACAGAGGCTATAACACTTGTTGGTGCATCTGGACAGGTAATTAATTCCGTCAAAGCTTTCCACTTTTTACCATTATAAAACATAATTACTCCTTTTTTTTCTTCAAAATCGGTAACATACACCTGTAATCCTTCAGCTGGGCTTAAAATAGCTAGACGTTCCGCATTGGTCATTGTTGGCAACAAAAAACCTTTGGGGTCATTTGTATCACTTTCTAAATGTAAAATAGCTGAGGGATGTATTTTATCTGTACCAATAGCCACTTGGGCAAATGATGAGGCTGAAATAGCAAGACCTAGGGAAACCAATACTAATTGTAACTTTTTCATTTTTTTACTATAAAGCTAAAAAAATAAAATGAAGTTAACAAAATTATTAATACTTTTTTAATTGAAATAAAAAGTTTCTTCAGCGCAGACAAGAGTAATTTCTTGTTTCTATTAAGAGATTGCTTCAGTCATACTTCTCACTTAATGACGGTAGGTTGCGTCATTGCGAGCCTGCTTATCGGCAGACATAAAAAAACCTTAACACACAATTTATGATGTAATAAAATAGTTTTTTACTCCGATGAAATTACAAATAAGAATATTTGGGAAACTGCTATCTGTGAAAAAAGCATCCAGAAATCTTTATCAATAAGAACTGGGGGGCATCCACTGTAAGAAAAAATACGATGAGAAAATTAGAAAAAGTTAATGTACATTTGTTACTATTGTTAAATGATATAAATATTATTGATGAAATGTTAGCAGCCTCATGTAAAAACTTTATGGAAGCTGAACAAATGAATTCATGGTTTAAAAGAGAATTTATAGACCTTCTAAAAGGAGATGCAATGAATTTACCTGTGAAAGACAAATCTATTGAGGTAGCTGCTATTAAAAATCCAATGCCAGAAGACGAACCCTGTATTTTTGAGGAAAAGCCCCAATTTATTTCGGAAATAAAAATTATTTTGATGATCAAGGCTATTGTTAAAAACTATAAATCATCATTCAAATAAATTAAAAAATGTCACAAAAAAAACAACCAAGTTTTATAAAATGGGGTTTAAAATATTCTTTAACTGCAGCTTTAGCTGGAATTCTTTGTTGTGTAGCACCTGCAGTCTTATTTATGTTTGGAATCATGGGAGGTGTCTATGCGATTTCTTTTGCAGATTTCTTCTATGAGGAGGACGGAAGTTCTGGGACTGGATCATTTGTTCTTAAAGCAATTGCTTTCTGTATTGGTATTTACGGAATTTACTCCTTTAGAAAAAAGCAAAATCAATGCTCAATCAAACCGCAAAGGAAACGAACTAATTTAATACTCCTAAGCTTGACTATTCTTATTTTGGGCGTTGGTCTTTTTCTTACATTAGAAAAGTGGTCTTCATGGTATTTTGATAAGTATATCGTTCCTAAACAACAAAAGGAATTAAAAATCACTCCTTAACCTTAAAAAAATAATTTTATTTTCTTTTATTGATTAAAAAGGAGAACAAACCCCTTAATTTTATTGAATGAACCAACATATTAAAGTAATTATTCCTGCGTATAATGAGGCAGATTCTATAGCAAAAGTTATCAACGATATTCCAACTATAGTAAATGAAATAATTGTTGTTAGTAATAACTCTACCGATAATACTGAAATAAATGCGACCAAAGCTGGAGCAACTGTTCTACAAGAATCTAGAAAAGGATATGGCTATGCTTGTTTAAAAGGTATGGAGTATATTGCTAGCTTAGCTCTAGAAAAACAGCCGTATATTATTGTATTTTTAGACGGTGATTATTCTGATTATCCAGCTCAATTATCAGAAATCATTTACCCTATTATAAAAGATGATATAGATTTTGTGATTGGTTCTCGAGTAAAAAGAATGAGAGAAACTGGCTCAATGACACCACAACAAATATTTGGAAATTGGTTGGCTACCTTTTTAATGAAGTTGTTTTTTAAAGCCAAGTTTACAGATCTAGGGCCTTTTAGAGCAATAAAGTATGAAAAATTACTTGCTTTAAAAATGGTGGACAAAACATATGGTTGGACTATTGAGATGCAATTAAAAGCATTAAAACAAAAATTGAGTTATGTAGAAATTCCTGTAAAATATAGAAATAGAATTGGCGTTTCAAAAGTTTCAGGTACCATAAAAGGAAGTATCTTTGCAGGAATAAAAATATTAGGTTGGATTTTTAAATATAGTTTTAAATAGTGGTTCTAGAATACCTTATTATAGTCATTTACTCAATAGCTTTATTGCTCATTTTCATGTATGCAATTGCGCAATTAAACCTACTTTTTAATTATTTAAAAGCAATTAAAAAAGAGGATAATTCAGTAAAGTTTGACTTTACAGATTCCGATAAAATTCCTTTTGTTACCATACAACTCCCTGTTTATAATGAATTGTATGTGATGGAGCGTTTGTTAAAAAATATTGCCAAATTAGAATATCCAAAAGAGAAATTAGAAATTCAAGTACTCGATGACTCTACAGATGAATCTTTAGAGACGACTTCTAAACATATAAAAATAATCCAGAAAAAAGGGATTGATATTCAGCATATAAGAAGATCTAACCGGCAAGGTTTTAAAGCTGGCGCATTAAAAGAGGGCTTAAAAACTGCAAAAGGTGAATTTATTGCCATTTTTGATGCAGATTTTTTACCAAAACCTGATTGGCTATTTCAAACTATACCCTATTTTAAAGACCCAAAAATTGGAGTTATTCAAACGAGATGGAGTCATATTAATAGAAATTATTCTACGCTTACAAAAATTCAAGCTTTTGCATTAGATGCACATTTTACATTAGAACAAGTTGGAAGAAATAGTAAGGATCACTTTATTAATTTTAATGGTACCGCTGGTGTTTGGAGAAAAGAATGTATTTATGATGCAGGCAATTGGGAAGGAGATACTCTAACAGAAGATTTGGATTTAAGTTATAGGGCTCAATTAAAAAATTGGAAATTTAAATATTTGGTAAACGTAGAAACACCCGCAGAATTACCAATAGTTATTAGTGCTGCAAGATCTCAACAATTTAGATGGAACAAAGGTGGCGCAGAGAACTTTCAAAAGATGATGAGACACGTTATAGCGAGTAAAACAGTACCTTTTAGAACTAAAGTTCATAGTTTATTGCATTTGCTTAACAGCTCAATGTTTACTTGTATTTTATTAGTAGCCGTTTTAAGTGTCCCGATGTTATACATTAAAAATGAATATGCCCATTTAAAAAACTATTTCTATGTGATGAGCTTCTTCGTTATCAGTTCTTTGATCTTTTTTGTTTGTTACTGGAATATGTTTAAAAGTATTTATGGTGGAGGTTTTCTAAAGTTCATCAAATATATTGGTTCATTTTTTACCTTCTTTTCTATCGCTATGGGTTTTTCTTTGCACAATACAATTGCGGTTTTAGAAGGACATTTAGGTAAAAAAAGTGAATTTGTAAGAACTCCAAAGTTTAATATTAATTCCTTAAAAGACAACTGGAAAAAGAATAAATACATCAAGAAAAAACCATCTATTCATGTTGTTTTAGAGGGGTTATTAGCTATGTATTTTATTTTTGGGATGTACAGTGCTTTTATTGTTGGAAATCAAGGAGGCGATTTTGGTTTATTCCCTTTCCACTTTATGCTTTTTGTTGGATTTAGTTATGTGTTTTTTAAATCAATATTTTCTAAAGCTTAATGTCTTTTTTTACAAAATATAAAGATGTGCTTCTCATACTGATTAGCGCTGTACTTTATTTTATGTTTGCCTATTGCCTAGAAAGAACTGAATTTAAAACATTGCTTTTTTTGTGGTGTTCCCTTTTTGGCTGTTTTTATCTCTTGATAAATAGTAAAACGATTGGTGCTTCAACTTTAATTGCATTGGTGCTTTTTTTTAGGATTCTCTTTCTCTTTGCAATTCCTAATTTATCACAGGATTTTTATAGATTTATTTGGGATGGCCGTATGCTTTTCGAAGGGTTAAACCCATACTTATCATTTCCTGAATCATTTATCAAACAAGGCACACAGCCTATATCTGACGCTTACAGGTTATATGCTGGAATGGGAGAAATGAATGGAAGTCATTATACAAACTATCCTCCCATAAATCAACTTTGTTTTTTGATTGCTGCATTGCTTGCCAGCAAAAGTCTTTTTGGTTCTATAATTGTGTTAAGAGTAATCATTATAATGGCAGATATTGGAATTTTATATTTTGGAAGAAAACTTTTAGCAAGCTTAAAATTGCCTAAAAAAAATATATATTGGTATGCTTTAAATCCATTTATAATAATAGAAATGTCTGGAAACTTACACTTTGAACCTGTAATGCTCTTTTTCTTAGTTTGGAGTTTGTGTGAATTATACAAACAAAAATGGATTTTGTCTGCACTACTTTTAGCGTGTTCAATTTCAGTAAAATTGATCCCATTATTAATGTTGCCTTTATTTTACCAATGGTTTGTGAGAAAAGATCAAAATTGGATTACAAGTTTTAAAAAATTAAGTCTTTTTTATACGATTGTTTTATCAACCACATTCCTTTTATTTTTACCTTTCTACACCTCGGAGTTTCTGAAAAACTATAGCAGTTCTATAAGTTTATGGTTTCGAAATTTTGAATTTAACGCAAGCTTTTATTACATATTTAGAAAAATCGGATACTACTTTAGTGGTTATAATGAAATTGCTATTATTGGAAAAATAACTCCCCTCCTAACATTTATATTTCTAATGATTATAACTTTTGTCAGAAAAAACAACACAATGATAGCATTCATTACTGTTTCATTATTTGGTCTCTGTTTTTATTATTTCACAGCATCAACTGTGCATCCTTGGTATCTGGCAACTCCTTTATTTTTGTCAATTTTTACAAAATACCGTTTTCCAATTGTTTGGACTATCGTTGTTATTTTTAGCTATCAAGCATATTCAAATTTACCCTGGAAGGAGAATATATGGTTTGTTACTTTAGAATACGGAATACTTTATGGTTTCCTTATTTTCGAACTTCGAAAAACATCTAATATTATAAAATTATAAATGATCAATTTTTACTTTTATATAGAGAGATTTTGTAATTTAGACGCTAATTTGTGAACTAGATTATGAAAAGACTTACCATAAAAGACATTGCAAAAGAATTTAATGTTTCTATTTCTACGGTGTCTAAAGCACTAAATGATAGCTATGAAATTAGTGTAAGTACAAAAGAAAAAATTAAGAAATATGCAAAAGCAAACAACTACAAACCTAATTTTAACGCTTTAAGCTTAAAAAATAGACAAACAAAAACAATAGGAATTATTATTCCTAATATGCTAAACTATTTCTTTGCTCAAGTTTTTAATGGAATAGAAAAAGTAGCGAACAATAGAGGATATAAAATAATTTCCTGTATTTCTAATGAATCTTTTAAGAAAGAAGTAGAAACTATAGAAATGCTTTCTAACGGAAGTATAGATGGTTTTATTTTATCTCTAGCAGAAGAAACTGTTTCTAAAAATGATTTTAATCATTTTAAAGAAGTATTAGATAATGGAACTCCTATTGTTATGTTTGATAGAGTTGCAGAAAATTTAAAATGTGACAAAGTAGTCACCGATAATTTTGACAGTGCAAGGAGTACGGTTGCATACTTGGTTAAATCTGGACATCAAAATATTGCATTTATTTCAACTATAAATAACTTAGAAATTGGAAGAAGAAGACAATTAGGTTATCTAAAAGGATTGGAAGATTACAACATAAAAGTTGAAAAGGATTTAATCATAAATATAGATGATAACTATAAAAATTATGAAAAAATTCTAGAACCTATTTTTAAAAACAACAATATAGACAGCGTTATTGCTACAGATGAATCTTCTGCAATTGCGGCAATGAAAGTTGCAATTAAAAAAGGGCATAAAATTCCTGAAAATTTTTCTGTTATTTCTTTTTCTAATGGGATTTTAGCAAGACACTCAAGTCCAAGAATGACAACTGTTAGTCAGCATGGAAAAATTATGGGAGAAAAGGCTGCTGAAATGCTTATCAATAGACTAGAAGATAAATCTGAAGAAAAAAAGAAGCCTAAGACAATCGTTGTTAAAACTGATTTAGTAGAAAGAAACTCCACCAAAAAAATCTTATAATTTACTTCAGTAAAACATGAATCTGTCTAAAGTAAAATTAGTGGTTTCAGATATGGACGGGACCCTGCTGAATTCTGATGGAGAGGTTAGTGATTTATTCTTTAAATTATTTGATCAATTAAAAAATAATAATATTCATTTTTGTGCTGCAAGCGGAAGACAGTACAATAGCATTGTTCATAAATTAGCCTCAATAAAAGATGATATTTTTGTAATCGCGGAAAATGGAGGGATTGCCAAAAAAGGAGATACATTATTAGCCTTAAACTCTCTGTCTGCAGAAAAAATAAAAAAAATAATTCCTGTTTTAAGAACTATAGAAAATGCACACGTAGTTTTGTGCGGGAAAAATGAAGCCTTTATAGAATCTAAAAACAAAAAATTTATAGACTTATTTCAAGAATATTATCACAGCTATAAAATAGTAACTGATTTAACAAAAAAAGCAGATTCTGAAGACTTTTTAAAAATTGCAATTTATCATTTTACTTCATCAGAAGATTTTATTTACCCAAATGTAAAAGAATTTGAAGATGAATTACTCATTAAAATTTCTGGTAAAAATTGGTTGGATATTTCTGATAAAAAAGCGAATAAAGGAAATGCATTAAAGAAAGTGCAAAGACTATTAAATATTACCAAAGAAGAAACACTTGTTTTTGGAGATTATCACAATGACATAGAAATGCTAAAAGAAGCCGATTTTAGCTTTGCAATGAAAAATGCCCACGAAGACATTCTAAAAATTGCAAATTATACTACAGAAAGTAATGATAATTTTGGTGTAGAAAAGGTAGTTGCAATTTTAGTAAAAAACAACTCAATTTGAGAGCTTTTAGTTTGTTAGCAAATGTTGCCCTATAGAAATTGTATTGCTATGTAAACCATTTAATTCTATAATTAAAGCAATCGTTGTGTTAAACTTTTTAGCAATAGAATACAATGTATCCCCTTTTTTTACCTTGTAATAATTCTCAATTGTATTCTTTGGTTTTATCTCTTTTTTTGTATCCTTTTTAATTTTAAAATCTTTTCTTTTTATTTTATCAAATTCATATAATTTATAGTTTTCGATGATTTTAATTAGTTTGTTAGGATATTTTTTGTCGGTCGCATATCCAGCCTTCTTTAATCCTTTGGCCCATCTTTTATAATCCTTCAAACCATATTTAAATAAGAAAGAATATCTTTTCCTTTTCGATAAAAATGCTGAGTGATCTTCATAAGAAGTCTGCACATATTGGTATTTTCTAAAACACTCTCCTTTTACATCATCATCATGATACACTCGAGCCCCTTTCCATTGAGTATGACATTTTATACCAAAATGGTTGTTAGATTTAAGTGCTAGTTCGCTTCTTCCCCTCCCAGACTCTAAAATCCCTTGTGCCAATGTTATACTTGCAGGGATTTTATTTTCATGCATTTCTTTTACTGCAATTGAAGCATATTTTCTTATGTATGCTATTGTATAGGTATTTAATTTAGGGTTTTTCTTTAATAACTTTTTTGTAAATTCTTTTTGATTTACAGAAGGTAATTTTTTAGGTTTTAATTCATTTGAAACAATATTCGGGTTCTTCTTATTATAACTAGATTTTTTACGGGAACCACAGCTAACAACAACCAAAAAGAAAACACAATATAATACAACCTTTAACTTCATAAAACCTTAATTATTTTCTGATTTTGTTTTTTTAATTTTTGATTAAACCCTTCTATTCCTTGAATTCCTCCTGTATGAATTGCTAAAATTTTTGTGCCTTCGCTAAAATATTCTTTTTCAATTAAATCTAAAATACCAAACAACATTTTACCAGTGTAAATAGGATCTAACAAAATACCTGTTTCTTCTTTAAAAGTATTAATAAAATCAACTAAATGGTCATTAAATTTTGCATAACCACCAAAATGGTAGTCTTTTATTAAACTCCAATTATCATTCTTAATTGTATATTTTTTAATTTCTTCCGATAAAAAGCTCCCCTTTAATGCTGGAAAACCGATAACTTCCTGATGCTTTTTTAGAGATTTTATCAATCCAGAAATTGTTCCTCCTGTACCCACAGCAGCACAAATATAATTGAATTGTTGATCTTCTTTTGTTAAAATTTCTTCACAACCTTTAACAGCTAAATAATTAGTACCTCCCTCTGGAATTAAATAAAAATCACCCCATTTATTTTTCATCTTTTCAATAAAGCCAAATGATGATTTTTGCCTGTATTGTTCTCTGGAAACAAACTGAAACTTCATTCCATTGTTATGGGCTTCTCTCAAGGTAGCATTTTCTTGCAAGGTTTTTTTAAGGTTTTTACCTAATTCATCTCCTCTAATAATTCCAAAAGTTTTAAAACCAGCTAATTTACCCGCAACAGCTGTTGCTAGAATATGATTAGAAAATGCGCCTCCAAAAGTAAGTAGTGCATTTTTTTTTAGTTTTTTAGCTTCTTGTAAATTGTGTTTTAATTTTCTAAATTTATTTCCAGAAACAAAAGGATGAATTAAATCTTCTCTTTTTATAAAGAGCTCAATTTTTTTTTCTTTCAAGATTGGAAGAAAAATTTGTTGATTTTTAGTTTCTATGATTGTGTTAAAGTTCATTATTTGTCATTCCTATTTACAAAAGAATCGATAATTTAATTATCTATCAGTTTAAGAAGTTCTTAAATAAATACCATCTTAAGTTATTGAAATATCTTCATTATTACTTCAAAAATTTAAAAAAAAAGGAAAATATAATTATACTATTTTTCTTTATATGCACTTAAAAAACTTAATTAAAATTAGAAACTTTAGCTTCTATCTTTTCCCATTCTTCCATTAAGTTGTCAAGTGTCGCTTTGTCTGCTTTGTATTTTTCAAAGAAATTTGGCCTTGCAGAAACCTCATCATAATTCTGCGCTAACTCTAGATCTATCTTTGCTGTTTGAGCTTCTATATTTACAATTTCAGCTTCTATTTTAGAGAGTTTATTCTTTAGTTTTTTTAAGTCTTTTTCTTGTTCTCTAGTCATTAGATACCCTTCTTTTTTATCCGAAGTTTTATCTATTTTTACTACCGTCCTTTTTTCTGCTTCTCTAAGATTTTCAATTTTATGCTGTTCTAAAAAATAATCTATATCTCCTAAATATTCTTTAATTACCTTGTCCTTAAAGCCATAGACACTTGATGTTAAACCTTGTAAAAAGTCTCTATCGTGAGATACTAAAATTAACGTTCCATGAAAACTTTTTAAAGCTTCCTTTAAAACATTTTTTGAAGCTATATCTAGATGATTTGTGGGCTCATCCATTATTAGTACGTTAAAAGGCGACAATAATAATTTACACAATGCCAACCTATTTCTTTCTCCTCCAGAAAGTACTTTTGCTTTTTTGTCTACTGCATCTCCTCCAAATAAGAAAGAACCTAACATATCTCTAACCCGCATTCTGTTTCCGTCAGTTGCAGCATCTTCCATTATTTCTAAAACCGTTTTTTCTGGCGGTAAATGTTCAGATTGATTTTGTGCAAAATATCCAACTTCTACATTATGACCGAGTTTTAAATGACCTGTAAAAGGGATTTCACCAACCATCATTTTTGCCAACGTAGATTTTCCTTGGCCATTCTGACCAACAAAAGCAATCTTACTATTCCTTTCAATTAATAAATCTACATTTTCTAAAACCTGTTTATCACCATAACTCTTGCTTAATTTTTCTGCTTCAACAATTATTTTACCCGGTTCTTTAGAGATTGCAAAACGAACATTCATTGCTTGGTTGTCATCTTGATCAACTTCAATTAACTCAACTTTATCTAGTTGCTTCATTAAAGATTGTGCCATAGATGCTTTACTAGCCTTTGCTTTAAACTTATTAATGAGATGTTGTTTTTGCTTAATTTCTTTTTCTTGATTTTTCTGAGCTTGTAATTGCTTTTCTTTAATCTCTGCTCTTAATAATAGGAACTGTGAGTATGGTTTTTTATAATCGTAAATTTGACCTAGTGATATTTCTATGGTTCTGTTGGTAACGTTATCTAAAAACATCTTATCATGAGAAACCAATACGATAGCACCAGAATAACCTTTCAAAAAATTTTCTAACCAAATAATAGATTCTATGTCTAGGTGGTTTGTTGGCTCATCTAATAATAAAATATCATTGTTTTGTAAAAGTAGTTTTGCCAATTCGATTCGCATTCTCCATCCTCCAGAAAACGTATCGGTTAGTTTGTTGAAGTCTTCTCTTTGAAAACCTAAACCTTGCAATATTTTTTCTGTATCTCCCTGATAGTTGTACCCTCCGAGAAGCTCATAACGTTCAGTTAGATCTGTTAAATCAAGAATTAATTGACTGTAAGCTTCACTTTCATAATCTGTTCTGATAGCGAGTTGTTCATTAATAGCATCTAGCGTTAATTCAATTTCTTTAATTTCTTCAAAAGCTTGATATGCTTCTTCTAAAATGGTTCTTCCTTCAACAAAATCGATATCTTGTCTTAAAAAACCAATTTGTACATCTTTATCAAAAGCCATTGTACCACTACTTTCTATATCTTTAGAAAGCACTTTTAAAAGCGTAGATTTTCCAGCACCATTTTTACCAATGAGACCAATTCGATCTCCTTTATTTAATTTGAAAGTAATTCCTGAAAATAAATCAGTTCCCATAAAGGAAACTGTTAAGTTGTGAACGTTTAGCATGTAATGTAATAATTGTTGCTTAAATAAAAGTTTAAAATTTTATATTTACAAAAGTATACAAATTTATATTCTATATGTTTAAAAAGGGGAGCAAGTTATATAGTATTTTTAAAGCCAGATGTCCAAAATGTAACGAGGGAAAATTCTTTAAATTTTCGATCTCTTATAATCCTCGTAAGGTTACCAAAATTTTCGATCACTGTTCTAATTGTAACTTAAAATATATGATAGAGCCTTCTTTTTATTTTGGAGCAATGTATATTAATTACGGAATCACAGTAGCTATATCTATTTTTATTTTTTTAATATCTAAATTAATTTTTGATATTACCTTATTACAAAGTTTTGCTGCAATCATTTTTTCACTTGTAATATTAGCACCTTTTAATCTTCGTTTATCAAGAATACTCTGGATACATATGTTCGTTAATTTTGATTCAAAAATATCTTAAAAAGTTAATTTTCAGCTATTAATAAACAAATAGCACTACAAAACACGTATTAATACGTATATTTATTTGACCTTATAAAAATTTTTATGAGAAAAAAAAAAATATTGCTATTGTTCCTTTTGATAATAACGCAGATTAATTGTCAAAAAAAAATAGATTCCTATAAGAGTATTATTGCAAACACTTCTGATAGAAAATTAAAATTAGCAATGCTCGATAGCGTATTTAATTTTTATAAAAATAAGAATGAAATAGAATCTATTGACTACGTAGAACAATATGTGAATTTAGCTTTTGAAATGAAAGAATATGAAAAAGGCATCAAAAGAAGTATTGGTGTTCACTATTTGATAACTGATAAATTTAAACAACCAAAACGAGCTTTTCAACTTATTATTAATAGTGAAAAACATCTCGACAAAACAAATAACACGTTTCTTAACGGTAGCGTTTACCTTAAAAAAGCAGCTACCAATTTTAATAGAGGTGATTTTATAAAAGCTGTTAAAAACTATTCTCTTGCTATTACAAAATATGGCTCAAACGATTCTATATACAAAGCAGATGCGATCTATTTTAGAGGGCAATCTTATTTTGAAACAGGTGCTTTTTTTAAATGCATAACTGATTATTTGTTGGCATCTAAATACTATGAAAATTTAGAAGATCAAAAATTTTTTATGAGAGCGATGCAAGGAGTTATAAATGTATATGGAATTAGTGGATTTACAGAAAAAGCAATTGAAGAAAGTAATAAACTAATTACTAAAACTATTAAGTTAAATCTGAATAAAGAATTTTTGTCAATTATTTATTACAACCAGTCAAATTTTTATAAAAAAATAAATAATTTCGAAGAACAAGAAAAAACCTTGTTAAAAGCATATCATTATCGAACTTTTTTTATAAATTCAAGTTATAATTATGTTATTGAGTCTTCGCTGTCTAAATTCTATTCTAGTACTGATTTAAAAAAATCTAAACACTTTTTACAGGAGGCAGCCGTCATTCAAAAAAATAGTACTAAAAACAAAATTGGTTTTCAAGAATTTAGAACTGCTAAAGCAAATTATTTATTTAAAACTGGCAAAATTAATAAAGCTATTGAGATCTATCTATCTTGTTTAAAGGTTGCACAAAAAAAGGGAGATTACATAAACGTTATTAACATAAACAAAAATCTTTATGATATTTACAAAGCAAAAAATGATTTTAAAAATTCTTTGAAATATTTTGAATCTTACAATACAGAAAAAGATGCAATTTTTAATTTAAAAAAAACGAATGCAATTTCATATTATCAAACACTATATGAAACTGAAAAGAAAGAATCAGAAATATTAAAACATAAAAGTGACATTAAAGTTCTTGCTGCTAAAAATGAGGTTAAAATACAATGGATCCTTTTTGGAGGGATTGGTTTAATTTTAATTTTTGGTGTTTCCTTTTTGTATAGAAATAGGGTCTACCATAAAAATAAGAATAAGTTGAAAACTTTTTTTACACAAAACTTATTAGTATCACAAGACAAGGATAGAAAAAGGATTTCCAAAGATTTACATGATAGTTTAGGGCAAAGTCTCATGCTTGTAAAAAATAATATTTCAAATGAAAACAAGAATGCAAAAGACTTGTTAAATGGGGCAATTGAAGAATTAAGAACCATTTCTAGAACTTTACATCCATATCAATTAAAAGAAATAGGAATTACATCGGCAATTAACAATCTAGTTCGTCAACTAAACAAAAATTATCCTGACACTTATATATTTGGAGACATCGATAATATTGACGGTATTTTAACTAATGACCAAGAACTAAACTTATATAGGATTGTTCAAGAATGCTTTTCTAATATCATAAAACATGCAAAAGCAAAATCTGCAAAAATTCATTTAGAAAGGATTCAGAATAAAATTATACTAGTTTTACAAGATAATGGTATTGGTTTTGATTTTTCAAAAAAATTAAAAAACCCCCAGAGCTTGGGATTAAAAACAATCAAAGAAAGAATCCGATTTATAAACGGAAATCTATTCGTAGAAACGAATGATAAAATTGGTTCTAAATTTAAAATAACAATACACACTGTATAATGAAACCATCTATATTTATTGCAGATGACCACCCTATATTAATTAAAGGGTTAAATGATCTTCTTTTAGAAAAAGGATATAATATCATTGGTTCTTCTACAAACGGACAAGCTGCTTTAAATTTTATATATAAAAACGTACCAGATATTGCAATTTTAGATGTTGAAATGCCTCTTAAAACAGGAATTGAAATTGCAAAAGAGTGTTTAAAAAAGAATCTTAAAACCAAAATTATTATTATTACAATTCATAAAGAAGTTGAATTGTATATACAAGCAAAAAAACTTAATATCTATGGTTATTTATTAAAAGAATTTGCATTAGAGGAGATAGACAAATGTATTCAATCTGTTATATCTGATATTCCATATTTTAGTGAAGAAATAAAAAAAATGTTAGGTCACACTGATGAATCTAAAAAAATATTTAAAACTCTAACCTCAAATGAAATGAGAATTTTAAAAATAATTGCTAATTATAAAACAAATAAGGAAATCGGACATTTATTATTTATCTCTTCTAGAACTGTAGAAAAACATAGAAGTAATATCATTAACAAACTTAATATTGATAGAAAAACGGGAGCTTTAACTACTTGGGTTCAAAAAAATAGACATCTTTTTCTTTAATCTATTAAATTTTGGGTATTAACACGTACATCTATATTATTATTATTTTGTTTTTTTGTATAAGTGAAATTTGTTTATTACTAAGTAACAGATGTTAAAAACATATTCGGGGGGATATATTAACACAGTTCTATTTTTCATATTTATGAACAACTGTTACGAAAAAAGTCTCATTCTAACGAATGAGACTTCTTTTGGAATCTTATAATATTAATTTCTTCATGTAAAACAGCTCCATTTTCTAAGTGATTATACAACTCTTTTGCTGTTATTGGAGCAATCATAACACCTCTAGTTCCTAAGCCATTTAAAACGGCTAACTGAGAGTGCTTTGGATGTATACCAACTAGAGGTCTTCTTCCTGCAACTGTAGGTCTTATTCCTGCCGATTGAGAAACAATTGTATATGGTACATTAATTACCTTCTCTAATTTCTCTACCAATTCCTCTTTTCCTTCTTCAGTTGGTATTGATGTTTTATCGGTCCAATTAAAAGTAGCACCAACTTTATAATAATGATTTCCTAAAGGAAGAACAAATAAGGTTGATTTTAATAAAAAATTGATCTCTAATTCTGGGGCTAATATTGTAATTAATTCACCTTTTGCTTCATTTAACGGTAAATAATTGAAAAATGGATTTTGTACAATTCCAAAGCCTTCACAAAAAACAATTCTATCTGCAATAATATCATTGTATTCTATATTATCTTCTTTGAACTTAATTTGATCATGCTGAAAACTTTTAAAACGGATAGATTCTATTTTTTTAAGATAATTCCTGTAGGATTCTACCAGTTTTTTTGTATCAATTCTACCAGCTTCATTTACATTTCCAAAACTAAAATCAGCCAATACACCTTTATAAGATTGAGTATCTAATTCTGAATTTAGGTATTCTGATAATTTGGGTTTATCCATAGCAGAAAACCAATTATTTTGATCTTCTACAGACTTAAAAACTTTTTTAATTACAAATTTCTCATCAACTTTTATATTTAATTTTTCTTCTAAATTTTGATAAAATGGAAGTGCAATTTTTAATTGTTCTTTGGCATTCCAAACAGGAGTATACCTTTTTAAAATAACAGGATTATAAACGCCACCTGCTACTAATGAAGAAGTTTGAGAGTCATCTTCAAAAACTAAAAATGTTTTTTTAGCTGCGATTAATTCTTCAACAAAAGCCAAGCCTGCTAATCCTAAACCAACAACGATAAAATCAACTTTCATAATCCAAAAATAGTTTTTTTACACTAAAAAAGCGTTCTAAAATTAGAACGCTTTTTGTATTAATTATAGTATGAGGGTTTTAATAATTCCACATATCCATTTCTTTATTTCTAATATCTTCTTTAATCTTATTTGCTTCTAATAATTGAAATAAAGAATTCCCTTTTACATAGTCAGAAATTGCTCTATTCCCATAAATATTTTCTTCTCTAACAATTACGGCACTAAACCTTCTGGCATTTAATAAATGGTCAAAAGAAATTGATTTTATTGCGTTTTTGGGATTGAATACTTTTGCAACATGCAAAACTTCTCTTGCAGATGGAAAGAAAACCCAAAATAACTCATATAAATTTTCATCATCAATTTCAGATACACCTAAAGTTTGAACATCTTTACCCATTGGCGCTAATGCTAACAATCTGTATTTTAATTCACCTTGACGCTTATCAAAATACCACATTCCCTTGATCATGTAACCTTCTACGTCTTGTGTTTGAATTCTAAAAGTATCTTTATATCCATCTTCTTCACGAATATTTACCAAACGACTGTCTATTTCTTTTTGGGTAATTTTTGATGTAAAAAAAGAATCTGAATATGCTTCTTTAATCCTACCCTGCTTAATTCCTTTAATCAATGTATCAAATAAAGACCTCCTATCTAAAGAAATATTTGTAGTATCAATTGGAAAATAATAGGGTAAATTTATTTTTTGGTTTAAATCTATAAATTCCCAAACCACCTTAGACCATAAAACATCTCTGTCATTAATATAACCATAAGGAATAGGGGCGTCATTATCCGCCGCAAGTTGTTGCTCGTTTTTCTTTCCTATTTGATTTACAGTTTTAGAATTCAGTAAGTTTGCTTGCGCATGAATTGAACCACTTATGATAAAAGCGAAAAATACTATTAAACAATTTTTAAGCATATTATATTTATTTTCTTCTAATTAGTTATCTCTATACTAACAGGTAGTACCTTTTGTAATTTATAAGATGAATTACCAATAATTGATGCATTGATATCAAAAACAGTGACTACATCTCCTCTTCTTGCTTTTGATAATGCTTTTTTAGCTTGCGCATTAAAAGTATTCCCTTTAACAAGAACAGTTACTTGACCTGGAACTTTTACTTTAAAACTATTTACTTTTAATTTTAAGTCAAAAACAAAATCTGGCAATCCAGCACCTATTGGAGTTCTCCCCAAACTGGTTTTTGGCATTCTTACAACACCATATTGCCCTCGAGCACTTGCCATTGCAGCTGGAATGTCTTTAATTCTAAATTCTTTTTTTGAAGTAACCTTTTTTCCACTACTTAATTTTGCACTTACATTTATAATTGCTGTTTTACTTGCACCTGGACTTAAACTAAATTTACCTTTTTTACCAGTCAAACTTCCTCCAATTACAGAAACATCTAAATTAGTATCACTTACTCCCGGTAAAGAAACAGAAATTGGATTTTGTAAACCTCTATACACCACGTTCATTTTATCTGCAGAAACAACAGCATTACTCGGCTCAGGAATTACAGAATAAGAACTTTCGAAATCTACATTGACAGGTTTTTCATCTTGAGTAAAAGTTATTTGTCCTTTAATATCATGACTCCCTACGTTTCCTGCAGGCATATCTATAATAACTTGACCTGCTTGAATATTTTTATAGTCTCTTCCATTTAGAATAACATTATCAGGAATCATCGTTGCATCATAACGTCCTAAAACAATTTTACCTGTAACTTTTTCACCTGCAAAGTAGGCATTCTTGTCTAAAGCAACGATTCCTTTATAATTGTCTAACGATAACGCTTCTTCTAATTTACCCCCTAATAAATCTGCAACAATATCAGCTTCGGTGTTTTTAATATCTGATTGCATTTGTGTTAAATTAGTAATTGAGGCTACTAGAGGAAATCCTTTGAACCTATATTCTAACCATTTTATTGTTTTTCCATCTCTATTAATATCATCATTTGTGGAAAACCTTTTTTTGAGTATTGATGAGAATTTACTGTCCTTTCCTAGTACACTTATTACATCTGTTCTATAACCATTAATTTTGTTTAGAAACTCTTCTCCTTCTGAAGTAAACTTATCTCCTTTGAAGAAATATTCATCAAAAGAAGCCGTTTTATCCATCGCTTCATAGTCTTGTTTATCTTCAATATCTAGAGTCATTTTATCTTTCAAACCCTCTAAATAGGTGTAAAAGTCTATGGAATACGATTTAACCTGGATAGCTTGATTGTTTAACTTATCAAATTTTGCAGCCTGTTCGCTTGCTTTTGTAGCTAAATTAGCATAAGCTTCATTATTTTTCAATGTCGTTGAAATATTATTTTCAGTCAACTTTTCATTCATAAAACCAAATGCTGATAAAACTTCTTTACTCATATTCATTGCTAGCATTGCAATAAACACTAAGTACATTAGATTTATCATTTTTTGTCTTGCGGACATTTTTTCTCCTGCCATTCTAATTAGTTTTTTAAGTTAGTGTTTGGTATTTAGGTTTAACTAATTATTATTTTGACATTGCAGAAAGCATACCACCATAAACTCCATTTAAAGAAGATAAATTATGTGCTAAAGACTCCATTTGCTCTTTTAATTTTTCTGTATTCTCTGCAACTGATTCATTTAAAACAAATTGATTGTTTGCATTTTCAGCCTGAACCTTATATAAGTTGTTTAAAGTTTCCATTTGAGTTGCAGCTAATGACATTTGCTCATTATAACTATTTGTTGAAGAGATAGATTCTGAGGCAGCAGATAATCCTTCAGCAGCGCCTTGAAAGTTTTTCATACTCGTACCGAAGCTTTCCATTAAGCTAACATCTATTTTAGCTTCTTGTAATAAAGTATCTAATTTTTGAGCTAATAATCCTTGTGTATCTTCTTCTTTTTCTGAAGTTATACTTACATCACCTAACTCAGGATATACTTTAGCCCAATCTAAATCATCTTCTGGTGCGTCAAAAGCTGAAATTGCAAAAACAATAGCCTCTACTACCAAACCTATTGTTAACATTAAACCACCTGTAATTTCAAAAAGCCCAAAAACATTTAAATTAAAATGCTGTATTTTAAATAGCGCTCCAATAATTACTATTGCTGCTCCCATTCCGTAAACGAAATTCATTGTTTTTTTGTAAGTTCTTGTCTGTGCCATATGTTTTTGTTTTTGTTTTATTTTTTACTTTTTATTTTTTATTTTTTATTTTTCCAATATAGTTCTGTACGGTTCTAAAACCAATGTAACTTCTTGCAGTATCTGCATATTCATAATCTCTAGAGCCTACTTCTAAAAAATATGCGATATCTTTCCAAGAACCGCCTCTAATAATTTTTCTTTTATTTTTTTTATACTCCAAATTAGGGCTGATTGTTGAAGCCACGTAATAGGATGATGCATTGTATGCTGTATTTGTCCATTCTGAGACGTTCCCAGCCATATTATATAATCCGTAATCATTTGCGTTAAATGATAATGCCTCCATTGTATAAAGTGCCCCATCTACTGCATAATTACCTCTTACAGGTTTAAAGTTTGCTAAGAAGCATCCTCGATCACTTGTTGTTCCACCTGTACCCCAGGGATAGGTTGCGAATTCTAAACCACCTCTTGCTGCATACTCCCACTCTGCTTCTGTTGGAAGTCTATAGTCTGGAACTGATGTTGGATTTTTCTTCCCTTTTAAATAGTCATTTTTCTTTTTTGTTCTCCAATTACAAAAAGCATTTGCTTGTCCCCAAGAAACACCTACAACAGGATAATCTCCATAAGACTGATGGTAAAAATAATCTTGATGCATTGGATCATTATAAGAATAATTAAAATCTTTAACCCAGACAGTTGTATCCGGATAAATGTTTAAAATTTCTGTTTTTAAAAAATCTTTTCTATTCCCACCTTTTCTGGCAGCATTGTCTTTGTCAAACCAAGAATAGCTATATTTCAGAAGCTTCACATTGAAGGATCTAACACCGTCTAGGGCCTCATCTCTTGAAATGAATAAAGAATCCATCACTTCAACATAATCAACATCTGGAAAGTCTTCTTTTTGCCAAATAATATCAGTATCCCAGTCTAAAGGTTTTATAGAGTCTATTCCGTCACCTATGCTGTAATAATTATCATACATGTATTTTTGATAAGCACTTGAATTTGTAGTGTCAGATACAGCAAATTTATAATCATGAATCCCACCCGATAAAGCTTCTCCGTTTGGAGAAGATGAAGCAGATAATTCAGCAAATTCTTGTTGATATCCTAGTCTAGTTCTAACAATAGAATCTCTTACCCAAAATACAAATTCTTTATATTCGTTATTTGTAATTTCTGTTTCATCCATATAATACGGTCTCACAGAAACAGTTTTAGCCGGAGTGCTCATCGTACTAATAATATCTTGATCTTGTTTCCCCATTGTAAAAGACCCTCCTGGGATTAGAGCCATACCAAATGGTTTTTCTGAAAACCATTTTTTCTTAGACTTAATACCAATTAGTTCTCCTCTATCATTCGAGCCACAACTGTAAAAAATCACTATTAAAAGGGCAAGTGTTACTGTTTTCTTCATGTTCTAAAATATCTTTACTATAAAGTGTGTGTAAACCTATTATTTTTTTTTATGAAAAACAATTTTATGTTTGTTTTTTAGTCTTTTAAAATTCAATTTTGTTTGATTACACCAATTTACTCATTGCTTTGTACCATTTTTCTGGAATAATTTGCTTTGTTGCATCTATATAATCTTTATGAGTACATGGTATTAACGCATGTCTTTTGTATTTATTATCTGATAAAATTTTTATTTCCATCCACCATCTTCCAGATTTATTGCTTTTATAAAAGGTTAGTGGATCATCCTCTTGCAATAATACGGTAAACTTTTGATAATTCTCTTTTCCTGAAAAAGGATAATCTTTAACTCTAAAATTTACCCCTTCAATAAAATACCAAATCATTTGGGAAATTAAATTTGCTGTTTGATGATGAGTATCGTATTTAAAATTGTATTCATAAATTCCGAAAGAAGATACCTTATCACTTATACCAGCATATCTAGAAATTGCACAAATTTCATCTCCATAAAATCCATTAGCGGAAGTATTCTTATTTCCAGGGGCTTCACTTTGCCTAACAGAGCCTATATCTATAGAAACAATATCCGCATTTCTAAATACGGGTTCAATATTTTCTAATTCTTTTGCATTTCCTAGCCTACAAGTATCAAAAAATAAATTATCTAATAATTGGATCTCTTCTTTTGAGTTAAAATAGGTTTGATAGCCAACATTACTAAAATTAAACAAGTTGTTTGGCTCTTGCATAATTATTTTACTCAAATAAGACTGCGATGTTAATTCATCATCTAAATTTCCTAAATCAAAACGACTATCAACGGCAGCAATATTAACTGTTTGTTCCAGAGAATCATAAGCCCTATAGTTTACATAAGTAATATCTTGACCTCCTCCAATAATAATTGGGATGATATTCTTCTTCAGTAAATTTGTTATTATTTCAGAAACTGCAAAATAAGTATCTGAAACAGAATTGCCTTTTAAAACATTCCCTAAATCAGCAATTTGATTCTTCCAATTACCAGGATATAACTCATATAATTTTGTTCTGATAACATGTAAATTTTCTCCGCAACCATGATTATTATATGAATTACGATCTTCTTGAACTCCTAAAATTGCAATTTGTACATTTTCTAAGCTAGGAAAACCCTCTTGATGTGAATGAATTCTCATTGTTTTGCCCAAGCACAAAGGCGACAGCAACTCTAAATGAGCTACAACCGATTCTTTTACTGGAGATATAAAATCTTGGATCATCAATTTTTTTTAATATATAGAAAATATAGTAAACTATTATTTCTTTTTGGTAGTTTTTTTAGCCGTTGTTTTCTTTTTTGTAGCTTTTTTTTTCGGTGTTTTAGCTTCTATCATTTTTACAGCTTCAGCTTTAGAAAGTTTTTCTATTGTTGTTGTTTTTGGTAATTCTATCTTGATTTTCCCTTTTAAGACATTGAACCTACCCCATCTAGCTTTTTCAACACGAATTCCAACATCTTCCCAATTATGGATTACTTTGTCAATTTCTTTTTGTTTTTTAACTTCAATTAGCTCTACAATATCTTCATATGAAAGCGTATCAAAATCGTACTTTTTACTGACGTTGATAAAAAGAGAATTCCACTTTATAAATGGGCCAAAACGTCCAACTCCTTTTTGAACTGGCAATTCTTCATAATGTGCAATTGGTGCGTCCGCTTTTTGTTTGGCAACTATTAATTCTTCAGCTCTTGGCAAATCAACCTCCATTGGATTCTCTCCTTTATCAAGAGAAACAAACATTTTTCCAAAACGAATATAAGGCCCAAAACGTCCGTTAGAAACAATTACTTCTTCCGCTTCATAAATACCTAAAGTTTTTGGTAATAAAAATAATTCTAGAGCTTCTTCTAAAGAGATGGTTCCTAAATTTTGGGATGTATTTAAACTAGCAAATTGCTTTTCTTCGTCCTCTGGGGCACCAATTTGTGCTATGGGACCAAATTTCCCTAAACGAACTAAAATGGTCTTTCCAGATACTGGATGTTTCCCTAAAATACGTTCACCACTTTCTCTTTCTGCATTCTCCTTTACATCCTCTACAGTTTCATGAAATTTATTGTAAAAGCCTTTGATCATTTCTGTCCAGTTTTCTTCCCCTTCAGAAATATCATCAAAAGAAGATTCTACTTTGGCTGTAAATCCAAAATCTAAAATATTAGAGAAGTTAGCCACCAAAAAGTCATTTACAATGTTTCCTATATCAGTTGGTATTAATTTATTTTTGTTAGATCCTGTTTTTTCTGACAATGATTGAATTTTAACAAGCCCTGCTGATAGAATCATTTGTTCGTAATTTCTTTCTTCCCCCTCATTTTGGCCTTTTTCTACATACCCTCTTCTCTGAACTGTAGAAATTGTTGGTGCATAAGTAGAGGGCCTACCAATACCTAATTCTTCTAACTGTTTTACTAAAGATGCTTCTGTAAAACGATAAGGCGGACTCGTAAATCTTTGAGTTGCATTGATAAAAGTATACTCTAATTTTTCACCAACTTTTAAAGCTGGTAGCATTCCAGCTTGCTCTTCATCTTCATTATCATTACCCTCTAAATAAACTTTTAAGAAGCCTTCAAACTTTATCATCTCTCCATTTGCTGTGAAGGTTTTTGAGTTTTCAGAATTCTCAATTTTCATATTTGTTCTCTCTATCTGAGCATCACTCATCTGTGAAGCTAAGGTTCTTTTCCAAACTAGATCATACAACCTGTTTTGGTCATATTCTGTATCTACAGTATGCATTTTCATGTTTGTAGGTCTAATTGCTTCATGAGCCTCTTGAGCTCCTTTTGCTTTCGATTTAAAAACACGTTGTTTGCTGTATTCTTTTCCGTAATAATTTGTAATTTCTGCTGCTGCTGCATCTCTTGCATCTACAGATAAATTCACACTATCTGTTCTCATATAAGTAATCAAACCTGCTTCATACAAACGTTGTGCAACTTGCATTGTTTTAGCCACAGGAAAACCTAATTTTCTTGAAGCCTCTTGCTGTAAAGTTGATGTGGTAAATGGTGCTGCTGGAGATTTTTTAGCTGGCTTTTTTGTTAAATCAGTTATTGTAAAATCTGCATTTGAACATGATTTTAAAAACTTTTCAGCTTCATTTTTAGAATCGAAATTCTTTGGGATGATCGCTTTAAAAGTTTTTCCTTCAATATTAGAAAATTCTGCAGCAACTTTATAATGTGTTTGGGTTGTAAATTCTTGAATGCTTCTTTCTTTCTCTACAATTAACCTTACAGCAACAGACTGCACTCTTCCTGCAGACAAACCTCCTTTAACTTTTCGCCATAAAACTGGTGACAATTCGTACCCAACAAGTCTGTCTAAAACTCTACGCGCTTGTTGTGCGTTTACCATATTATAGTCTATATCTCTGGGATTTTCAACTGCTTTTAAAATAGCGTTTTTTGTTATTTCATGAAAAACAATACGTTTTGTATTTTCATCTTTTAACCCTAATTGCTCTTTTAAATGCCATGCAATAGCTTCTCCTTCTCTATCCTCATCACTAGCCAACCAAACAGTTTCTGCTTTTTTCGCTAAAGCTTTCAACTTTTTAACTACAGGTTTTTTATCATCTGAAACTATGTATTTTGGACTAAAATCGCCTTCTACATTGATACCTAATTCTTTTGATGGTAAATCTGATATATGACCATAACTCGATTCTACTTGAAAATCTTTTCCAAGAAATTTTTCAATGGTTTTTGCTTTTGCTGGTGACTCTACAATTACTAAATTCTTTGCCATTTGTCTTACTTTTGTCGCTAAAAACGTTCTAAAACGTCTTATTTTTGACTGCAAAAGTAGTCAGTTTTTTGTTAAAAAAAATTATTTCATCAATTTTCAATAAATAATTTTTAGAAATCCTGAATTATTTTTTCTGCCAAGTTGTCATATAAATTCAAATTTGGTTGTATCTTTGTAAACCTTTAGAGGATAAATTTATAGATGGAATACGTAGAAAAAGTCATAGACGAAAAAATACAAGGAAAAGCTCTTGTAACAGAAAATAAAAAGCAAAACACTAAAAAATTATTCATAGAAAGCTATGGCTGTCAAATGAATATGAATGATAGTGAGATTGTTGCCGCTATCTTAGACAAAGAGGGTTACAACACAACTCAAATCCTTGAAGAAGCAGATTTAGTTTTAGTAAATACTTGCTCAATTAGAGAAAAAGCAGAAACTACAGTTCGCAAAAGATTACAGAAATATAATGCTGTAAAAAAAGTAAATAAAAATATGAAAGTGGGCGTTTTAGGCTGTATGGCAGAACGTTTAAAAGAGAAATTCCTAGAAGAAGAAAAAATAGTTGACTTAGTTGTTGGCCCAGATGCTTATAAAGATTTACCTAATTTACTTGAAGAAGTTCATGAAGGTAGAGATGCTGTAAATGTAATTTTATCGAAAGAAGAAACCTACGGAGATATTTCTCCCGTAAGGTTAAATTCTAATGGGGTTTCTGCATTTGTATCTATTACAAGAGGTTGTGACAATATGTGTACATTCTGTGTGGTTCCTTTTACCAGAGGACGAGAAAGAAGTCGAGATCCAAAAAGTGTTTTAAATGAAATTAAAACAATGGTAGATAAAAATTTTAAAGAAATTACACTGCTTGGTCAAAATGTTGATAGTTTTTTGTGGTTTGGGGGGGGCTTAAAAAAAGATTTCAAGAAAGCATCAGAAATGGCACAAGCAACAGCTGTTAATTTTGCACAATTATTAGACATGTGCGCTACAGAATTTCCAAAAACACGGTTTCGCTTTTCGACATCCAATCCTCAAGACATGAGTTTAGATGTAATACACACCATGGCAAAACACAAAAATATTTGCAAATACCTTCATTTACCTGTTCAAAGTGGAAGCAACGCAATGTTAAAAGCAATGAACAGACAGCATACTCGAGAAGAATACATGAAATTGGTTGATAACATCTATAAAATTATTCCTGAAATGTCTTTATCACAAGACATGATTGTTGGTTTTTGTGGTGAAACTGAACAAGATCATCAAGACACATTAGAATTAATGAAATATGTGAAATACGATTTTGGTTTCATGTTTGCGTATTCTGAAAGACCGGGAACTTTAGCTGGAAATAAAATGGATGATAACATTCCTCATGCTGTAAAAAAACGGAGATTACAAGAAGTTATTGATTTACAACAAGAGCACGCTTTGTATAGAACAAAACAACATCTTGGAAAAACCGAAGAGGTATTAATTGAAGGAACTTCAAAGAAAAACTCGAACGAATGGAAAGGAAGAAACACACAAAACACAGTGATTGTTTTCCCTAAAAAAAACTATAAACTAGGTGATTTTGTAAATGTAAAAGTAGAGAATTGTACTTCAGCAACCCTAAAAGGAATTGCAGTTGGCTATTCTGAAAATAATTAAAAAAACAAGAGAACAAAATATCTTTATATTTTTTCTCTCTATTCTCAATAAAAATGGAAAACTTACAAGCATTAAAACAACGTTTTGGAATTATCGGTAACGATATTCACCTTAACAGGGCTTTAGAAAAAGCAGTTAGGGTTGCTCCTACTGATATTTCTGTTTTGGTTACTGGTGAAAGTGGAGTTGGTAAAGAAAATATTCCTAAAATAATACACTCATTATCTCACAGAAAACATGCAAAATATATTGCTGTAAATTGTGGAGCAATTCCCGAAGGAACAATAGATAGTGAACTTTTTGGTCATGAAAAAGGTGCTTTTACGGGTGCAACACAAGACAGGAAAGGATATTTTGAAGTTACCGATGGAGGTACCATTTTTTTAGACGAAGTTGGAGAACTTCCTTTAACAACTCAAGTGCGCTTGTTACGTGTTTTAGAAAATGGTGAATTTATAAAAGTAGGTTCATCAAAAGTATTAAAAACAAATGTTAGAATTGTTGCAGCTACCAACGTTAACATGCAGTCTGCTATTGAAAAAGAAAAATTTAGAGAAGACCTATATTATAGGTTAAGTACCGTTGAAATTCATTTACCCGCTTTAAGGGATCGTAATGAAGATATTCATTTACTCTTTAGAAAATTTGCTTCGGATTTTGCCCAAAAATATAGAATGCCTTCCATTCGATTGGATGAAAATGCTGTGACTGTTTTATTAAACTATCGTTTCCCTGGAAATATTAGACAATTAAAAAATTTAGCAGAACAAATTTCTGTAATCGAAGAAGAAAGAAGTGTTTCAAGCGACAAACTTAAGCAATACTTACCCAGCAATAATGGAAATTTACCGGCAATTATTGGTGGTAAAAAAGAGACTGATTTTTCTAATGAACGTGATATTATGTACAAGATCTTATTTGACATGCGTAATGACATCAATGACCTAAAAAAATTAACTTTAGACTTAATAAAAAACGGAAACCTGGAAGAAGTACAGGAAGAACATCAACAGTTAATTGAAAAGATGTATGAAAATAAAGAAAAACAAGAGAATAATGTTGAAGTATTAAAGATTCCTCAAAACTCATCCGCAGAAAAAGATTATGATTTTATTGAGACCATAGAAGAAGATGAATCTTTATCTTTACAAGACAAAGAAATTGAAATGATTAAAAGATCTCTAGAGAAAAACAGTAATAAACGAAAATTAGCTGCTAAAGAACTTGGGATCTCTGAAAGAACATTGTATCGAAAAATCAAACAATACGACCTTTAATTTATGAGAAAAATTATAGTATCCGTTTTATTATTAGTTAGTTCAGTTTTATTAATTGCTTGTGGTGCATATTCATTTACGGGAGGAAGTACTGGAGATGCAAAAACACTACAAATCGATTTTTTTTCAAACCAAGCTCCCTTGGTTGAACCAACCTTAAGTCAGCGTTTTACTCAAGATTTACAAGATTTATTTACACGTCAAACAAATTTAACACTAATTAAGTCAAATGGCGACTTATATTTTAGTGGTGAAATCACGGGTTACAGAGTAAATCCTATGAGTGCTACAGCTGCTCAAACTGCAGCGCAAAACAGACTCACAGTTACTATTAATGTTAGATTTGTAAATAAATTGATAGAAAAAGATGATTTTGAGAAACAGTTTTCTTTTTATTCAGATTTTGATGCAAATGCACAACTTACAGGTGGCGTTTTAGAAGCTGCATTGGATGAAATAATAGAAAGAATTACACAAGATATTTTTAACGCTTCAGTAGCAAAATGGTAGTTTCAAAATTTATATCAATTATAGAAAAAAAACAAAATATCCAGCAGTTAGAAACTGCTGAATTAAAGACTATTATTGAAAAATACCCTTATTTTCAAGCCGCTAGAGCACTGTATTTAAAAGGATTAAAAAATCAAGATAGCTTTAAATACAATAATGAATTAAAAGTAACAGCTTCTTTCACATCAGACAGAACTGTTTTATTTGATTATATAACAACCAAAAATTTCGAGAATCATCAAAAAGAGTTGCATCAACAGATCTCTGAAAAAATTTCAGAGCAGAACTTCATAAAAACCTCCTCTGAATCTATCACCAATATAACAGAAAGGCATACTGATGTAAAAAAAGAGCTAGGAATTGGTTTGCCAATTTTATTTTCATCAAAAGAGAACCATTCTTTTAATGAATGGATGCAAATTTCAACTAGAAAACCAATCGAAAGGGGGCTTGAAAAACAACCTCAAAAGCCTATTGAAAAAGAAGAACTAATTAATACGTTTATCAAAAACAACCCTAAAATTAAACGGTTGTCAAAAGAAAAAGTAGCGATTGTGCCTGTTTTAAAAGACAAACAAGACTCATCTCTAATGACAGAAACTTTAGCCAAAGTCTATTTAGAACAAAAAAAGTTTGAAAACGCAATACAAGCATACAGAATTTTAAGTTTGAAATATCCAGAAAAAAGTGGTTTCTTTGCAGACCAAATAAAAAGAATACAAATTTTACAAAAAATTAAATCATGAGTTACACAGTATTTCTAATTCTAATTTTGATTGTAGCCATTGCATTAATCTTAATAGTAATGGTACAAAACCCTAAAGGTGGAGGATTATCTTCTTCTTTTGGCGGTGGTGGAGCACAATCTTTAGGAGGGGTTCAAAACACAAACAATTTTTTAGATAGAACAACTTGGACTTTAGCAATTGCTATGTTTGCATTAATTTTATTAGCTAACTTTGCAATACCTAGAAGTGGAGACAATAATTTTAATTTACAAAACACTTTGGAAGGTATTGAATCTAGTGCACCAATTGAGAATACAATTCCTTCAACCAATGATACTTTAAAATAAGGATCATTTAAAAAAATAAAAAATGCCAATGAAAATGACACGTTGGCATTTTTTTATGCCTATATTATAGAAAACAAATCATTCAAAGAAAAATTGTCAGTTTTATTTAAATGGCATAATTTCTGAACATATAATTTCAATACACTATTCAACCAATTAAAAAATATAAAATGGGCGTAAACATTAAACCTTTAGCAGACAGAGTTCTTGTAGAACCTGCTCCAGCAGAAACAAAGACAGCATCCGGATTAATTATACCAGATAACGCAAAAGAGAAACCTCAGAAAGGAACAGTAGTTGCCGTTGGAAAAGGTAAAGTAGACGAGCCTTTAACTGTAAAAGTTGGAGACACTGTTTTGTATGGTAAGTATGGCGGTACAGACTTAAAATTAGAAGGCGTAGATTATTTGATGATGCGTGAATCCGATATTCTAGCAATCATATAATACGTATTCCCTTTTGGATACTCATCACTAAAAATCAAACTTAAAATAAAATACAAATAATTTTAGCAAAAAAGCAAATAGCTAAAATCTAAACCTAAAATAATGGCAAAAGATATAAAATTTGATATTGAAGCAAGAGACGGATTAAAACGTGGAGTTGATGCTTTAGCAAATGCAGTAAAAGTAACATTAGGCCCTAAAGGAAGAAACGTAATTATTTCTAAATCCTTTGGCGCACCAACAGTTACTAAAGATGGAGTTTCCGTTGCAAAAGAAATTGAACTCGAAAATGAGCTTGAAAACATGGGAGCTCAAATGGTGAAGGAAGTTGCTTCTAAAACAAATGATTTAGCCGGAGACGGAACCACAACAGCAACTGTACTTGCACAAGCAATCGTAAAAGAAGGCTTAAAAAATGTTGCTGCAGGTGCCAATCCTATGGATTTAAAACGTGGTATCGACAAAGCCGTTTCAGCCATTGTTTCCGATTTAGACAAACAAGCTAAAAAAGTTGGAAATTCGTCAGAAAAAATAAAACAAATTGCCGCAATTTCTGCAAACAATGACAATACTATTGGTGAATTAATAGCTACTGCTTTTACCAAAGTTGGTAAAGAAGGTGTTATTACTGTTGAAGAAGCTAAAGGAATGGAAACCTATGTAGACGTTGTTGAAGGGATGCAGTTTGACAGAGGGTATTTATCTCCTTATTTTGTTACTGATGCAGATAAAATGATTGCTGATTTAGAAAATCCATATATTTTATTATTCGATAAAAAAATTTCCAACTTGCAGGAAATTCTTCCAATTTTAGAACCTGTTTCTCAATCTGGAAAACCTTTATTAATCATTGCTGAAGATGTAGACGGGCAAGCATTGGCTACTTTAGTTGTAAATAAATTACGAGGTGGATTAAAAATTGCTGCTGTTAAAGCACCAGGGTTTGGTGACAGAAGAAAAGCAATGCTAGAAGATATCGCTATTTTAACCGGTGGAACTGTTATTTCTGAAGAAAGAGGGTTTTCATTAGAAAATGCAACCCTAGAACTTTTAGGAACCGCTGAAACAATTACAATTGACAAAGATAATACAACCATCGTAAACGGTTCTGGAGACGCTTCAACAATCAAAGCAAGAGTTAATCAAATTAAAGCTCAAATTGAAACGACAACTTCAGATTATGATAAGGAAAAATTACAAGAACGTTTAGCTAAATTGGCTGGTGGTGTTGCAGTTTTATATGTTGGTGCTGCTTCTGAAGTAGAAATGAAAGAAAAGAAAGACAGAGTTGATGATGCGCTACATGCCACAAGAGCCGCTGTTGAAGAAGGTATCGTTGCTGGTGGTGGTGTTGCATTAGTTCGCGCTAAAAAAGTACTAGAAAAATTAACTACTGAAAATTTAGACGAAACTACAGGTGTACAGATAATTAATAGAGCGATTGAAGCTCCTTTAAGAATTATTGTTGACAACGCTGGAGGAGAAGGATCAGTTGTTTTAAATAAAATTTTAGAAGGTAAAAAAGATTTTGGTTATGACGCTAAATCTGATGAGTATGTTGATATGTTAGAAGCTGGAATTATAGATCCTAAAAAAGTAACTAGAGTTGCATTAGAAAATGCTGCTTCAGTTGCTGGTATGATTTTAACTACCGAATGTGCTTTGATTGACATTAAAGAAGATGCTCCTGCTGCTGGAATGCCTCCAATGGGTGGTGGCATGCCTGGAATGATGTAGAAATGTGATTTCGGAAGTAAAGACTTCTTCTCTTTATAATGAAAAAATATTAAAAAAATCCGATAGAAATTCTATCGGATTTTTTTTACTTTTAAAAGAAATTATTTAAGGCTGTTTTTGCTGCTTTTTCAAACTACCTTTGTGATCTAAAACAATCTCTTCATCTCTGTATTTACAACAAGGATCAACAGAATTATAAGCTTCTTCTGTTGCCGTTAATTTTTCTTTATCTAAACCAACAACATCGTGACCTACTTTTAAAATGTTTTTTTGCACTGTTAAAACATCCACTTTACGGGCATCTATAATTAGATTTAAATAATGTGTTTTTACATCCCAAAAGGCGAATTTTACACCTTTTGTTTTTAAAGCTGAAGTCTCTATACGCTTTTTACACATTCCACAAATACCATCTACCTCAAAGCTAATTTTTGAGTTTTTCATCTTTTTTATTTCTTGTGATTGTACTGAAAATCCAATCAAACACAAACTAAAAATAAATATAATTTTTTTCATCTTTTTATTTTTTCTATTTAATTTTAAAACGTAATCCTGCGTATATAGTTCGTCCAAACACAGGGGAATAAACAATTGTAGTATCAAAATTTGAACCAAAAGGGGCATCACTTGCTAAAATAGGATTTTTCTGCTGAACATTTGTTAAATTTTCTGAACCCACGTAGACTTCAAAGGTATTGGAAAATACTTTTGTTAGTTGAGTATTTAACAATTGATAAGAATTAGAAAATTCTGGCAACTGATATTGAATTGGATTTAAAATTGTTGATGGCAAACGCTGTTTCCCTATTCGATTATAAGTAATATCAAACTTCCATTGAGAACCATCTTCTTGCAATAAGGTTTCATAAGAAAGGTTTGCAAAAAACCTGTTTTTAGGCTGAAGTGGTTTTTGTAAGCTTCCACTTTTATAATCCGTAGATATACCAAAATATTTATAGGCAGTTCTAAAATTAAAAAGCTCTGCAAGATTATAATTTACTTCAACTTGAAAACTATTTGCAATGCTTTTTCCATCTAAATCATAAAAAGATATTTCTTGCGAATTTTCCCAATCCACAACGATTTTATTTTGAAAATTAGTTTGATAAAAATCAAACGTAATATCTCCTTTTTTATTAAAAACAGTAAATTTCTGCATGAATGAAAACCCATAATTCCATGCAATCTCTGGGTTTAATCCATAAATAGCTCCACCAACATCATTTAAGTTTATTTGCCTTGAACTTGCAAATAATTGCTGATTTTCGGCAAAAATATTAGCACTTCTCTTCCCTCTTCCAAAAGAAGCTCTAAAAACACTATTTTTCCATGGAACATATCTCAGATGCAGCCGAGGTGTCATAAAAACTCCTAATAAATTATGAGTGTCTATTCTTGCACCAGCAGTAAAACTAAAATTGTCTAAATTATCAAAAGCATATTCGAAGAAAGCTCCAATAGAATTTTCATTTCTATCAAAATTTATACTATTTACCAATTCGTCATATGTATCATAAGTATAGTTAATACCTGTTTTAAACTTGCTTCTTGTATCTCCTATTATTGAATTAAAAATTAAATTTGTATACACACTTTGATGTTGAATATCATATACATTTAAGCCAAAATAAGAATCTTGTTGATGATTACTATAGGCTATTTGAAAACCGACACTTTGATATGGCGTCTCAGGAAAAACATACCCTAATTTAGCTGACGTTTCAAAACGTCTTGTGTCAATTTCACTTCCCCAGGCATTGGTTGTTCCTTTGTCTAATTCCGGATTAAAAAGAGTTTCTCCTGTTTGTTTTTCATCATTTAAAAAACGTATATTTACAAAGCTAACCCAACCTTTTTCGGCATCTGTATATTGCCAACGATTCATTACGTTTACTTGTTTTGCCAATGGTACATCTAAAAAATTATCTTTGTTTTTATCAAATTTTGTACCTCTATAATTTCCATGAAGATAGACACCTGACTGCCATTTTTTTGAAACTCTTTGATTAAAATGCATGTTTAACTCTAATCTTCCATTTAAAGAAGAATAGGTGTTTAAAAAGAACTTATCATCAGAAAAAGGTTTTACCAATTCAGCATTAATTTGTCCTGAAATACTCTCATAACCATTGACTACACTGCCGGCTCCTTTTGTAATTTGAATACTCTCTACCCATGTTCCTGGTGTAAATGTCAGTCCAAAAACCTGAGAAGCTCCTCTTACAGAGGGAATATTTTCTTGAGAAATTAATAAATAAGGACTTGTTAAACCTAGCATTTGTATCTGTTTTGTACCCGTTAAAGCATCCGTAAAACTAACATCTATAGACGGGTTTGTTTCAAAGCTTTCTGCCAAATTACAACAAGCTGCCTTTAACAATTCATCAGAATTAACAGTGAATACATTTGAAGTTGTTAGGAATGATTTGTAGGTCGCTTTTTTACGTGTTGTAACAGTAATCTCCTCTAGCTCGCTCTCTAGTTTTAAAAAATGATAAATTGGTTTTAAATTTTGAATTGTAATGGTATCTGTTTTATACCCTAAATAACTTACCACTAAACTTCTGTAGGCTCTTTTGTAAGGAATCGTAAACCCTCCTTTTTGATTTGTAATTGCGCTTACATTTGTATTTAACCAATGTAAACTTGCACCCTCTAAACCTAAATTATCTTTAGAATAGTTTGCATCCATAATCACCCCACTAAAAGTTGTTTGAGATACTATTGTAAATGGAATAAGTAGTAAAAAACTACCTAATATAAAATTTTTCATTAATTTGATTTAATAATTATTAACATTCGTTTCTATTCGAGAAACACTTTTGAATTAATAATTAAAAATCAAATTAAAAAAGACTGATATAAAACCTGATAATTTGTGGGTATATCAGGCGGAGATTGGTCTTTGTAGTTGATTTTATTTGATCTATTTTCAATAAATAAATCATGATAAGAAATGAATAAAGAAATTAAAAATTGTTGCTTTGAAAAATCAAAGTCTTCAAAATGAGTTTGATGTAATTCATCTTGACCTTCAAACACATGAACTTCATCTTTACAGCATTTTTTCTTTTTAGCAACTGTCTTTTCCATTTCCATTCCGCAATCATCAGCGGATCCTGTAAAAGACACATCCATTAGAAATTCTCCACAGTAATGTTTTTCTACCGTAAAAGAAAAAGTAGAAAATAACACTAAGAGTGCTAACAAAAAAGAAGCTATTTTAAAGAGAAAAATTTTCATTGTTACTGCAAATTTACAATAAGTAAATCTAAATTTTTGTTAAATTAATTTTTCGACAAATTTTGATAATAAAATGCGGGTAAAAGTATCAACAAAAATAATGGATGAATAATAAATCTACGGATATAATATGGCAACAAATAACCTTCTTCAAAACCATCTTTTATTAAAAAATTAAAAACAAGAACAAGAAGTATAAATGCGAAAACGAAGAAGAAAAAAGAAAACTTAAAATAATCTTTTCTTTCAAATAAAACCCATATAAAACCTAACGAAATAGTTGAATTTAATGAATATCTAAACAACATATTTATAGTCAAACGCCAAAGATCTAAATTCTCAACATATTTGTACAAATAATCATTCTTAAAATATGCCATTAAAGGGTCGTAAAAAAAGTATGTCTCATATGCTCTGATGATAAGAAACAGTATAAGAAGAAATATAGACAGCACTATTTTTTGGTAACTCTTCATCTTTTAAAATTAGAAAACTTATGCACCCATAAAACCCATAGCATAAGAATGGTTCCATAGATAATTGCAGGAAAGACCAAATTGTGTAAAATTCCAATTTGATTTGGATATTGATACACCAGAACTGATAATAAAGCAATTCTTAAAACATTGATTACATAAATGAGAACACTCCCAAATAGGGTAAAGAAAACAGTTGCCTTAGTTGAACCCGCAAAGGCAATAATAAATGAAATAAATAAAATAATTAAACTCAGAGAATTGCAACCCTCTGTTACTCTCGAAGTATATTTACCCGCTACCAAAAGCTTAACAGACATTTCATTTTCATGCTGTAAAAAGTGCGCATCATATCCAAAAAAAGTCAATACTTCTGTCGTTTGACTAGCAACTTTGGTAGTTATAGACGAGGTTTTAAAAATGTCTTTTTTTTGTTGAGAAGACTCTAAATAAGTATTATAAAGCAGTGCTAAAATAAAGTACGTTGCAAAAAATTTAATCAAAAAAATAAGAGTGTCTTTATACTTTTTCACTGAAAATTTAATTTAATTTTGCTAATTATTTATAAATCAAATATACAAAAATGGATATAGATATTTTACAAGAACAAATAGACATCATACTTTCATCTAATTATTCCATAGATCAAAAATTACAAAAAATATGTAATTATTTACAAAAAGAAGTTACGCATTACGACTGGGTTGGTTTTTATTTTAAAAATGGAAATAAAAATGAATTAAAATTAGCTCAATATACTGGTGAGGAAACTGAGCACACAATCATACCTTTTGGAAAGGGAATTTGCGGTCAGGTTGCGGTCAGTAATGAAACCTTTATTGTACAAGATGTTTCTAAGCAAAGTAATTATATTTCATGTGGCTGGAAGGTGAAATCAGAAATTGTACTACCAATTTTTGTTAATAAAAAAAATATTGGTCAGATTGATATCGATTCTCATGAAATAAATGCATTTTCCTCAAAAGACAAACAAGTTTTAGGGTATTTGTGTGAAAAATTATCAAAGATTATTTAATTTTATTGATTTATATTTATCTTTTTATTAAATTTGTTGAATATAATACAATGCTCTATCATTAAATATTTAACAATGCAAAAACAACAATCAACTCCCTCCTTTTCTTCACGAAATCTAGAACCTAACTACAACACTTTAAAAAATGAATCTATTTTAGATAAATTTACTATTTGGTTTAGAAATTTTTTAGACAATGCTGAATAGCGTTTTTCTTTTGACGAAACTATTAATTTTATTAAAATGTATTGTTACTAACTTTTTATTGTAGTTCTTTCAATGTTTGTGTAATTTTGCAAGCTTAACAACACAACAAAAATGAGCAATTCAAAAACAATCAAATCTGCATTAATTTCGGTATTTCATAAAGATGGCTTAGCACCAATTGTAAAAAAATTAAATGACTTAAATATTACAATCTATTCTACTGGAGGAACAGAAAAGTTTATTAAAAATTTAGGAATAAATGTTGTTCCTGTTGATGAGGTTACTTCCTATCCATCGATTCTTGGTGGTAGAGTTAAAACCCTTCATCCAAAAGTATTTGGAGGTATTCTAAATAGACAAGACAACGAAAATGACGTTGCTGAGTTAGAAGAATTTAATATTCCACAAATAGATTTAGTAATTGTAGATTTATACCCTTTTGAAAAAACGGTTGCTTCTAGAGCAGCAGAACAAGATATCGTAGAAAAAATTGATATTGGAGGCATCTCATTGATTAGAGCCGCTGCAAAGAATTTTAAAGATACGTTTATTGTTTCTTCGATGAATCAATATGATCATTTCTTAGATATTATATGTCAAAATAATGGAGAGACAACTTTATCAGAAAGAAAGAAATTTGCTGCAAAAGCATTTGATATATCTTCTCATTATGATACTGCTATCTTTAACTACTTTAATGAAGACGAGATCGTTTATAAAGCTAGTGTTCAAAGTTCTAAAACTTTACGCTATGGAGAAAACCCTCATCAAAAAGGTTATTTCTTTGGAGATTTAGAAGCAATATTTGACAAACTTCATGGAAAAGAATTGAGTTACAACAACTTACTAGATGTTGATGCTGCTGTGAACTTAATTGAAGAGTTTAAAGGTGAAGCTCCTACTTTTGCAATTTTAAAACATAATAATGCTTGTGGTTTTGCCCAAAGAAAAACGATAAAACAAGCTTATGTAGATGCATTAGCTGGAGACCCCGTTTCTGCATTTGGTGGTGTTTTAATTGCAAATACAGAAATAGATAAAGAAACTGCAGTAGAAATTCATTCTTTATTTTGTGAAGTTGTAATTGCACCTTCTTTTTCAGATGAGGCGCTAACAGTTCTAAAAGGAAAGAAAAATAGAATTATTTTAATTCAAAAAGAAGTAGAACTGCCAAAAACTACTGTAAGAACTTGTTTGAATGGTTCTCTAGTTCAAGATAAAGATAGTATAACAGATCAATTAGAGGATTTAAAATATGTAACCAATATGAAGCCATCCCAAAGTGAGTTAGAGGATTTATTATTTGCATCAAAGCTATGTAAAAACACAAAATCTAACACTATTATACTTGTAAAAAACAAACAATTATTAGCAGGTGGTACTGGGCAGACTAGTAGGGTTGATGCATTGAACCAAGCAATAGACAAAGCAACTTCTTTTGGCTTTAATTTAGAAGGATGTGTAATGGCAAGTGACGCATTTTTTCCATTTCCAGATTGTGTAGAAATTGCAGACAATGCAGGAATAAAAAGTGTTATTCAACCAGGAGGTTCTATTAAAGATCAATTGAGTATTGAGTATTGTAATGATCACAAACTATCTATGGTAATGACAGGAACAAGGCATTTTAAACATTAATAAATAATATGTATTTTGCTATTATAAATTTACTAAATTTGTAAGAACACGCAAAAATAATATACTAAAGATATTTTATGGGTTTTTTCGATTTTATGACAGAAGATATTGCGATAGATTTAGGAACCGCAAATACTTTAATAATACACAATGGGAAAGTTGTTATAGACAGTCCTTCTATTGTGGCTAGAAATCGAATTTCTGGTCAAATAATTGCAATTGGCAAAGAAGCCAATTTAATGCAAGGAAAAACTCATGAAAATATCAAAACAATCCGTCCTTTAAAAGACGGAGTTATTGCAGACTTCGAAGCTTCAGAACAAATGATAAAGGAATTTGTAAAACAAATTCCATCTATAAAAAAGAGACTATTTCCACCCGCATTAAGAATGGTAATCTGTATTCCTTCAGGAATTACAGAAGTAGAGAAACGAGCAGTTCGTGATTCTGCAAAACATATGAATGCAAAAGAAATTTACTTAATTTTTGAACCTATGGCGGCTGCAATTGGTGTTGGTATCGATATCATGGAACCCAAAGGGAACATGATTATAGATATTGGTGGAGGAACAACTGAAATTGCTGTTATTGCCTTAGGAGGGATTGTTTGTGACCAATCTGTAAAAGTTGCAGGTGACTTATTCACAAATGATATCATGTACTACATGCGTACTCAACACAATCTGCATGTTGGAGAATCTACTGCTGAAAAAATTAAGATAAAAATTGGTTCTGCCACGGAAGACTTAGAAAGCCCACCAGATGAAATGCTGGTTCAAGGTAGAGATTTACTAAGTGGAAAACCAAAACAAGTTCAAGTTTCATTTAGAGAAATTGCGAAAGCATTGGACAAATCTATTCTGAGAATTGAAGATGCAGTAATGGAAACATTATCTAAAACTCCACCAGAGTTAGCTGCAGATATATACAACACTGGAATTTATTTAGCTGGAGGAGGCTCTATGTTAAGAGGATTAGACAAACGTTTATCTAGAAAAACAGATTTACCAGTATATGTTGCAGAAGACCCTCTAAGAGCTGTCGTACGTGGAACAGGAATTGCGTTAAAAGAATTAAATAAATATAAAAATGTATTAATGAAATAGTGATTTTTAAGTTCTAACAATGCAGCAAATTATCTATTTTTTTCAGAAATTTAAATATTTTTTATTTTTCTTGTTATTAGAGTTTATCGCTCTTTTATTTATATTTAACAATCTTAACTTTCATAAAAGTAAATATATAAATTCTGCAAATAGAATCACTGGAAGCCTTAATACATCACTTTCTAATTTTTCTGACTACATTGAGCTAAAATCAAAAAATGAGCTACTATCTGAAGAAAATACAAAACTTAGAAATCGATTAGAAAAAAATCGATTCTTGTTATCCAAAGATTCTACAATTATAGACACTGCAAAATATAGTCAAAAATACACTTTTACTCAAGCTAAAATTATCAACAACAATTATTCCAAGCAATTTAATTTCTTAACGATAGATAAAGGTGAAAGTGCAGAAATAGAATCAGAGATGGCTGTTATTAATAGCCTTGGAATTATTGGAATTACCGAAAACACATCAGAAAATTACACAAGAGTTCAATCTATTTTAAATAAAAATAGTAAGATTAATGCACGTCTAAAAGGAAATTCTACTTATTTTGGGACTCTAAAATGGAATAGCAACGATTACAATACTGTGCAATTACATGACATTCCTAGACAAGCTCCTTTAAAAATTGGAGACACTGTTGAAACTGGAGGTAAATCTACTATTTTTCCAGAAGGCATTCCTATTGGAATTATCTCAAAAACAAATCAAGGAAATACTGCAAATAGTGAATTAGAAATACAGCTTTTTAATGATATGAGTAATCTTAGGAACGTTTATGTTATTAAAAATTTACACAAAATAGAAATACAATCTTTAGAAAATATGGGCAATGAATAAAAGTATACATCAAAGTTTATTTTTCTTATTCTTACTGTTTCTTCAAGTTATAGTCTTAAATAATATTAACTTTTTTGGATACATTAACCCTTATCTTTACATCGTATTTGTTTTTTTATACCCTTTAAAAGAAAATAAATTTTCACTTTTATTTTATAGTTTTATTTTGGGTCTTTCTATTGATTTTTTCTCTGATTCTGGAGGAATTCATGCGTTTTCCACCTTATTTATTGCCTATATAAGACTTTTTTTTATTAAAGTTTATTTTAGAAAAACACCTTTAGACTACCCTTTTTTTAAATTAAAGTCAGAATCTTTTGGTAAAGTTTTTAACTTCACGATAACTTTAACAATAATTCATCATCTCATTTATTTTTCTTTTGCTAATTTTAGTTTTCAAAATTTATCAATAGTTTTTTTAAATACCCTATTCTCTAGTATTTTTACATTGATTTTATTTTTTCTAGGAACCTATATTTTTACTAAAAAAGAATAATGAAAAGAAGTTTTTTACTGTATTTTCTAATTACATTTATTGGAGTTCTTTTTATTGGAAGACTTTTTCAGCTTCAAATAATTAGAGGTGCGAATTATGACCCAATTCATAATTCTGCTGTAAAAACGGTATACGATTACCCAGAAAGAGGATATGTTTATGACAGAAATGGAATACTTCTTGTAGCAAATCAACTTTCTTATGACGTTATGGTGCAACCAAACAAAGTATTGCCTCTAGATACTTTAGAATTTTGTAACCTCTTAAAAATTGATAAAAAACAATTCTTAAAAAAATTAAAAGAGCAAAAAAAATATGCAACTTATAAACCTTCAGTATTTCTAAAACAATTAGCAAAAGAAGACTTTGCTTTTTTGCAAGAAAAACTTCAAAAATTTAAAGGTTTCTATATCCAAAAAAGAATTATTAGAGAGTATCCCATAAATGCAGCTGCCAACGTGCTCGGATATATTGGAGAAGTAAATGAAAATCTGGCTAAAAATAATGAGTATTATCAACAAGGTGAATTAATAGGTAAAGATGGGGTAGAAAGACAGTATGAAGAATATTTAAGAGGAAAAAAAGGAAAAAAATTCTTAAACTTAAATCGATTTAATACAGTTACTGGTGCTTATTTAAAAGGAAAATTTGATACATTACCAAAAAACGGTAAAGACCTGACCTTAACCTTGGATATAAAATTACAGGTCTATGCTCAAAAATTAATGACCGGAAAAAGAGGTGGAATTGTAGCTATAGAACCTTCAACTGGTGAAATTTTAGCACTTGTTACCGCTCCTTCTTATGACCCTAATATGCTAGTTGGTAGAAAGCGCTCAAAAAACTCCATACTTCTTTTTAACGATACAATTAGCAAACCTTCATACGATAGAGGATTATTGGCGGCATACGCTCCCGGATCTCCTTTTAAAATGATGAATGCGTTAATTGGACTTCAAGAGAATGTTATTAACGAGCAAACCTCATTTAAATGTTACTTTGGGTTTAAATATGGAAAAAGAGCAAAAGAATTTATGGGTTGCCATTGTGGAATTATTGGAAGACCTATTCAACTAAAAACAGCCATTGCAAAATCTTGTAATAGTTATTTTTCTTATACCTATAAGAGAATTGTAGAAAAAAATAACAATCCGTCTGAGGGACTTGATAATTGGCACAAACACGTTTCTAGTTTTGGTCTGGGGAATTATTTAGGATATGACTTACCAGCAGGGCAAAAAGGATTGATACCAAATGGAAATTATTATGATAGTCGGTATAAATATTCATGGAATGGCTCTACAAATATATCCAATGCAATTGGCCAGGGTGAAATCTTAACAACTCCAATTCAGTTAGCAAACTTTACTGCAGCAATTGCAAATAAAGGACATTTTTACACTCCCCATATTTTAAAAGAGGTAAATCAAAACCCTATCGATAATCCCAAATATACAATTGCAAAAAAGACAACCATTGACAAAAAACATTTTTCTCCTCTTATTGAAGCCATGCACGAAGTATTTAAAACAGGTACAGGAAAATGGAGTCAGGTAAAAGGTATTGAAATTTGTGGAAAAACCGGTACAGTAGAAAATTTCATAAAAATCAATGGAAAAAAAACACAACTTACAGACCATTCAATTTTAGTTGCATTTGCTCCAAAGAAAAACCCAAAAATTGCCTTGGCCATTTTTGTTGAAAATGGAGGATATGGCTCTTCTATTGCAGCTCCTATATCAAGTTTACTTATTGAAAAATACTTATCGGATAAAATCTCTAAAGCAAATAAATACAGAGAACGAAGGATGTTAAACTTAAGTTTAGAAGATATTTATGATACGTTTAATCAAAAATATATAGAAATTGCGTCAGGAACGAAATAATATTTTTGCTGGAATAGATTGGATTTTAGTTTTTCTATTCATACTCCTTGTTGGTTTCGGATGGATGAATATCTATGCCGCATCAAAAACTGAAGAGAGCTATCAAATAGTAGACTTTTCAACCAAATATGGAAAACAAATTCTTTGGATTCTTTTAAGCATTCCTTTGATAATTATTATTCTGTTTTTTAATTCAGAATTTTATGAAAAATTTTCAAGTTTATTTTACCTCATTTCATTGCTTGCGTTGCTCTTATTATTTCCATTTGGAAAAGAGATAAATGGTGCTAAATCTTGGTTTAATTTTGGAGGAATGAGCCTTCAACCCTCTGAATTCGTGAAAGTTTTCACAGCTTTAGCTGTGGCAAAACTATTAAGTGACAGACAATACAACTTAAAATTGATAAAGAACCAAATAAAAGCGTTTATCATTATTTTTACTCCTGCCTTTTTAATAACATTGCAACCCGATGCGGGCTCTGCTTTAATTTATTTGGCATTCTTTTTGGTACTACATAGAGAAGGCTTAACTCTAAATTATATCCTTTTTGGAGCCCTGATAATAGTTCTTTTTATATTAATAATTCTATTTGGATACATTTCGATTTCACTGTTTCTTGTAAGTCTGATTACCATTGGATTATTTTATGCTATTTACAGAGGTGGAAAAAGATTCATTCGTTTTAATTGGCAAAAAGTTTTAATGATATACCTTGTTACCCTCCTTTTTACATTTGGAACAAACTTTACCTTCAATACTATTTTTAAACAACATCATAGAGATCGTTTTGAAGTTCTTTTAGGGTTGAAAACAGATACTAAAAATATTGGCTACAATTCGTACCAATCCGAATTAACAATTAGTTCTGGAAGCTGGACTGGTAAAGGTTTTTTAAAAGGTGATATTACCAAAGGAAATTTTGTACCTGAACAACATACAGATTACATCTTTAGTACTGTTGGAGAGGAATGGGGTTTTATAGGAAGCAGCTTTGTTATTCTTCTTTTTATGTTGATGTTATATCGAATTATTTATTTGGCAGAAACACATACGAATAAATTTGGACGAATCTATGGCTACGGAGTAGCAGCTATTTTATTTTTTCACATTGTGATAAATTTAGGAATGGTAATTGGATTGATGCCTACGGTAGGAATCCCGCTTCCTTTTTTTAGCTATGGTGGTTCTTCGCTATGGGGGTTTACCATCTTACTATTTATATTTATAAGATTAGATGCTCATAAAAATTATGATTGGTAATTTTTAAAAAATTGTAAACGTTTTTTTTAAAGATCCTACTATATAATTGAGAAAGTATAGAAAACACTAATCAATGGGCTTTGGTACTAAAAAAACTATTGCAGATATTTTAATAAGAAGAACTCTTCCTTTCAAAACTTTCTTTCATCATAAACACCCCTGTTTTTCCCTATATAAAATCACCGAAAACAGTGACTAAAAAAAACCCGATAAATGGGTATTGTAGATAAATAATAAAGTTTTTAAATTAGCAAAGTGAATTGTATACTTGTATGAGTATTGAAAGCGGTTAATAGATTTCCATGTCTTTAACCGTTTTCTTTTACTTTACTTTTACTTTACTTTTATTGATACAAAGAAAAATATCTCAAAAATTTATTGAATAATTAATTTATATTCCATCTCCCAATCCTTTTAATTTTTGGGTGTTTTCAGCCAACATTAACTCATCAATAATTTTTTGAATATCACCATTCACAATATTAGATAAATCATATAATGTTAATCCTATTCTGTGGTCTGTAACGCGCCCTTGAGAATAATTATAAGTTCTAATTTTTGCACTTCGATCTCCTGAAGAAACCATAGAACCTCGTTTTAAAGCGTCTTCTGCATTCTTCTTTGCCAATTCCATATCATACAAACGAGATCTCAACACTTTAAAAGCTTTCTCTTTGTTTTTATGTTGTGACTTTTGATCTTGACATTGTGCCACCAAACCAGAAGGAATGTGTGTTAAGCGAACTGCAGAATAAGTAGTATTTACAGACTGACCTCCAGGACCTGAAGAACAGAAAAAATCAATTCTCACATCTTTTGGATTGATTTCTACATCAAACTCTTCTGCTTCAGGAAACACCATGCAAGTTGCGGCTGATGTATGAACACGACCTTGGGTTTCTGTCTGAGGAACTCTTTGAACTCGGTGAACACCCGCTTCAAACTTTAAAGTTCCATAAACATCAGCCCCAGATACTTCAAATTGAATTTCTTTAAAACCACCATTTGTTCCTTCAGAGTAATCTACGGTAGATACTTTCCAACCTTTACTTTCACAATATTTTGAATACATTCTAAATAAATCTCCAGCAAAAATACTTGCTTCATCACCACCAGTTCCTGCACGTAATTCTACAACAGCATTTTTAGAATCCTCAGGATCCTTTGGTATTAATAAAAATTTTATTTCGTCTTCTAATTGTGGAATTCTAGAATTTGCTTCCTCAATTTCCATCTTTGCCATTTCTGTCATTTCAGCATCAGATCCATCAGAAATAATTTCTTTTGCTTCTTCTATGTTGTTTGTTAAAGTTTGATATTCGTCTCCCTTTTCTACAACACTTCCTAAATCTTTATATTCTTTCATTAATTGTGCATACCGCTTCTGATCCATAATGATTTCTGGCTGAATAATCAAATCAGAAACCTCATCGTAACGTTGCTTAACAATTCTTAATTTATCTAACATCTTCTATCTTTTCTTGGAATGCGAATTTACAATTTTTATCGGAAAGTTAAAATATTTCATTTTGAGTATATTTGTATCATTCATTAAAATAATTAATAAAAAATCTAGTTCCCTTTTCGTTTGATTATCAAAACAAAACGGTTCTTAAATCAAAATCATATTATTTTCAAGTATTCCATATCAATAATGATTACAATTTTAAAACAACTGACTAAAAATATTTTTTTTCCATGCCTGTTATTATTCGCAGTTTTTAGTTCTTGTAGCGAAGATGAAATTCTATATAAAGATAAATTAGCAGGTACCTGGAAGTTAGGTTCAAACAGTGACAGTAAAAAATTAACTTTTATAAATAATAACTTTCAATATGACTTTAAAGACATGCAAATAGGGGGCTATTTTTATATGTCTGGAAATAGCATGTCCGGAACAGCTGTTATTTACAGAGGAGAGGATGCCACAGAGATATATCCCGAAACTTTTGAAGGTGAACTGAGCATTTCTGGAGATTTAGTTACGTTTAAAAATTATTCAGGAACATGGAACAACGTATTCTATGATACGTATCAAAAAGAATAACCATTTTCTTAATATTCAAACAGCCCAAACTCGCTTTTAATGGTTAATTTTTTGGTTGCTGATACTTCTACCCTTCCTATAATTTGAGCAGCTACATTATAAGATGTTGAAATATTGATAATCTCTTCTGCAATTTCTGGTGAAACATATAATTCCATTCTGTGTCCGCAGTTAAAAACCTGATACATTTCTTTCCAATCTGTTTGAGATTGTTCTTGTATCAACTTAAATAAAGGTGGAATCGAGAACATATTGTCTTTTACAATGTGTAAATTGTCTACAAAATGTAAAATTTTTGTTTGAGCACCTCCAGAACAATGAATCATTCCGTGCACAGTTTTAAAATCGAACTTTGATAAAATTTCTTTAATTATGGGCGCATAGGTTCTAGTAGGAGATAACACCAATTTACCAGCATCAATAGGAGCATTTTGAACAGCATCAGTTAGTTTTGTATTTCCTGAATACACCAAATCAGCAGGAACAGCAGCATCATAACTTTCTGGGTATTTATCTGCTAAATAGTTATGAAATACATCATGTCTCGCAGAGGTTAATCCGTTAGAGCCCATTCCTCCATTATATTCAGTTTCGTAGCTTGCTTGACCAAAAGATTCTAATCCAACAATAACATCACCTGCCTTTATGTTTGCATTATCAATAACATCAGAGCGCTTCATTCTTGCTGTTACGGTAGAATCTACAATAATTGTTTTCACCAAGTCTCCAACATCAGCAGTTTCTCCACCCGTAGAATGAATGGTAACTCCAAAACTTTTAAGATCTTCTATGATCTCTTCAGTTCCGTTTATAATTGCCGATAAAACCTCCCCTGGAATCTTACTTTTATTTCGACCAATTGTAGAGGATAACATGATATGATCTGTTGCACCTACACATAATAAATCATCAATATTCATGATTAAAGCGTCTTGAGCAATGCCTTTCCAAACAGAAATATCTCCAGTTTCTTTCCAGTACATATAGGCTAGAGAAGATTTTGTTCCTGCTCCGTCGGCATGCATTATTAGACAATAGTCATCATCATTTGTTAAATAATCTGGAACAATTTTACAAAATGCTTTGGGAAATAATCCTTTGTCGATATTCTTAATAGCATTGTGCACATCTTCTTTAGATGCAGAAACGCCTCTTTGAGCGTATCTTTTAGAAATTTCTTGACTCATGTGGTTGTGTTGTGTGATGCAAATTTAATCTTTTAACTAAAAAATCCTACCGAAAAGTAGGATGTTTTTATGCTTACTTTGTAAACAATAATTCTCGATACTTAGTAAGCGGCCATAAATTGTCATCTACCATAGTTTCTAATTTATCACAATGGTATCGTATTTGCTCAAAGTAAGGCTGTACTTTATGACAATAATATTCCGAAGATTTTAAACCACTTAACGTATTCGCTTTTTTACGTTGATCAATCATTTTATTTACCAGACTATTAATTTCTGTGATATGATTCGAAATAATCATAATCAGTTCTAGTTGCTCTTTTGCAATATTCTTATACTCAGTACCAAAAATTTCTTTAAGATTTTTGGTGTTTTCTAACAATGTATTTTGATAAATTATTGCTGTAGGAACGATATGATTTCTTGAAATATCCCCTAAAACTCTACTTTCTATTTGAACTCTTTTCGTATATAATTCTAGTTCTATTTCATACCTCGCCTCTAACTCCACTTTATTCATAACCGCCATCTCCTCAAATAAATCTATTACCTTTTTGGTAACTTTAACCTTTAGAGCTTCTGGAGTAGTTTTATTATTGCTAAGTCCTCGTTTTTTTGCTTCCTTTTCCCATGCTTCTCCATAACTATCTCCATTAAAACGAATGGCTTTCGAATCTTTAATATACTCTCTTAAAATATTAAAAACAGCCTCATCTTTTTTAAGTCCTTTTTGATCAACTAAAGCATCAACCTCAATTTTAAATTCCTTTAATTGTTTTGCAACGATCGTATTTAAAACAGTCATTGGTATTGCACAATTTGCCGAAGAACCAACTGCTCTAAATTCAAATTTATTTCCTGTAAAAGCAAAAGGTGAGGTTCTATTTCTATCTGTGTTGTCTAATAAAATTTCAGGAATTTTACCAATAATATTCAACTTTAAATCCGTTTTTTCTTGTGGTGAAAGCTTTCCTTTAGTAACATTTTCTAATTCATCTAAGACCTCAGACAACTGATTTCCAACAAACACAGAAATAATAGCAGGCGGAGCTTCATTAGATCCTAACCGATATTCATTACTTGCAGATGCAATAGAAGCTCTTAATAATTCTTCATAGTTGTAAACAGCTTTTATAGTATTTATGAAAAAAGTAAGAAATTGTAAGTTTTTCATGGGGGTTTTACCAGGACTTAACAGATTAGTTCCATTATTTGAAGATAATGACCAATTATTATGTTTCCCAGAACCATTGACCCCTGCAAATGGTTTTTCATGAAACAAGACCTTAAATTTATGCCTACGAGAAACTTTCTGCATTACATCCATTAACAATGAATTATGATCTACAGCTAAGTTTGCTTCCTCAAAAATTGGGGCTACTTCAAATTGATTTGGGGCTACTTCATTGTGTCTCGTTTTAACAGGAATCCCTAACAACATACACTCTTGTTCTAAATCTTGCATAAAACTCATTGCTCTTGCGGGAATTGTTCCAAAATAATGATCCTCTAATTGCTGTCCTTTTGCAGGAATATGACCTAATAGAGTTCTCCCTGTAAGTTGAAGATCTGGTCTAGAAAGTGCCAATGCATCATCTATCAAAAAAAACTCTTGTTCCCATCCCAAAGTAGCACTTACTTTATTGGCATTTTTGTCAAAATATTTACAAACTGCAGTTGCATGGGTATCTATGGCTTGTAAAGCTCTTAACAATGGTGTTTTATTATCTAAAGCCTCCCCTGTGTAAGCAACAAAAATAGTAGGAATACACAAAGTTGTTTCATAAATAAACGCTGGGGAAGTAGGATCCCAAGCTGTATACCCTCTTGCTTCAAAGGTATTTCTGATCCCTCCGTGAGGAAAGCTTGATGCGTCTGGTTCTTGTTGAACCAACTGTTCCCCATCAAATTTTTCCATTGCTAAACTTCCGTTAATAGATTCAAAAAAAGCATCATGCTTTTCTGCGGTTGCACCCGTAAGTGGTTGAAACCAATGCGTATAATGAGTTGCACCTTTAGACATTGCCCAGTCTTTCATACTAACAGCAACTTGATCTGCAATCTTTCTATCTATTTTTGTTCCGTGTTCTATTGCGTTCATTACACTTTCGTAGGCTGCACGTGTAAGATACTGTTGCATAGCATGTTTGTTAAAGACATTTTGACCAAAAAGTGTTGATCTTTTTTCATTCTGAAGAACTTTAACAGGGTTTCTGTGCAGTGTTTCTTGTAAAGCATTGAATCTGATCCTTGACATATTACTAATATTTTCTACTTATTTTTAATTTTAAACAAAGATACCCTTTCAAAATTAGGGATAAAATTATTTTTTAAACATTTTAAATATTTTACCCCTCTTTTTTTTGATATGAACTGAAAATATTTGATTTTTGTGGTAGAAACATCAAAAAACATTTATTTATTATGGCAAAAATTAAATTAGAATACATTTGGTTAGATGGATATTTTCCAACTCAAAATATGAGAAGCAAAACCAAAGTAGAAGAGCATGAAAATTTTCAAGGAACAATTGAAGAATTAGGTAATTGGTCTTTTGATGGTTCGTCTACAAAGCAAGCTTCAGGAGGCGCTTCTGATTGTTTATTAAAACCAGTTGCAATTTATAAAGATCCTGCAAGAATTAATGGATATTTAGTAATGACAGAGGTTTTAAATGCTGACGGTACTCCTCACATTTCTAACGGAAGATCTACTATTGAAGATGATGATAATGATTTCTGGTTTGGTTTTGAGCAAGAATATTTTATTATGGATACAAGAACTCAATTACCTTTAGGTTTCCCTATTGGAGGGTATCCTGCTCCACAAGGAATGTATTACTGTTCTGTAGGTGGTAAAAATACACACGGTAGAGATTTAGTTGAAGAACATGCTGATTTATGTATTGATGCTGGATTAAATTTCGAAGGAATCAATCAAGAAGTTGCTTCCGGTCAATGGGAATTTCAATTATTTGCTAAAGGAGCTAAAAAAGCGGGTGACGAAATTTGGATTGCTCGTTATTTATTAGACAGATTAACAGAAAGACACGGATATTATATAGATTATCATCCAAAGCCATTAGGTAAAGATTTAGATTGGAATGGTTCTGGGATGCATGCAAACTTCTCGAATACTGTTTTAAGAACTTGTGGTTCTAAAGACACTTACGCTAAAATTTGTGAAGCGTTTAGACCTGTTGTTAAAGAACATATTGATGTGTATGGTGAGTTTAACGACCAACGTTTAACAGGAGATCATGAAACTGCTGCTATTACAGATTTCTCTTGGGGTATTTCAGATAGAGGAGCTTCAATTAGAATTCCAATTATTGCTGTTGAGAAAGGTTGGAAAGGTTGGTTAGAAGACAGAAGACCTGCTTCTAATGGAGATCCATACAAAATTGCAGGAAGAATTATCAAGACTGTAAAGTCTGCTAATATTAGTTAATATATTTAACCCCCCACAATCATAAAAAACGTTTTCTAAATTTAGGAAACGTTTTTTTTGTTATTATACTTTAAAGGCTATATATATAAATATACCATAAAGCATTACCAAAGCTAAGCCTTTTATTTTATTTATTTCATTACGTTTTGGCAATAGTGCCAAAACCAAAATACTTACTGCAAATAAAAGCATCCAAAAAATATCTCTAGACAATATTAAAGGTTCCGTTACAGGGATTGTTTTTATAATAGAAGTTACGCCTAAAACAGATCCTATATTAAAAATATTAGATCCAATAAGGTTGCCTAAAGAAATTGCTTTTTCTTTTTTAACAGCGGCAATTACTGAAGCTGCTAGTTCTGGAACGCTTGTACCAATTGCAATCATCGTAACACCAATAACAGCCTCACTAACTCCAATTTTTGTTGCTATTTCTGTTGCTCCTCTTACCAACCACTCACTACCAAAATACAAGGAAACCGCGCCAATTAAAAACCAAATACCAATCTTAAAATTAGAAACAACTGATAAGGCATCATCAACTGCTTCTAAACTTTCTGTAGCTTTTTTTTGACTTCTAATCAAATAGATGATAAAAATAATTAAGGCTATAAACAATACAATACCCTCTGAAGCAATTAATTGATTGTCATTCCATAAAAAATAATACAATGTACCAGAAAACAACATCATTACAGGCCAATTAACCCTGTAAAAAGATTGGTCTACAGCTATAGATCCAATCATGGCAGTGATACCGAGTACCAAACCAATATTAGCAATATTAGAACCCACTACATTGTTAATGGCAATTGCTGGAGATCCAGATAAAGCAGCATTTAAACTTACTAATAATTCAGGAGCTGATGTTGCAAAAGATACAACTGTCATTCCAATAACTATTTTTGAAATAGAAAGTTTAAAAGATAAAGCAACAGAAGATTTTACTAAAAAGTCTCCTCCAATAACAAGAGAAACAAAACCTAAAATTAAAAAAGCAATACTCATAATTATGTATTTTGTGCGAAGATATAATTTTTCATATGTTATTTACCTTAGCAATAAAAATCAATTCTATAAAACACTAAATCTTATCTTTTATTATTTAATATAAGAATAATAGCTCAAACAAAATGATTGAGTTATTTATTTTAGTAAATTTGAAGGTTAATTTACGACTAATGAAGAAACAAGCATTTAAAATTTTAGCAAAAATAAATAAATTGATCTTACCTTCCTTTACAAAAAAAGGATTGGACATCTCTAAAGCTTCTAAAATACAATTAGCAATTATTGGATGGAGATCTTTTGTAACAAAAAAAGCACTTCATTAAAAATTATAAATTATGAAAGACCTTTATACTAAAGTATTTACAGAATCTACAATTCTTGTAAACAGACTTCATTCTTTATTAACTGAAGCAGGAGTTTCCGCTAGATTAAGCGACAGAGTTGAATCTGCAAGACTAGGCGGTTTTGGAGTTCCATTAAACTCGGTTGAATTATTTGTCTTAAATGACGAGATTCATAAAGCACAACCTATTATAGATTCTTTTAAAGAAGAAATAAATTCATAAAAAATCACAATAGCCTTTCTGTTTTAAAAAAATGCCATTATATTTGCACCCGCAAAAAGGCCATGTGGCGCAACTGAATAGCGCACTTGATTACGGCTCAAGAGGTTCTAGGTTTGAATCCTAGCATGGTCACGAATAAATAGTACAAACAAAAAAACACCAAGCTTGCTTGAGTGTTTTTTTGTTTGTACTATTTTCAAAGCGGAGCTTGTTAGGATCAGCGAAGCTAATCCTTCAACAGTATTGAATATTTTTTTGAAACCAAGCTTGCTTGAGTGTTTTTTTGTTTGTACTATTTTCAAAGCGGAGCTTGTTAGGATCAGCGAAGCTAATCCTTCAACAGTATTGAATATTTTTTTGAAACCAAGCTTGCTTGAGTGTTT
>Ga0209092_10000247_pt1 | contig 51602 bp, 41 predicted proteins | sample FraStrMetagenome_FD_187446 | JGI IMG/M metagenome (GOLD analysis project Ga0209092, IMG submission 187446) | Marine eukaryotic phytoplankton communities from Arctic Ocean - Fram Strait ARC3M Metagenome (SPAdes) (version 2) | ecosystem: Environmental > Aquatic > Marine > Oceanic | place: Fram...
GCACGCCCGCAGTCAATAGGAGTGAGGGCGACTCGCCCTCGTTGTGAGGTGAGTCGATGCCGTGGGCGGGTCGCCCACCCTCCTGTTCTGGGAATCAACTCACACCCGACCAAAAAAAAGCGCCCTCCGAAGAGGACGCTTTTGAAAACTTAATTCCTCGAATCGCCTAGTAACGGTAGTGCTCAGACTTGAAGGGGCCAGACGACTTGACGCCAATATAGTCCGCTTGCTCGTCACTTAAAGTGGTGAGCTTGCAGCCGATCTTCTTGAGATGCAGACGAGCCACTTCCTCATCGATGTGCTTCGGCAAGATATACACACCAGGTGTATATTTCTCGACCTGCTTCCAAAGCTCGATTTGAGCGAGCGCTTGGTTAGTGAAACTGTTCGACATCACGAAAGATGGATGACCAGTGGCACAACCGAGGTTCACCAGACGACCCTTGGCAAGCAAGTAGATGCTGTGGCCATCGGGGAAGGTATATTTATCAACCGCACCTTGGATGTCTGGTTTGATCATTTCAACCTCAACACCTGGCATGTTATTGAGCGCATCCACACCGATCTCATTATCGAAGTGACCGATATTACAAACGATCGCTTGGTCCTTCATCTTCGACATGTGGTCAGCGGTAATAATGCCATAGTTACCAGTGGTGGTGACGTAGATATCGCCCCAGCCGAGTGTGTCCTCGAGGGTCAGTACGCGGTGGCCTTCCATCGCAGCTTGCAGTGCACAAATCGGATCAACTTCAGTCACGACAACCTGTGCGCCCATGCCCTTAAGTGCAGCAGCACAGCCTTTACCCACATCGCCATATCCACAAACAACGCCAACCTTACCCGCAATCATTACGTCAGTTGCACGTTTGATGCCATCGAGTAGTGATTCGCGGCAACCATACAGGTTGTCAAACTTCGCCTTAGTGACAGAGTCATTTACATTGATCGCAGGGACGAGCAGCTTGCCAGCGTTGTGCATTTCGTAGAGACGGTGCACGCCAGTCGTTGTTTCTTCAGAAACACCTTTCCAGTCTTCCACAATCTTGTGCCAATGATCATTGGAGAAATTCTCCGCTTGGATGTTGTTCAGGAGCGCTTTGATTACGGACTCTTCTTCACTGTCGGAAGCTGTATTCACCCAGTCACTACCATCCTCAAGTTCATAGCCTTTGTGGATCAAGAGTGTTGCGTCTCCGCCGTCGTCGACGATTAGTTGAGGGCCTAAACCGTCTGGCCATGTGAGTGCCTGCTGTGTGCACCACCAGTATTCTTCGAGTGTCTCGCCCTTCCAAGCGAACACAGGCACTTCAAGGTTCTTCGCGACGTAGGCCGCTGCATGGTCTTGAGTGGAGAAAATATTGCAAGAGCACCAACGCACGTCAGCGCCGAGCGTCTTCAATGTTTCGATCAACACCGCAGTCTGAATCGTCATGTGCAAGGATCCCATGATACGCACGCCCTTGAGCGGCTGCTCAGCGGCGTATTTCTCGCAGGTCGCCATGAGACCAGGCATCTCGAATTGTGCGATCTCGACTTCTTTGCGACCGAAGTCAGCGAGGGTGATGTCTTTGACTTTGTAGTCTACTTTTGTTAGTGTATCTGTACTCATAGTATTTTAATAGTTTAGATTTTTTTGCCCGTTATGGAACGTGAAGATGACGCTAAGCTTACTTAGTATTTGCAATCTGATCGGATTAAAAATCTGTTTTTTCGCAACACTTCGCAGGCAAGATGAATTACAACGCGGCCTTAAGTGCGTCCGTTTTGGCGATCGATTCCCAAGGGAGATGTTCCTTCGCAAAGTGACCATAGTGAGTGGACTCTCGGTAGATCGGGCGCAGTAGATCGAGCTGGCTGACGATGTCGGCTGGCTTGAAACTGAATACTTTTTGCGCTGCAGCGGCGATTTGCTCATCGCTGACAGTGCCGGTGCCAAATGTATCCACGTGGATACTGGTCGGGTAAGGATGACCAATCGCATAGGCGACTTCCAGTTCGCACGCATCGGCGAGACCCGCCGCGACGATATTTTTCGCCACCCAACGCGTGAAATATGCCGCCGAGCGATCGACCTTCGAAGGATCTTTACCAGAGAAAGCACCCCCGCCGTGACGTGCCCAACCGCCGTAGGTATCAACGATAATCTTACGACCGGTGAGACCCGCATCACCCTGAGGACCGCCGATAACGAAGTTACCAGTCGGGTTGATCAAATATTCGGTCTGATCGTTTAATAGCTCAGCAGGCAGCACCTTGCGGATCACCTGCTCGATGCAAAATTCTTTAATCTCAGCGTGTTTTACGTCTGCAGCATGCTGCGTGGAGATCACCACGTTCTTAATCGCAACCGCCTTGCCGTCGACATACTCGAGCGCGACCTGGCCCTTCACGTCAGGGCGCAGCCAAGGAATCTTCACATCCTTACGCTGACGTGCCATCTCACGGAGCAAGTGATGTGCATACATCACAGGTGCTGGCATGAGTTCTGGGGTTTGGTTACAGGCATAGCCAAACATGATGCCTTGGTCCCCTGCTCCTTGTTCAGCGCTGTCCTTACCCGCAGCTTCGGCGGCATTGACGCCTTGAGCAATGTCAGAGGACTGAGCTGTCAGGATATTGGAAATAAACACCTTATCGGCATGGAAGATATCGTCGTCGTTGGTGTAGCCAATCTCACGAATCGCTTGGCGCACGATTTCTTCGTAGTTAAGCTTCGCGTTGGTGGTAATTTCGCCGGCTAGAAATACGCAGTTACTCTTGACCAATGTCTCACACGCCACGCGGCTTTGCGGATCCTGCTCTAAGCATGCGTCCAATACGCTATCAGAAATATAATCAGCTACTTTGTCTGGATGGCCCTCGCCAACAGACTCGGAAGAAAAGATGAAGTTTTTACTCATAAGCCAATCATTATTGCCAATCATTTAGATTAATCAAGTAACTTATCAACATATCAGGATAAATTGATATGTTAAACGAGCCTCGCTATAGATTACTTTTCCGCAAATATTCAAACCACTTCATTTAGCATATTTTATATTCATCGTGACCATGACACCTTCGACCGACCCACACTCACTTTTAAAAGCGACATTTGGGTTTGAGACCTTTCGATCAGGGCAAGAACAGGTCATTCAGACGCTGCTCGAGGGGCGCAGTGCTAGCGCGATCTTTCCGACCGGCTCGGGCAAAAGCTTGTGCTATCAATTGCCTGCCCTGCTATTACCCGGGTTGACCTTAGTCGTCTCGCCGCTGCTGGCGCTGATGAAAGATCAGATCGACAGCCTACAGGCACGCGGTATCGCAGCGGAACGCTTGGACTCCAGCCTCGACGAGGAAACTTACCGCCGCGTCACTCAAGACATTCGTGGCGGCCAACTAAAGCTGCTGTTTGTCGCTCCCGAACGGCTAGGTAACGAACGTTTCCTCAATCTCATTCATGGTCTCCCTATTAGTTTACTGGCGGTAGATGAGGCACACTGCATCTCATCCTGGGGCCACAATTTCCGGCCCGACTACCTGAAATTGGCCAACGCGGCTAAGGAGCTAAAGGTCGAACGCGTGCTCGCGCTCACCGCCACCGCGACCCCACAAGTCTCCGATGATATGGCGCGCGCCTTCGACATTGCCGATGGCGACATCGTCAACACCGGCTTCCATCGTCCAAATCTAGAGCTGCGCATTACGAGTTGCAGCGATGCTGAGCGTCCCGCGATCTTGGAGCAACGCCTTCGCGAGCGCCCCGCTGGATCGACCATCATTTACGTCAGCCTGCAACGCCATGCCGAAGAGGTCGCCGAGCGACTCGTCAAAGCAGGCTTCGACGCAAAGGCTTACCACGCGGGCATGAAATCCGAGCAGCGCGTCGCCACTCAAGACGCGTTTATGAACGGTGAAGTGCCGATCATTTGCGCCACTATTGCGTTTGGCATGGGCGTAGATAAGTCCGACATCCGCTACGTCTATCACTATCACATGGCCAAAGGCTATGAGAGCTACATGCAAGAAATCGGCCGCGCTGGTCGTGATGGAGCGCCTTCGACCTGCGAACTGTTCGCCTGCGCCGACGACTGCACGGCATTGGAAAATTTCGTCTATGGCGACACGCCTGATCCCGAGAGCATTACATCGATTGTCACCGAACTGCTCGGCTCCGATGATGAAATCGACATCGCGATTACCGACCTCTCGCGCCGCCACGATATCCGTCAGCTAGTGGTCAATACCTTGCTCACTCGCTTGGAGTTAAAAGGCATCATCCGCGCCGAAGGTCATTACTATGGCAGTATACGCTTTGCACCGATTGGCAGTAGCGCCGAGATCTTAGCACAGTATCCAGAGAAGCAAGCGGCGTTTATCCGCAAGATCTTTAGCTGCTGCACCAAAGCCCGCAAGTGGATCAGCTTAGACATCGACCATGCAATTGCGCACACTGGTCAACAACGCAGCGTCATCCTGCGTGCGATCGACAGCCTGCAACACAAAGGCCTCGCCGAACTACAATTGGCCGGCTACCGTCAACGCTTTCGCCGCCTAGAACAAGATGTCGACATCCCTGAGTTGTGTCAGCAATTGCAAGAGACCTTTAGCCAGCACGAAGCGATCGAGATTGCCCGTATCGAATCGATGCTGGCCTATGCTCAACACGAGAGCTGCCTCACCGCCAAGTTGCTCGACTATTTCGGCGAATCGATCGATCCCTGTGGCCACTGCGGAATCTGCTTGGGTGATGAGCCAGCACAATTACCGCTCCGTAAACATGCCAGCATCGAAAGCTATGACTTGAGCCACTTCACCACTCTAGTTGAGCAAAACAGCAACGCCCTGGCCCGCCCGCGACAACAAGCCCGCTTTCTCTGTGGCCTCAATTCACCAGCGGTTTCAGCAACGCGTGGGCTGCGCGGCAATCAGCAGTTCGCCAGCTGCGCCGAAGTGGCCTTTGCCGATGTGCTAGAGGCCCGATCGGAAACATAACAGCATAATTAGTCGAATCCGCAGGAAGATTACAGCACACTCAACAGCGTATCATAAATCAGTCGCATTCTGCTCAACGATTGCTGCGAGGACCATTTAAAGCGATGCCGTAAAGCACTGGAGCTAAACATCGTCCAGCAGAACCCCGTACTCTTTTTAAACCTGGGATTCATCAGTCCCCCTGGCAATGCTGACGCCTCAATCTTTTTAAGTAATATCAAACACTTGCAAGATTAGGCAAATATGATTATACTGCATATGGATATATATCATTAGTGCAAAATCGTCTTAAAGCACGGTTGCCACATGCGAGCACCATTCATTAGGAGAGCGATTTAGTACTCTTGCGCTGCAGTGAGCAATTGGCGGATAAGTGATTTAACCTCAGTTATTCGTTTATATGGAATCAGTATTTTCCGGCAGTCAAATCGCATTCATCGGCGACTTCGTCCCGAGGCAATGTGGTATTGCCACCTTCACCCACAACCTCTGCACGGCAGTGCAAGAAGCATGCCCCGAAGCGCAATGTATCGTCGGCGCGGTCAATGACCATCAGCACAGCTATGTCTACCCACCGCAAGTGCGCTTCGAGTTCCATGAGCGTGACCTCGACTCGTATCGCCGCGCGGCGGATTTTCTAAATATCAACAACATCGATGTGCTGTGTCTACAGCACGAATTCGGCATCTACGGAGGAGCCGCCGGCAGTCACATACTCGCCTTACTGCGCGACGCAAAAATGCCAGTGATCACGACCTTACACACCGTGCTGCAAGAACCCGATCATGCTCAGCGACAAGTCATGCTTGAGCTCATCGAGCGCAGCCAACGCTTAGTGGTGATGGCGCAGAAAGGCGTCGATATATTACGCGAAGTATACCATGTGCCAGACCAGCAAATCGAACTGATCCCGCACGGAATACCAGACATACCCTTCATCGACCCGAATTTCTACAAAGACCAGTTTGGCGTACTCGGGCGAACAGTGCTTCTCACCTTTGGCTTGCTCAGCCCCGCGAAGGGAATCGAATACGTGATCGACGCGCTGCCAGGGATACGCGAAACACACCCGGAAATTATTTATATCGTGCTCGGAGCCACCCACCCAAACCTGCTAGCCAGCGAAGGCGAAAACTACCGCTTGCAACTTGAACGCCGCGCCGAAGCGCTCGGCGTGAAAGAGCACGTGATCTTCTATAATCGCTACGTCAATAACCAGGAGCTAAACGAATTCATCTCCGCGGCGGACATCTATCTAACCCCTTATCTCAACGAGGAGCAAATCACTTCTGGCACACTCGCGTACTGCTTCGGCGCGGGCAAGGCAGTCGTCTCCACCCCCTACTGGCACGCCCAGGAATTACTCGCGGAGGGAAACGGCACTCTGGTACCATTTCGAGACTCAGAAGCCATCGCCACGGCGGTGCTCGGACTGCTGGACGACGACGTGAAATTGCAATCAATGCGAAAGCGGGCCTATCTGCTTGGCCGCGAAATGATTTGGCCGACCGTCGCCGAGCGCTACGTGGAAACCTTTAAACAGGCGCGCTCCAGTCGAATCAAAGAACCGCGCAAAGCGTTTGGCGATCTAACCCTAGACCAGAAACCCTACCAACTGCCACCGTTCAAACTCGACCACTTATTTCGGATGACCGACTCCACTGGTATGTTTCAACATGGGATATACACAGTGCCTAACTTCCACGAAGGCTACTGCACGGACGATAATGCCCGCGCGCTGCTACTCACTGTTCTGCTCGACGAGATTGGACAAACCGGACGCAGCAAAGAAATCGAACGCACGGCTTCCAGCTATCTTGCATTTCTGTTCCACGCTTTTAAGCACGACACTGGGCGCTTCCGCAACTTCATGAGTTTCGACAGGAAATGGCTCGAAGAAGCAGGCTCGGAGGACAGCCATGCGCGCGCCGTATGGGCGCTCGGCGCTACGCTCTGGCGCTCACAAAACAAGGGGCATCGCAAGCTAAGCAATCAATTATTTGACCTAGCGCTACCAGCGATAGAGGGCTTCACTTCTCCACGCGCTTGGGCCTTCGGCCTGATTGGTATCCATGAATATTTCAGGCGTTTCGAAGGGGATCTCGAGGTCAGCCGAATACGTGCAGTCTTGACTGAAAAACTGCTGGTGCTGTGGCGGCGCACGAATGCCCCCGACTGGCCATGGCTGGAAGATATCGTCTGCTATGACAACATGCGCATCACCCATGCACTCATCCTGAGCGGTTGCTGGATGCCCAACCAAGAAGCACTGGAGGCAGGTCTGAGCGGGCTTCGTTGGCTGATCGAATTGCAAACCGCGCCGCAAGGACATTTTCGCCCCATTGGCTCCAACGGATTCTTGCGGCGAGGACAAAGCCCCGCCGCGCAGTTTGACCAGCAACCACTTGAAGCGTGCGCAATGATTAGCGCCAGCTTGGAAGCCTTCCGGGTGACCAAGGATCCTTTTTTCTCACAAGCTGCCCAGCTCGCGTTTGAATGGTTTCTCGGTCGCAACGATCTAGATCTGCCACTCTACGATCCGATAACCGGCGGCTGCCACGACGCCCTGCATCAGGATCGGATCAATGAAAACCAAGGAGCCGAATCCTGCCTATCGTTCTACCTCAGTCTGGCCGAAATGCGACTCAGCCAAAATCCCATCCAACTGCACAAATCATTATGAAGAAAATCTCGATCAACCGCTGTGGATTACAGTTCCTTCCAGATAGCTCACGCGTGCTGATCCGTCCCTTCATACCAAGCTCCACTCAGCGAATCATCCAAATCATTGGCCGCGGGCTCGCCATGAGCGAAGCCGCTGTGAAACATGAAGTCGCAACAGTCATGCGCGATTTCGCTTCCAGGCATATAGAGATCGAACGCTTACTCCTCGAAATCTTCAAACAGGTCGAGCCACACTTATTCTCAGACAGCCCGCTCACGCACGCACGTCAGCTGCTAATCGGTGCGCTCTTTACTGGTGAGTATGCACTCGAATCTGCCGCGCTTTTTAACCCCTCCATCGTCCTACATCCTGACCAAGACGGACTCAAACCGAATAGTGTTCGATTTATCATGAGCCTGCGCGCGACTGGTGAAGGACACATCTCATCCATCGAATTCCGAACTGTCGAGATCGACGCCAAAGGCGTAATCGAAGCAGAGCCCGTGACACGATTCGTCACCGCTCCAGAGATTCATCCAAACCCGAGCTACAATCTCGATTCATTCACTATAAAGCTGCATGAGATGGGCTTTGAAAACGAATACACCACCGCGGTGATGGAGGCACTTAACGGGACCTTCACACTCGAGGAGCTGGATAATAGTCTGAGGAATTTCTCCCATCGCGCGCATATTGTCACCCGCGAAGAACAACGCACACTCGAGTGCGTGCGCTGGCTGGCGGAATCAAATTATGAACTTAGTTTTGAACCCAGCACCGCCATGTCCGAACGGATTCTGTTCCCCGTATCAACCAATGAATCCAACGGCATCGAAGACGCCCGTTTCGTCAGGTTCATCGATGACGATGGCACGGTCACTTACTACGCTACCTACACCGCCTACAACGGACGTGTGACCCTGCCCCAACTACTTGAGACCTGCGACTTCCTCAATTTCCGCATTCTGACACTTAACGGCAGTGCCGTCGAAAACAAGGGCATGGCACTCTTTCCGCGTCGCATCAACGGCCGCTACGCAATGCTCTCACGGCAAGACGATGAAAACTTGTTTCTGATGTATTCGGATAATCCGCACTACTGGAACAATCCGAAAAAACTCATCGCACCGAGATATCCATGGGAGATGGTCAAGCTGGGAAACTGCGGCTCACCAATTGAGACCGAAGCTGGCTGGCTCGTGCTGACCCACGGAGTTGGGGCGATGCGCCAATATTGCATCGGTGCTGCGCTCCTCGATCTCGAAGATCCCTCAAAAGTGATCGGCCGCCTGCCGGACCCACTCATTAGGCCGGAAGGCAACGAACGCGAAGGCTACGTGCCAAACGTCGTCTACACATGTGGAGCGATGCTACACAAAAAAACACTGATTCTGCCCTACGCAATGAGCGATGTGGCAACCGCAGTCAGCACACTGTGTATAGACGAATTACTGGCCGCACTGCTGGAAAGCGGCTCCTAAAACCCGCCACTTTAAGCGAAATTAAAAGAACCCAGCTTAGCTTCCAGACTTTTGCATGGACTCACCCATGGACTGAAAGTCCTCGCCCAAGCCCTTCCAAGTATTGCAACCAGAAAGCGCCAATAGGGCGACTGTAAGCACTGTAGCTAAAAATAATTGATACATTGTTTTCATGAATAATTAAACAAGTGAAATCTCGCAATTAAGCAAGCAACAGCTACAGGCTCGGCACCGCATCCAACAGCTTGCGCGTATAGGGATGCTGCGGGTTATTATAGATCTCATCCGATGTTGCCTGCTCAACGATCTTGCCTTCAGTCATCACCAAAACCTGGTCGCTGATATGCTCTACCACCGCCAAATCGTGCGCGATGAACAAATAGGTCAAGCCCAGCTCATCTTGCAGGTCCTGCAGTAAGTTCACGATCTGCGCCTGCACCGACACGTCCAACGCACTGACCGGCTCGTCACAAATAATAAACTCCGGCTCCACTGCGAGCGCTCGGGCAATACCGATGCGTTGCCGCTGGCCACCACTAAACTGGTGCGGATAGCGCTGCATAAAGTCAGCACTCAGCCCGACCTTCTCCAACAGATCGGCGACGCGCGCGACTTTCTGAGCTTTCGTCCAATCTTTGAAATGTATATCCAGCGGCTCCGCAATGATGCTGTAAATCGTCATGCGCGGATTGAGTGAACCAAAGGGATCCTGAAAGATGACTTGGATCTTTTTGCGATATGCAAAGAAGTCTTTGCGAGACAGATGCGCCAAGTCTTGGCCCTCGTAAGAGATCGTGCCCGCAGTGATCGGCACCAGTCGCGCAATCGCACGCCCCGTCGTCGTCTTACCACTGCCACTCTCGCCGACCAGCCCCACGGTCTTACCACGCGGCACATCAAACGACACACCGTCGACTGCTTTCACAGAATCCACCGTGCGCTGAAGAATGCCGCCCTTAATCGGGAAATGCACCTTAAGGTCACGAACGGATAGGAGTGGTGATTGGTCTGCTGTGGAGTCGGTCATGTCGATGAATTAGCCAAAATGTGACGTCAGAAATAGATTCGCAACCTTTGATTCGGAGAACAAGTTGCACTTGTCACACAAACACAGATGCCTAGCCTACCAATCAATGGACTTGAGCACCTATCAAACAATGGATCCGCACCTGCTGGTCGGCGTGGTCAACACCATGATCCGCAATCACTGCAAATCCTTAGACGATCTCTGCAAAACACACGACCTCGATGCCGGCATCCTCACCGAGCGACTCGCAGCGGCTGGCTACGACTACATGCCCGAGCAGAAGCGATTTCGGTAACGTGACGCAGCCGCGTCTCGCGGCGCATTGCGTCGTGCTGGCTTCAGGATTAGACAGACAGGAATGTCTGTTTCACTACCTCACTCTCACTTTCACTCTCACTTTCACTCTCACTCGCCGCAGGCGTTAATCCAGCGCCATCTCCTTATCAATTGTTGTCAGGCGGTGCTGCTTCGCGCCCAGCTTTGGAATACATGCGATCAACGCTTTCGTATAAGGATGTTGCGGGTTGTTCAGCACCTCATCCACGGGGCCCTGCTCTACAATTTCACCACGAAACATCACGATCACCTCGTCGGCGAAGCCTTTGACGATGCCGAAGTTGTGCGTGATCAAGACGATGCTCATGCCGAGCTTTGCACGCAACTCGCGCAGCAGATCCATAATCTGCGCCTGAATGGTCACATCCAACGCGGTCGTCGGTTCATCAGCGACCAATAGCTTCGGCTCGCAAGCCAGCGCCATCGCAATCATCACACGCTGCTGCATGCCACCACTCATCTCGTGCGGATAGGCCTTGTAGCGTTGCGCGGCATCGCGAATCCCAACCAGCTCCAACAGCTCAACCACGCGTCCCTTCACATTCGTGATATCGGCCCGGTGCAATTTGACTGCTTCCGCGATTTGATGCCCCACGGTAAAAACTGGGTTCAGCGAGGCCGACGCCTCTTGAAAAATGTAAGCGATGCCATTGCCGCGCACGCCACGAATTGTTTCACGATCCATCTCCAGCACATTTTTTCCTTCAAACAGTATTTCACCACTCACGGTGCAGGTCGGCGCCTCTGGCAATAAGCGAGTGAGCGACATACAAGTGACGCTCTTACCACTACCACTCTCACCTAGAATCGCCACCGTCTTCCCACCTGCGTCGATTGAAAAATCGATCCCATGCACCACCTCATTGGATTCGCCACGCGAATGAAAGGCGATCCGCAGATCAGAAACTTTTAATAATTCAGACATCAGTTCACACACATTCAACATTCAACATTCAACTGACAACGCTCAACTTGAAGCTAGCGCGTTTTCATTTTCGGATCGACCACATCGCGCAACACATCGCCGAGCACGTTGTATGCAATCACTGTGACAAAGATCGCAAAGCCCGGCGTTAATAGCCACCAGAAGTTCAAATAAAACACCTTCACATCCTGCGCTTGTGAGAGCATCAGCCCCCAAGATGCCGAGGGTTCTTGAATACCGAGCCCTAAAAATGACAGAGCCGCTTCACCTAAAATATAGCCGGGGATCGAGAGGGTCGCGGCCACCAACAGATAACTCACCAGATTGGGCAAAATATGCTTCCGTAAGATCACCACTGGCGACTGCCCCATACTTTCAGCCGCCATCACATATTGATTTTGCCGAAGTGAGAGCGTCATGCCCCGCAGCACACGCGCGGTACCAGCCCAACCGATTAAAGACAGAATCAGAATGATCACGAAAAACATCTGATCGGAAGCGAAGTGCGGCGCCAGCGCAGAGCGTAAAGCCAACAACAAATAGAGCCCCGGCATCGCCATCATAAATTCGACTAAGCGCATCGCGACAAAATCCATTCGACCACCAAAGTAACCGCTCAAGCCACCGACAAGAAATCCGAGTGTCGTGGTAATCGTAATACCGAGCAGCCCGATGAACAGCGATACACGGGAGCCGAAGATCAACCGCGAGAACACATCACGCCCAGTTGAATCACTACCAAGCAGATACACTCGACCAGCGTCCTCTTGAATCGTAAACAAATGACGCTGCGTCTTAAACAGCCCAAGAAAACGATATTCAAAACCCTTGCCAAAGAAATGGATCGGATACCCCTGCCCCACGATTTTTTCATACTTCGCCTCGGTCGGATCGACTAATTCGTAGGCCTGAACTTGCAGGCCACCATCCTGAAAGAACAACGCTGTGGGCGGATGATACGTGCGATCTAGGTCTTGTTCATTGGTCGCATACGGCGCGAAGAAATCCGCAAAGACGGCCGCCGCATACAGGGCAACCAAGACCGCTAACGACACTGCCCCCAAGGGACGCCGCAGCACTTCTCGAAATATACTGAAGATGATCATTCTACTTTTTCTTCTCCAATCGAATACGCGGATCTGACCACGCTAATAAAATATCTGCCAACAGGTTTCCCAGCACCAGCATCGAGCACCCCATCATCACTGAAGCCAATACGACGAACTGGTCTTCTCGCAGAATCGATTGATACATCAACTGACCAATCCCAGGATACTGCAGCACAATCTCAACCATCAGCGCACCGCTCAATAGCCCCGAGAATGCGAAACCAAATGAACTCACCAGTGGATTAATCGCATTACGCAAGGTGTGCTTAAATATCACCGCAAATTCACTTAAGCCCTTCGCCCGCGCCGTCGTCACGTACTCCGCGCGCATCGTATCGAGGAAATTAGCCCGCATAATTCGCATGATACTCGCGACCGAACCAATCCCGAGTGCCAAGGTCGGTAAGATTAAGTGATACGCACGATCGCCGATTTTCCCAAACCAGTTCAAATAATCATACTCAATCGAAGTGGCACCTCCCAACGGGAACCACCCCGTTTGCGCCGCAACAAAGACAAACAACAACGCGAGAAAGAATTCAGGAATCGAAAGCGCCGCATACGCCAACGCCGAAGCGATACGATCAAAAATCGAATCCTTATAAACTGCAGCCAAGACACCGAGCGGAATCGCAATCCCCCACGCGAATACAAATGCGCTTACTGAAAGCAGGAAGGTCGCCCACAAGCGTTGTCCGATCAAATCGACAACCGGTAATTTATAAGCCCACGAATGCCCAAGATTACCTTGTGCCACATTGCCTAACCATTTCCAATATTGCACATACCACGGGCGATCTAATCCGAACTCGATTTCAATCGCTTGGATTAACTCTGCTGGCACATCGCGTTGTGCTTTGACCGGCGTCAGAAAGTCTCCAGGCGCGAGACTCATTAAAATAAACACCAGCATCGTGATCCCTAGGAGCAAAGGAATCAACGAGAGTAATCGTCTGAAAATAAATGCGCTCATGGATTCGGCTCCGCCCACAGTGATTCTTCATTCCAAGTCACGCCACCAAGCGGAGTGGGATCCACATTCTGCCATCGATTACGATAGCCGACAAAGTCCTTCGGGCTGACTAAAAAGATCAGCGGCTGTTGCTCGGCTAGAATTTCCTGTACTTCGAAATAATATTTTTTACGCACCTCAACATCAGTATGCCGGCCAATTTCAAGCATCAGCGCATCAATCCGAGCCTCCCACTCCGTCGCTGGCTCAACCTGTTGCGGATACCATTGGTGTAGTCGTCCTCCACTCATCAATATATCTTTGCCAGCGTAAGGGTCTGGCGCACCACCGCCGAGGCCAAGCATACAGGCTTCATAAGTAAATGAATCGGATGTTTTATTGATGATCGTATTAAAATCTAAAAACTGCAGTTCGACGTCGATGCCAAGCGCCGCCATGTTCTCCTTAAACACCGTCGCCATCTCGACACGTAATCCACTACTCGAGTTCGTCATCAATGAAAACTCGATTGAATTGCCAAGCGGATCTTTCAACTGACCCGCTTCAAAAGTGAATCCCATCTCAGCAAACAACTCCCGTGAGGTCTGCGGCGAGTATGCATATTTTCGAATCGCATCATTATACCACAATTTGCGTTTGGGGGATACGTAGCCATGCAAGATATCGGCACGATCGAAATACACACCGCGAACAATGCCTTCGCGATTGATGCCATGCGAAACCGCTTGACGGAAACGTTTATCCGAAAACCATTCGAATTTATAAGGCTCTACATACGCAACGCCGTCAGCATCCTTACCAGGATTTAAATTAAACCAAATAAAGTTCGTCTGACTCGAAGGCCCCATGTCGAGCACGGTATAATCGAAGCGTTCCTCTCCCCGCTTCACCCAAGCCACATTATCGGGTCCGATTGATTCAAAATCCGTCAAGCCCTGCGCAAAGGCAACATTACTACTATTCTGATCCTGCACAATCTTGGTAATCACCCGCGCCACATAAGGCAGGCGCTGGCCCTTCGTATTCACCTTCCAATAATTTGGGTTCTTCGCAAATACGATGCGTTCGCCTGGTCGATACGATTCGAGCACATACATATTTAGACCAACAATCTTCCATGGCTCATTGATGGCCGTCTCCACACTCCACTGATCCATCAACGTGCCATCATCAAAAGACACTTGTAGCACATGCTTTGGCAAAATCTCCTCACCACCACCGAACAATAGAAAAGGCGCATACACCTCTGGAGTCGTGAAGCGCACGGTATAATCGTCTAACTTCTCGACCAGAGGCTCTTGCCCATTAATGAGCTGTCCAAAAGTAGAGCGCGAACTGTAGCGATATTTTACACGACCGTTTTCATCTAGCACGGGCTCACCGGAATCAACATCCAGCTGCTTCGCGAAAAAACAGCCCCAAGTAAACAGCACATCGTCTGCGGTAAACCGCTGGCCATCGCTCCAATGAATTCCACGCCGCAAATGAAAGGTGTACTGAAGATTGTCTGCCGAGATCTCCCATGACTTGGCCAGATTCGGGATCACATCGCCAGTATGCGGATCCAGCGTAATCAAGCCATCCAAAATACGCCCGATCACGGCCGATCCTGCCATTGTCTCATTGACCAGAGGATTGACCGTCGCCAAATCACCCGCAAGCGTTTCGACAATAGTTGAGTCAAACTTACCAGCCGGAAAATCAACCACCAACGCATCTACAGGAATCGGAGCCACGACACCGATCGATGGTCGCTGCTGCTCGGAACCGCATCCAGACAGAATCACAGACGCAGCCAGCAGCAGCTGTAACCGAGGTGCAAATATGTCGCTGAGATAGAGTGCCATGTAAAAGTCTTACCAAAGCGCTCTCCCTGGTTTGTTCAACGCTTTTTGTAAGTGATTCAAACCCGCAAGCCAGATCGTTTGACAAAGCACGACTTGACAATGCTCAACTGTTCACCTAAACAAGTGAACACTATGAAAGATCTCACAACTCGACAGCAAGAAATCCTCACTTTTATCGAGCATTACGAATGGCGCAACGGCTACTGGCCGAGTATTCGTGATATCCAAGAGCAGTTCGGCTTCGCCAGCACCAATGCCGTAATGGGCCATCTTCGTGCACTTGAGAAAAAGGAAATGATTGAGCGCATCCCAGGTCAGGCCCGGACCTTTCGTATCAACCGTCCAGATGCACCCGAAAAGCCCGAGATTCCTGAGGACGCGACCGAAGTGGTCGATATTCCCGTCATGGGCGACATTGCCGCTGGCTATCCCGACCGTGTCGAACCCGCAGGTGAGATTGGTCGCTTACAAGTCGACATTCAGAGCGCCGGTTTTTCCAGCCGTCGCCGCAGTTTTGCACTGCAAGTCCGAGGCGAAAGTATGGTCGATGCCGAAATCTATGATGGTGACATGGTCATCATTGAGCCGCGCGACGCCTATGATGGCGACATCGTCGCGGCACTCATCGATGGCGAAACAACGCTCAAGCGCTACATTCAAAAAGGCAGCGAACCTCCCTACCTCAAAGCAGAAAACAAATTTTACCCAGAGCTCTACCCCATCACTGAACTCTGTGTGCAAGGCGTCGCCAAGGCAGTCGTTCGCAGTTTGTAGATTAATCTGAATCGTGATGCAGCGAACGCTGTGCCTTGCACAGTCAAGGCGATGTTACTCGAGCGGCTGTAAACCGCTACACTCTCAGTTGTGCCCATGCGTTTGTTGTCGCTGTTAGCCAAGCAGCAGACATTGACAGCTAAGTCGAGAGGCGAACAGCTCCATGGCATTACGCGGAGACAAGCGGTTCTAACAAGCCAGAGCGGTTGCCAACCAAGGTCTGCTGTAGATCGCGCAGCAATTCACGCACGCCGTCTTTGTCAAGAATCGGCAAACACGTTGCGAGTACAATTCCTAAGTATGCATACGCATTCTGCGTGATCGACACAACCGATCAGCACCACTGCGCTAATACAAATTCGCCTTCAGGCGTTTTCGGATACGTAATAATCCAGCGATCATCCCCCAGGCATCGCGAAGCGGCTTAACCTTACCTCCCGGCATTTCCTGCCACGGGATACGCAACTCCTCGACCCGACTACCATGAGCCTCTAGCGCAACCAATAACTCAACATCAAACACAAAGCCGCGCTCGATCAACTGGTTCGACACCGCACGATACGCCGCTGCGGGAATTACTTTTGCACCACACTGCGTATCCTCAAATTCAATACCCACCAAGCCATGCACCAATTTAGTAAACAGGCGGAAGCACAGCAATCGCAGCCATGGACGCTGGACCGGCGTATCCACTGCGTTATGACGAACACCAACAACACCAACATCAGGACCACACTGGCACGCATGCCTAAGTAAATGAAGGGTTGACGGAGCATCCACCGCACCATCAGCGTCGACAAAGGCCAACAAGTCGGCATCGGGACATGCAGACCACGCCTGATAAATCGCACCGCCCTTTCGCGAACGCTCGGCAAACAGCATCACTTCGACATCCACATAGACGGCCGACAGGCACTCAACTAAGGCTGAGATCTTAGCCTGCTCCAGCTTGGACGAACCATCATCCGCCACGATCCAACGCACCGGCAAATCAGATTTTGACAGCGCCTGCGCCAACTTCGGGCCAAACAACTCCAACCGTTTACAGTCGTTCCAAACTGGAGTTACCAATACAATCTGTTGTTCTGAGAAAGCCACGCTTGATAAATAATAGTGACTACAGAATGAACACAACGGCAAAGCAAGATTGCAGCTGGCAAATAAGTCGCTTTAGATAGAGCCACTTCACAATGTCGCAACGTCTCCTCATAATCGTCACATGGATCGGTATCGTTATACTATCGTTAACGTTACGCCTGCAGAACTTAGAAGAACGCCCAATCCACGCCGACGAGGCGACCGGCGCACGCATTCTCGCAGGTCAATTAGCTGGCGAGGACTACCAGTTTGACCCACAGCATTTCCATGGTCCGCTACTCTGCCTTAGTTCGCAGCCCATCGCGCGCAGCCGATCCGAAACCTCCTGGAGCGAACTATCCACAACCACTTTGCGTCTCAGTACTGTCATTGCCGGTCTACTAGTGGTATTTACCCCGCTTCTATGGAGACGATCGATCGGATCATGGGGCGCACTGGCAGCCGCCGCATTGTTAGCGAGTTCACCGCTGATGGTGTATTACAATCGCATGTATATCCATGAGAGCTTGCTGACGCTCTTTGCAATGCTGGCTTGCGCGGCAGTCTTACGGCTCACCGAGCAACCAGGCAAGCGTATCGCCATCGCGTCGGGGCTCTGCATCGGCCTGATGTTTGCCACCAAAGAAACCTTCGCCATTTCGATACTCGCGTGGTTACCAGCCGTCGGACTCTGCTACTGGAGACAGCAAGCAAATGACGCGCGGCATCTCTGCCCCAACCTTCGTATCTATCTATTGCCCAGCGTGTGCTTAGCGATCACCGCAGCATTCACCGCCGCCTACTTTTACAGCGATGGTTTTCGCTCCATGCAGGGTATCATCGACGCGGTGCGCACCTACTTCGTTTACGAGACCACCGCTGGCCACGAAAAAGACATGGGCTATTACCTCAAGCTGCTTATTTGGCCCAAGCAACAGCTCGGCATCTGGTGGACCGAAGTACTCATCGCCCTACTCGCAGTGATCGCGGTGGCATTCGCCGTAGTCAAGCGTGTGCCAAACCCTGCGGTTCTCTTTCTGGCGGTCGCGACGGTATGCCACTTTATTATCTACAGCTGCATCGGCTACAAAACCCCTTGGCTCATGATGGTGCCATGGGCACATGCCTGTCTGCTGGCTGGCTATGTCTTTAGCTATTTTCCAAATTTAAAGACCAGGTCCCGCTTCCTCCTCACACTACTTTTACTCACTGGACTCGCCTACCAGACCAAACAAAGTATTCATGCCAGCGGCCGCCTAGCCAATGACAGCCGCAATCCTTACGCGTATGTGCCCACCAGCAAAGACGCAGCAAAGGTCGAACGCTGGCTACACGAGTTAAGGGCCCTTCCCGATGCACCCACGCTCACGCCCATCGGCGTAATCGGTCAAGGGTATTGGCCACTGCCGTGGTATTTACGTACTTTCGAAACCATTGGCTACTGGCCGACTCCGATTCAAGACATCACAGATTTACCTATCATCTTCGCGATGCCTGCACAAGCACAGGCCTGTGACAACTTGCTCGGAGCCACCCACACAAAACTCCCGCGCGGCCTTCGTGCAAACGTCGCCGTCACACTTTATTTACGCAACGACATCTGGCAGCACTGGATGCGCACCGACACACAATGAGCCATATCCATAAATTCGACCACCACGCGATGAAGACCACCTTCATTTTGCGTATCGTTAGCGACGATGCGAAACTCGCGCAGGATGTCGCGCACACAGCGATCGTCCTACTGGACGAGATCGAAATGACTCTTAGTCGCTACATCGAAGGCAGTGATGTGTTTCGAATCAACCACATGGAGACCGGACAAAAACTGTTCATCAGTCAGACCTGCTATGACTGCTTACGACTGGCCGCCGAAGCACATGAGCATACTGGTGGCCTGTTCGACATCACTCTCGGCACATTAATCGAACATCAAAAAAACAAGGCTGCCGGCAGCGTCCCATCGCTCAGCGGCACGCTCAGCATTGATCCAGATCGACCGGCGATCACATGTGTCACAGCCGGACGAGAAATCGATCTCGGCGGCATTGGCAAAGGCTACGCGCTTGACCAACTCAAAACTCTACTGGAAGACTGGGGCATTGAATCAGCGCTGCTTTGTGCTGGTGCGAGCACGCAGTTAGCCTTCGGCTCTGCGACCTGGCCGATTGAACTGAGCGGCGATCACAATCAGCAGACCATCAAATTAAACAACCAAGCACTGAGCGCATCTGGGATCAGCATCCAAGGCAGCCACATCGTCTCTCCCCACAAACGCCACGCCCCCAATTACCACTTTAAACGCGCATGGATATTGCAACCCAGTGCCGCGCTAGCTGATGCCTGGTCAACCGCTCTAATGCTGATCGATGTCGAACAGCTCCGCACCTTTGAGGCCCCTCAAGACACGCTCTACTTCGAAACAAGCTCCGGCATCCACACCCTGCAAAAATTGCAAGCAACGCTGACCGAGTAATAGCGAGCGGCAGCCCTCAATATTAAGGTAACCAAGTTGCAGCCTTCAGAGTGAGTGTGCGTCTTGAAATCTAGGCAACAAACTTGTTGTCGTCGCTGGTGCATCAGGGATACTCCCCCTTGAATATGTCAGAGCACACACCAGAAGACTCCGCCCAAGCGCCACTTATTGATATCGTCCTACCAGTCGAGGAATCAGAGCACGTCTCGGCGTGGAAAACCGCGATCGCCGAGCAACTCGGACTGCCAGAAGAGCGGATCGTCGATATGCGCCTGCGCAAACATTCAATCGATGCCCGCCAAAGACAGATCAAAGTGCAGCTACGAATCGAAGTCGGCCTCGACCAGCCTCTCCCTGCAGAACCGGAGTTGAAGCCCCTCTACGACAGACCAACCGCGGATGCAAAAACAGTGCTCATCATTGGCTGTGGCCCGGCGGGGATGTTTGCCGCGCTGCGAGCCCTCGAACTTGGCCTGAAGCCAATCATTTTAGAGCGCGGCAAGGACGCCTCGGCGCGACGCTTCGATCTCGGTCCCATTCTCAAAAAAGGCACCGTCATCGAGGACTCCAACTATTGCTTTGGCGAAGGTGGTGCCGGCACATTCTCGGACGGCAAGCTCTACACTCGCGTTAAAAAGCGCGGTCCGATTCGCGATATTTACGAGACACTCGTCGCGCATGGCGCTCCCGAGCGCATCCTCATCGACGCGCACCCGCACATTGGCTCTAACTTACTACCGAAAGTGGTCATGGCGATGCGCCAATCGATCCTCGAAGCTGGCGGTGAAGTCCACTTCGGCGCGAAGGTGGACCAATTCATTCTCAAGGATGGCTGCATTCGCGGGGTAAACACAGTCGATGGCCGCGAGTTCCTCAGCGACCGTACGATCTTGGCAACTGGCCACTCCGCCCGCGACATTTACCAGCAGCTTCATGCCCAAAATGTGCGCCTAGAACAAAAGCCCTTTGCGGTCGGTGTACGCATCGAGCACCCGCAACCTCTGATTGATAGCACACAGTATCACTATCCAATCGGGCAAGAACGCCCAAAGCTACTCCCCGCAGCGAGCTACCGACTCGCCACCAAGATTGACAACCGCGGCGTACACTCCTTCTGCATGTGCCCAGGTGGCTTCATCGTACCTGCTGCGACTGAGAACGATGAGGTCGTGGTCAATGGCATGAGTCTCGCACGGCGCGACTCCCCCTTTGCCAACAGTGGCATGGTAGTCAGCGTTGAGCCGGAAGACACCGCTCCCTTTCAAGCTGAACACGGCGTGCTCGCCGGTATCGCATTTCAGAAACAGTTGGAAATCGCCGCCAAACAAGCTGGTGGTGGCGGTCAAGTCGCACCAGGGCAACGCGTGACCGACTTCCTAGAAGGCAAAACCTCAGTAGATCTGCCCAAGACCAGCTACTTCCCTGGCATTCAGAGCGCACGCCTCGACCAGATCATGCCAGAATGGATCGTTTCACGAATACGCCGCGGCTTAACGCTGTTCGGCGAACAGATGCGTGGCTACATTACAGAGGAGTGCAACTTGATCGGTTTTGAGACGCGCACCAGTTCGCCCGTGCGCGTGCCGCGCGATGCAGACTCACTACAGCATCCAGATATAACGGGTCTTTACCCATGCGGTGAAGGCGCGGGCTTCGCCGGCGGCATCGTCAGCGCCGCACTCGACGGCATCCGCTGCGCAGAAGCGGCAGCGAGTTAAAAGGGCAAATGCGATCTGTGACACAGACATTCCTGTCTGTTGCAACCAACAGAAAGGGATGCCTGCATCCCACTAATTAAACGAACGACCGCAACCACACGTGCTGCTGGCATTCGGATTGCGCACTTCGAAGCCCTTACCCGTCAGGCCATCGTCGAAATCGACGACACTGTCGTCTAGGTATTCTAGACTCGTCTCATCAACTAGAAATTCAACACCGTTGTCTTCAAACAACTGATCGTCATCCTTCTTCTCGTCAAAGGACATACCATACTCGAAGCCTGAGCAACCGCCCGCCTCGACCAAGATACGGAGTTTCTGCCCCTCAGTAGCCTTCTCGGCCTGCAACTGTCGGATTTGTGCCACGGCACTGTCTGTCAATGTGATCATGCTCTACAGCAAATGCGCTTCGGTGCCACTGTCAACCTACACCTGCCACCGATTCACCCTTAGAAGCATTTTTCGTGCTAGATTGATGATTTCACTTGAAAAAGTTTCAATTCAGCATTTTATCCAGCACGTGCCCAAGCTCAAACAAATCTCCAATCAACTGCATTTCGAACTCGTGCATACGATCGCCGAAGGCGGTATGGGCATGCTACATGAAGTCAAACAAATGGGCACGGGCCATTCCAGTCAACGCGCGGAGAGCAAACTAATCCGTGGAAGTATGCACACTGCCCGAGAAGTATTTATCCGCGCCATAAGCTACCGACCAACTAATGTAAAGCTGGCTAGCTACATCAAAGACTTATTTGGCAATAACAGCAGCAGCGCAGCAAAGCGCTGGGCATTAAGCGAGGCACCGGGGCTCGAACAAGACGAAGAGGCCTAGAGCCCACAACGTCGACCAATCATCATGAGCTCACAAGGGTTCCAACAAGTTCAGAAACAGGCGCAAGCGCTCGTTCTAGCACCTCAGCTACAGAACTCCCTCAAGATTCTCCAAGCGCCAGCGGTAGAACTACGCACCTCGATCCTTGAGGAGCTCCAAGCAAACCCGCTACTCGAAGAATTAGCGATTGATAGCATCAGCGTCGAAGAACACCGCGAAGAGCCTAACGCCAACCAACTCGAACAAGACGAAGAAACCGAGTTTAATCCAGCGGACTTCAGCGCCCTAGAGCGTATGAGCGAAGACATGCGCGAGCACTACGCACTGGAGAATACGGGGCAGAGCCACACTTCCGAGGATGACGAACGCCGCGAGCACTTTATGAATTCGCTCACCACGAGTGTCTCACTACAGCAGCATCTCATCGAACAAGCCGAACTTACCGAATGCTCCAATCAAGAGCGCGAGGCCCTACTCTACCTAATTGGTAGTATTGACGATAATGGTTTCCTCACTGAGACAGTCTCCAACATAGCTCTCACCAGCCGCATCCCCTACAGCTCAGTCAGCAAAGCCAGCGAAACGTTAAAGACCTTCGATCCACCTGGTATAGGCACTAAAGATACGCAAGACTGTCTCGTCACTCAGCTACAGCTGCGCGGGCAAGGTAAGACCATCGCAACCCAAATCCTGCGCGACCACTTCCAACTCCTCATCCGCCGCCGCATCCCTGAGCTCGGCCGCAAGCTAGGTGCGAGCACTGAGGACATCCAAGATGCCATTGAAACGATCGCGACACTTGAACCCTCACCAGGCAAACGCTTCAGCCCAGACTCAAATGCAGTCATCGAACCCGATGCCACTGTATTCAAAGATGAATATGGCGAATGGCAGATCACGCTGAACAACGACTACATCCCTCGCCTACGGATCAGCAGCACCTACAAGGACATGCTGGCTAAAGGGAACCTGAACCAAAAGGAGAAAGAGTTTATGATCGAGCGCATGCGTTCAGGTAAATTCCTGATCAACTCGATCGAACAGCGCCAACAAACCATCGAGCGCATCACTCTTGAAATTCTCAAATTCCAGAGCGATTTCTTCGCAGCAGGCGTCTCCAAACTACGCCCACTGACAATGAATACCATTGCGCAAATAGTGGGCGTACACGAGACCACCGTTAGCCGCGCCATCGCGAATAAATACATTCGCACCCCACATGGCGTCTTCGCATTTAAATATTTCTTTACGCCAGGCTATAAAGCGGGCAGCGGCGAATCAGTCTCCAATAAATCGATCAAAGACATGATTAGCCATATCATAGAAGAGGAAAAACCCGCCAAGCCCTATAGCGACCAAGGTATCGTCAACATCTTAACTGAAAAGAAGATCAAGATCGCCCGCCGTACCGTGGCCAAATACCGCGAAGAGCTAGGTATTCTACCGACCAACTTGAGACGAAGATACGAATAAGGCCGCGCAGACGAGGCGGAGTTCGTCCCGCATTGAGAAAATCGGGGGATAAACAGTCAAAGGAGTGCGGGCGACTGGCCCACCTCAATCAACTACGAGGGCGAGTCGCCCTCACTCCATTACAAAACACATGCACCACAACTACTGACTCTGAAGTTCGACCGTTCAGCACCCTTCAACAAAAATCCAGCCCTTAAACCACCGCTTCAAGCACCGCGCTGCCGATCGCGTCGCAGACGAGACGCCCCTTATGCGTCAAGCGTGCATGCGCTCCGCCTCGAATCAATAGCCCCTCAGCCTCAAAACGCGCTAACAATGGCTCTAACATAGCCATCACTTCCGGCGCTGGGAAACGCAGCGCGATTTCAGCCAAATCAATGCCTGCATTCATACGCAGCCCAAAAATAATCGCGTCTGCCATCAAAATACTGGCATCGAGCGATACCAGTTCGGCCTTAGTCGGCTGCCTCGATTCCATACCAGCGGCCCACTCCTTCAAATTTGACGGACGCTGATAACGCTCTCCCCGGTACTGACTTGCTGCCGAAGGGCCACAGCCAATCCACTCCGCCATTCGCCAAGTATTTACATTATGAATACATTCCGCTCCATCCTTAGAAAAATTCGAGATCTCATATTGAGCATACCCCAGCTCAGCGAGTAGCTCCCAGCCGCGCTCATAGAATAGTAGCTCGCGCTCTTCATCGATCTTCAGCTTCCCTTCGGAGAGCTTCACATAGAGGGCGGTGTCTTCCTCAAAAGTCAGACAGTAAGTCGAGAGATGCGTCGGCCCCAGTCTAGCTGCTTCGTGAATCGCCGCTTCCCATTGCTCCATGGATTGGTTGGGAATGGCAAACATCAGATCCAGATTCGTCTGCGGGAAGCCAGCGGCTTGGACTAACTCCCAAGCCTTATAGATTTGATTCGGACGATGCAACCGCCCGAGCGATTCCAGCAGTTTCTCATCAAAGCTCTGCACACCCATCGAGATACGCGTTACTCCGAGATCGCGCAACACGGCGAGCTTATCCGCTTTGACGGTCGAAGGGGCCATTTCGATCGTCCACTCCGCAGGTGCATTGCCGAGACATTCCAGCATCGACCGCCCGAGGCGCTCCAAATCTTTGGCCGACAGCAGCCCTGGCGTGCCGCCGCCCCAAAAAACCGTATCCACCGATCGGCTATCGGAAATTAGCGCAAACTCAGCGTCCATCGCGTTGAGATAGCGATCCAAGTCCCCGCGCCGTGGCTTCTCTTGGTAAAAGGCACAGAAATCACAGGTCGATGCGCAAAACGGGACGTGACAGTAGAGACCCAACGTCGTTTGTGTGGGATTGACGGTTTTCAGCTCTTTTTCTTGCAGGTACATAGTGAGAAGGCATACCTTCTTCCAAGATCTATGAAAGCCAAGCGCATTTTCCCCTCCTCTTTCCTCGTCCTCGCATTCTACCTGACTGGTTGCAGCGTCAAAATCGTCAATACGACGCCTGACATCGCCCCGGCCTCGCCGACGGGCAACTACACCTTAAGCGCTCACGCGCAGGTCAAGAAAAAGACCGTCGTGCCGAGCAGCTTGGAAGCCTTCGTCGTGATCAACGGCGAGCAGCGCGCAATGACAGCTACCACAACTGCGCCAAACCTCTTTGAATACGACTATCAAGCGCCGGTCAAAAAGGAGCTCACCCGCTTCTACTACGTGCTCAAATTCGTCACACAAAAAGAGGACGAAGCAGCCGTATCTGTACAGATTATCTCCGATCTTTACCAAGTTCAGCTACCGAGTCAGGTCACATTGACAATTGATAAAACACGCGCAGCTGTCGGCACTCGAGTCTCGATTAATGGCCAAGCCTTTACAAATGAGGACATTGTTTTTGTCGATCACACGCCCGCCGAAACCGTCTTTACCTCTCCAACAAAACTACAATTCGTCGTGCCAGAGTTAAAGCCAAATTTCGGCTACAGCATTGAAGTGCGCAGCACCACACGCGCACAGACCGCAGGCTACCTGCGCATCGACCCAGCTAGCCCACTCAGCGTTTTACCAAATCAACTCAGCCTAAAGCCAGGACAACGCCAAGCACTCGCCTTTGCCCTCGATTATCCTGCCCCCGACGGAGGCCTTTATATTAATGTCACCACCGACATCCCCGGCAGCATAATTATGCCGGAGGTACTCATTCCCGAAGGTTCCCGCACAGTCAGTGCCACCATCGAAGGCGACAAGGTCGGCCAAGGGCACCTGTTCGTCAACGCAAGTAACCTACCCGAACTGGTCATTCCGCTTACGATCCGCTAGGTAATCCTGCAGCAGCGAGTTTGCTCGAATTCTGCTTAACTGGATTTAATCGCAGGATTTACTTTCAGATCAGTGCGATGCAGCGCAGCTTTGTTCGCCGGCAATTCTCAAATATGCAGATGGATTCAGCTCTTGATCCAGCATTCTCATCTGTGCGATGAGTTCAGAATCCGGATGAGTATTGCCATACATTGCCAGCATGAAAGAGATGGAGGGGACTTCATTCGTTAGCATCGATGAATTACTTAGATTCTGGCAATTAAGTATTTCCTCTAAATCAGCCACTTTCTTGGCCATGTGACCGCGCAAAGCAATCGGAAGCCACGTTTCTTTGAGCAGCGCTACCAATATTTTTTGAATACGCTTTTTGAGATTTTCAACCGTCGGTACAGGCACACTGGATTGAACCTGACTAGTCGGCCAAGTTGCTTGAAGCGGTGCATCGTCTGCGATTAAGTTACTCACAAATAGTGGTGTTATTTTATTGGTTTTCATTTAGTAGAGCAAATTAGAGCTGGGGTTGATTGATGGTACGACGGGGTAAAGAAAGTATTCGTGCAACTGGTCGGAATGATCACTCGAAGAGCTAAATTCCAAATCACACCGTTGCCCCAAGTCCTGAAGTACAGCGACGAACTCACTGTGCCCACACGCGCCGTCAGGGCTGACCAGCAGAACCGAGTTATTTTTCCCCTCACGGTTGAACCACTCCTCGACCAAACAGGTTAATTCCATTGAGAACATCGACGCGCTTTCACGATTAAAAGACATGCTGAACAAATCAGCATCCGCTAAATCTGCTAGAGCTTGATCCCAACACTCCGTACACTGAAGAATGTCCAGACGCCACAGGCGTAAATCAAACATCAACTGACCACTTGCCTCTTCGCACGCATGATCAAATATTAGCTTCATCCTGCGTGCATTTTCAACACTATCATAGGCCAAAAATACGGTCACTACAGTCACTTTTGATACGTCATTGTTATATTCCATCACTCCATAATTGCGTTTAATCATTTTTTTGGAGCGCGGATAATACACAAATATCTAACGAATTACAATTAGGCTAATATCCTTTCGTAACATGTCATTTAAACTACCCACCTAGGCAAATTACTTAAACACGACTAAATACAAAAAACCATTCCCAGAAATACATCACATCTGCACGGCCCTAAAACTCGACAAGCTAAGAAATGGAATATTATCGGGCGCGTTTCAGCCTCGAAAAGAACTGCTAAGTGGTTCAAATATCGCCGCCTTGACTAACCGATTTAGCCGCGTAGCAGATCAGTTCGGAAGTCGAATGGAGCTCGAGCTTACAGCAGATATTGTAGCGATGCGCACCGACTGTCTTGGGGCTGACATTCAGTTGCTGGGCGATCTCACCAGACGTCTTACCATGTCCATATAATTCTAGGATCTCGAACTCGCGGTCAGTAAGTATAGCAATTGGAGACTGATGACCACGTGCCCTTCCGGCAAGCTCATCCAGCACTTGATTGCTCACGACACGACTGAAAGCAGATCCGCCCGCCAAAACTTCTTTGATCGCATTGACGACCTCAGCACCACCGGCGTTTTTCATCACATATCCGCGCGCACCAGCACGCATCGCGCGCATGGCATAGACCGATTCATTGTGCATTGAATGCATTACCACTGGAAGATCTGGATTGATCGCCTTTAAGTCTTTGAGTAATTCGAGGCCGCTGCGTCCTTCCAGGCTTATATCAGACAGCACTAGATCGGGCTTGAACTCAACCACCGCCTTCATGCCCGCCGCCGAGTTTTCCGCTTGCCCGCACACCTTCAAAACTGGATCACTATCGATCCATTTGGAAATCGCCTCACGCATGAGCGGATGATCTTCAATCACCAGAATACGATAAGAGTGGTCGATCTCGGCAGGTTGATTTGAGTCATTCATAATTTAGTCCAGGTGAACTAATTATGACATAAAAACGAAACTAAATCTTATTGCAAACGAAATTATACGAGTGCCACATTACCTATTTAAGTAAAGTTATTAATAAATTAACCGGGTGATTGGTGTGCGTTCAGGCCAATGCTGCGGTGATTCTGGGCTTTCTGAAAAATATGGCTCTAGAAAACTTATTAAAATAACCCTCATTAGCTTTTTTGAGGCAGCCCTATTTAAACTCAGGAAAAAACGGATTATGCGCCTGTTCATTAGCAACAGTCGTCATCGGCCCATGCCCAGGGCATAGGATCGTCGACTCAGGGAGCGACAGAATCTGCTCGCGATTGTTATCCAGCGCTTGAGCATAGTGCTCGGCAGCACCCCCTTGAGACAGGCAAAAAATTGAATCTCCGACGATCGCGATCGGCGCCCCCAGGCCTTCGATCACATAACTCATGCCACCCGCCGAATGGCCATTAGTCTGCCGTGCTTGTACCTCGAATCCGTCAAACTCCATCCAATCACCATGCTCAAGCAAGTCCGCCTCACCGTATGGCTCGAGCTTAGGAGCAAACGCAATGCCGCCTTCGATATGACTCAGCAACTCATCATACGCGGCAATATGATCGCGATGCACATGTGTGACCACAAGGGCCTGCAAGTCTAAGCTCAGCGCTTCCACCTCGGCCAGTAATGCCTCCACATTTGCCCCGGTATCAAACGCCACCGCCACCTTTGTTAGCGGACTCCACACCAGATAACTATTCACCGTCATCGCTTGGTAGCCAGTCACAGGAAAGGGAGTGGTATAGCAACGTAGCCCTTCCAATTCAATTGGCTCAGGTTGCCATGCCCGATTAGCCATCGCAGCGAGTGCGTCGGCATCTAAGCCTAGCACTGGGGCGACAGCACGTAAGTTGGCCTCATTTAATTCAGCGTCCAGCAATGCCGCAACAGCTGCCACAGATATGCCAGCCTCCTGCGCAAGTGCCTGCTTACCCAAGCCCAGCCCAGTGGCAGCTTTCATCAGCACGTCTTCAAAATCGTCTTCAATGCGTAGTCTCATCATTCACTCAGCAGACTTAAAAACACACGCGACGACAAGCACTGACGATCTAACTGTCAAAAAAGACTTCAACAGTCGAAATTCTTAAGGTCGTGTACTTCTAGAGCAAGCCGAACCACTTCTTCCGCTTCGGTGCCTCTGACTTGCCTAGCCCCTCCTCAGACGGAGCCTCAATCTCTTGCACCTTATCACACGGTGCTCCAGCGACTACCTTATCACACGGTGCTCCAGCGACTACCTCATCACACGGTGCTCCAGCGACTACCTCATCACACGGCGCTACAGCGACTGCCTCACAACAAGGTACTTTCATCAAATGCGCACGGCGAAACCTTTCCAGCATTTTTGCATATAACAGAGGCTTACGATGGTATGAGATTTCATTCTCTTCAAGCTTACTAATATTACTATCCGTCAAACAGCCTGATACAATCGTATACATACAATCAGGGAATAGCGCCTTCATCTCGATCACGAATTCAACTCCCTGTCCATCTGGTAGCCGTTGATCGGCCACCACCAATTGCACACGCATCGCAGGATTTTCCATAATTGCACGAGCATCCACAAGATTAGAGGCAGGATAGACGGTATTGTGCTGCTGCAACTGAACGACGCCTATCTCAAGTAACTCACGATCGTCCTCAATAAATAGGATATTCATAGCATACTTATGCTAATTAGTTAGATTAATTACAAGATATAATTAGTTAATCACGTTACAATGGTTATTGTTACAATTAAATTCCTAATCCAGAGCTTGCATTCCGAAAAATCACCGCCATAAAAGCGCCATTCTTTTGAATGAGCCCAGATGGCGGAATTGGCAGACGCGCTAGACTCAAAATCTTGTGCCTTCGGGCGTCCGGGTTCGACCCCCGGTCTGGGTATTCTTTAAAGCCTCGTTTTCGAACGGGGCTTTTTTGTGTCGATTCATTCGTAATGACTTCGAGGGGTTCTTCGTCTGCCATGCTACCGTCCGAGGAGCCGATCCTAAATTAAAAAACAGGGGTCACTTCCAGTTTCTGCCCCGGCTCCAAAGTATGACGCCCCTTACGATCCGGATCTTCATCATTGCGATAGATCTGAACTTCAACCGGGCCATCCAAATCCGCCGGAGCCACCCAGCGCCACTTACCAATCTCCTCAAAGTCCATCGGTATACCAGTCTGCCAGCTCAGGCCACCCGCACTGCCACGCAGAAAGGGCTTATTGCCGATACCAATCAAAATGCTCGCAGTAAAAACTCCGTCGTTTGCCTTTGTACGTGCCCGACGAATGACTGCTGGCTGGGCTTCGCCAAACAAATCAACTGGCGTATCTGCCTCAGCTTCGACATTGGGAGACGCCCGCATTGCTGCTTCAGTAACCTCCAACTTGGGGGTAGGCTCTTTAAAATCAGCTTCCGCCGCCGCGTCGACGACGACCTCAACGATTAAATCATCCGCGCCTTGGTCTCGCTCGGCCTCGGTAATGACCTCAGCCTCCGACTCTGCAGACTCCTGCAACTCGTGATCTTCAATCAAATCCGCTCCGATTTGGACTTCGCTCTCTTCAGATACCTCCTCGATCGCCTCAGAGACTTCAGTAGGGTCGAGCTCAACCACCAACTCTTGGGTCTCTGTGTCTTCAGATGCTGACTCGTTTGGCACGTCCGGTTCGGACACCGGTTCCTCCAGCATCTCTGTGCTTTCAGTCACGTCGGACTCTGGCTTTGCTAATTTACTCTTCGAATCGATAATGCGGCTCACCGCCGACGAAGCAGAGTTCTGCTTCTCCTGAATCGCACGTTGCAATAGTCCAGCATCCGCTTTGCTGCGCCGTGATCGCGGCGCACGTGCAAGCGCCGACGTTTCAGCTTCAGCAGCGGTTGCGGTTGCTACATTAGCGGCTTCGACCGCAACCTGGGCACTTGCTTCCAAAACGACCACCCGTGATTCAATCGAACCCAAAGGCTCAACTGCCGCAGTCAAGCGAGCCTCCAAGGTGGCTAACGCTGCCTGTAAGGCGGTCACCGCTTCAGCAGAGGCGTCATTCTGAGGCGTCGCACCGAACGCATCCAACTGAACTTTAAGCGCAGCGAATGCTCCTACTTGATCAGTGTTACAGACTTCAATTGCTGCAACTTGTTGAGACAAGTTAGCCAAAACCTGCGACGTATGATTCAACTTTTGGTCGACGGCAGATGCCAAGAGTTCACAGCGCTGATCCACCGAACCGGAGCCGGACTCCAATTCATTGAGCCGTTCATGGCATTCCAGCAAGGCGGGCTCGGCCTTCCGCAAATGCCCCTGTAGCAAGCGAAGCTCGGATGACTGGTCGTCTCGCTCTTCGCGCACTCGCATCGAATACTCCACCACGTAGGGCAGCCCGAAAACCACAGCCCCCAAGGCCACAGCGACCACGCAGGAAATGACCTGTATATCGGTCAGCTGCCAATTGCCTAGAATGGCAATTGCTAGCGCGGTAACGACCAGTAGCGCGTCCCCCAAGTAAAAGGGCCATTTTGAGAGAGTGAGGGGGGCTTCGTCGTCCGATTGCATACGTGGCAGCGTTAGTAAGTTGTATTTAGATCAAAGCGACTCTAGCGCCACGATCAACCCTCTATTTTGCAACTTAGCGCGGACGCTCCACAAAACCTGACTTACGGTAAACTTTGCCCAGTGTTTTGTAAGCGCGCTTCTGCGCCTCGCCAGCTCCTGCCTTCAACACCGACTCCAAATAGCTTTTATCTTGAATTAGCTCGTTATAACGCGCCTGCACAGGTTCCAACGCAGCAATCACCACATCGGCTACCTCCTGCTTCAGGTCGCCATAGCCTTTACCGACGAATGAAGCTTCGAGATCGGCAGTCGAACGACCACTAAGCGCGCTATGGATTTGCAGCAGATTCGTCACTCCCGGCTTATCATCGCGGGCCACGATTTCGTTGCCTGAATCCGTCACCGAACTCATGATCTTCTTACGCAGCACAGCTGGCTCATCCAAAATATAGAGCGTCGCATTTTGATTATCATCACTTTTCGACATCTTCCGCTGTGGATCTTGCAGCGACATGATGCGTGCGCCCGTCTTCGGAATGAAAGGAGCTGGAACCGTAAACGTATCCGAATAGCTGTGATTAAAGCGCTGCGCCAAATCGCGGCAAAGTTCCAAATGCTGTTTTTGATCATTACCGACGGGCACTGAATCGGCATTATAAAGCAAAATATCGGCCGCCATGAGCACCGGATACATTAACAGCCCTGCATTCAGCGACGCACCTTGACTCGCTCCTTGGTTCGCAATCGAGGTCTCCCCCTCGGACACTTTAAAGCCGAGCTTCGCGGCCTTTTCTTTAAACTGAGTCATGCGCTGTAAGTCACCAATCGGCGTGATACAGCTCAGTAACCAAGCCAACTCGGTATGCCCAATAATATGCGACTGAATGAAAATATTCGAACGCTCCGGATCGAGGCCACAAGCGATGTATTGCGCCACGCAGGATAAGGTATTCTTGCGCAACTCAGCAGGTGTATACTTAACCGTAATCGCGTGCATATCGACCACACCGAAATAACAGGTGTTATCGTCGAGCAAGGTCGCCCAATTTTTAACGGCGCCTAAATAGTTACCCAGAGTCAGGACTCCGGTCGGTTGGGCACATGTAAGGATAACTGGCTTTTCTTCGCTCATCAACCGCCGATTGACGGCAACAGCTCTGCCCTTGTCAATCTTCCTTCTCTGCTTGCTCGATTCTCTGGCGCTCTACGACTTCGACTTCGCCCATGAATCACGCAGGGCCACCGTACGGTTAAACACTGGCGCACCTGGCTTCGACAATTTGTTATCCACGCAGAAATAACCAATGCGCTCGAACTGACATTGCTCGCCTGCAGCCATCTCCATCAAGCTCGGTTCACAGAGCGCAGTCACTTCTGTTGATGATTCTGGGTTCACATACTTAGTGAATAAAATCTCCTTATCGGCTTCCGGATGCTCTTCGGTGAATAAGCGGTCGAACAAGCGAATCGACGTTTTTACCGCGTGATCGGCACTCACCCAATGGATGACGCCCTTCACCTTGCGGTCTTCAGGTTGCTTGTTTAGCGTGTCGTGATCGACCGTGCAAAGTAGCTTGGTAATCACACCATCGGCGTCTTTCTCGACGTCGTCGCACTTGATGATGTAGCCGTAGCGCAAACGCACTTCGCCGCCCTTTTTGAGACGGTGGAATTTACGATTGGCCTCTTCCTTAAAGTCGTCCTGCTCAATGAACAGACGCCCAGAAAATGGAATTTTACGTGTGCCTGCATTTTCGTCTTCAGGATTATTTACCCCATCGACTTCGACGACCTGACCTTCGGGCCAATTGGTAATCTCAATCTCCAACGGGTTGAAAACCGCCATACGACGGATCGAGCTGCTATTAAGCTCTGAGCGCACCGCATGTTCCAGCAGCGCCACATCACTGACCGAATTCACCTTAGTGATACCCACAGTCTCGCAGAACTTACGGATGGCAGCCGCAGGGTAACCACGGCGGCGCATCCCTGAAAGTGTCGGCATACGTGGATCGTCCCAACCATCAACGAAATTACCTTCGACCAATTCGCGCAGCTTACGCTTACTCACCACCGTATAGGTCATGTTCAAACGCGAGAATTCGGTCTGCTTAGACGGGAAAATGTCGAGCTTCTCAATGAACCAATCATAAAGCGGACGGTGGTCTTGGAACTCCAAAGAGCAAAGCGAGTGCGTGACCTTTTCAAGCGAATCACTTTGGCCGTGTGTAAAATCGTAGTTTGGATAGATGCACCATTGGTCACCCACACGGTGGTGATGCATGCGCTTGATCCGATACATCACTGGGTCGCGCATGTTCATGTTCGGATGCGTCATGTCGATCTTGGCGCGTAGCACCTTCTCGCCATCGGCAAACTCACCCGCACGCATGCGTTTAAATAGATCCACACTCTCAGCGATCGGACGCTCACGAGACGGGCTCGGACGGCCTGGCTCGGTGATTGAGCCACGATAGTCGCGCATCTCATCGAACGAAAGCTCCTCGACATACGCATGCCCCTCTTCGATCAGCTTGATTGCCCACTCGAAGAGTTGCTCAAAATAATCACTGGCAAAACAGATTTTCGCCCATTTAAAGCCCAACCATGCGATGTCTTCCTGAATGGCGCGCACGAACTCGTCGCTTTCCTTCTCAGGATTGGTATCGTCAAAGCGCAGGTTGCACTGCCCGCCAAACTCCTGAGCGATGCTGAAATTCAGGCACAGCGCTTTCGCGTGGCCAATCTGCAAATAACCATTCGGCTCAGGCGGGAAGCGTGTTTGCACACGTCCATCATGTTTACCAGCTGCCACATCGGCAGCCACCATTTGGCGGATAAAATCGGTCGGCGTATCTTTAGCGTCTGACATAAGCGTTGAAGAAGATGAATCGTGAAAAATCTGCCAGACCAAAAGCGTCTGCAATTAAAAATTTAAGCAATGAAGGCCTTCAAACGTGCAAGCACGCGCGCTTGACCAAGCACCACCAGCATCGGCAACAGATCTGGGCCACCACCCTGCCCGCTCAATGCGTAGCGCAGCGCTGGGAAATATGCGAAGACCTTGGCGTCCTTCGATTCCGCATGCGCTTCCAACCCTGCTTGCAGCGCATCCGCGGTGAATGTTTCAATACCTTCGATCACTGGCACGATCTCAGCGAGTAGCTCCTTAGGATCCGCCTTCTTGGCGATTTTAGCGCCGGTCTTCTCGTCCATCACATATTCGTCGCAGAAGAAATAACGGCAGAAATCAGGCAACTCCTCTAGCGAGCGTGCCTTGCCTTGGCAGAGTGACAGCACCGCTTGAATGTAATCTTCATCCGCGTCCTCTTCGATCACACCTGCAGTATGTAAGATTGGACGTGCCAAGAATGTGAAGGTCTCCACATTCATCTCGCGTAAATACTCAGTATTCAGCGCAGACAGCTTCTTTTCATCAAAGCGAGAGTTACCCTTGTTGATTCCAGGAAAGTCGAACAACTCGATGATCTCATCGATGTCCATTTTCTCGCGCTCATCCTTCGGGTTCCAGCCGAGCAGCGAAATGTAGTTACGCACCGCATTGGCCAAGAAGCCGCGTGTTTCGTATTCTTCGATCAACGCACCCTTGTCACGCTTGCTCATTTTACCAGGTCCCGACTCTTTCAGAATCAGCGGAATGTGCGCAAACACAGGTGGCGTCACGCCGAAAGCATTGAACAGCTCTACGTGCTTACTGGTGTTGGACAAATGGTCTTCGCCGCGAATCACGTGGGTGATGCCCATTGCGATGTCGTCCACCACGTTTACGAAGTGGAATACTGGATTTCCATCCTTACGGACGATTACGAAGTCCAACTCCTCAGCACGCTCCACACGGCCACGCACGGCATCGTCGATCACCACAGGAGCGGCTCTCACCTTCTCAATTTCTTTCTTTTTGAAATCGTCATACTCAGTGTAGCGCTCGCCTTCGAGTTTGAACCAAATCGCGCCGTCCTTCTCGTAAGTGCGCCCAGCATCCTGCAATTTTTTCAGGTATTCGTCGTAAATCGGCTGACGTTGGCTCTGGAAATACGGGCCGTATTCGCCGCCTACCTCTGGGCCTTCGTCCCATTCCATGCCCATCCAGCGCATCCCATCGAGCAACACCTGTAGCGACTCGTCCGTATTGCGCTCCTTATCCGTATCCTCGATACGCAACACAAACGTGCCCCCCGTATGGCGTGCATACAGCCAATTGAATAATGCAGTGCGGGCACTACCGATGTGGAAAAACCCAGTAGGACTTGGAGCGAAACGAACGCGAACTTGTGACATAATAATAAAATGAGGTGGATTTGCCGCAGTTTAAAAATGACTACGGCGCAAAGCAAACTACGCACTCAATAAACATGCCGAATTGAGTCAACGTTGATCAGCGACTGATTGATTGATGAAATGCCCCCAGCACAGTGTGTGCACTTGAAGCCCAAGAGCTATAGATGTGACACTGACATTCCTGTCTGTGCTTCGCCGGCAGACCTCCATCTAGTTCAGAATACTGAAAGGACAGGCTGGACGGATGTCTGCCGTAGATGCTTCTGAGCCCCGCCGTAGGGAAATGAATGAAATGAATCGGGGGCGTAGCAATGCCTGCAGCACACTTCCTCACTACCACTCCTCACGTTCACTCGCCAAAGGCATCACTTGCGAAGCGCGCTCAGTGCGGCTAGCGATTTTGGTACACCTGCATCGCTTTGGGCATGAGCTCATTGAGCTTACGAATACGCGTCGAGTCTGCAGGGTGAGTGGACAAAAACTCAGGTGGAGCACCGTTACTCTGCCCGGCCATACGCGCCCAAAAAGAAATCGCAGCGCGTGGGTCATAGCCTGCCTTGGCGGCGTAGATCAGACCGATCTCGTCGGCCTCACACTCGTGGTAACGGCTATATGGCAGCATCACACCGACCGAGGCACCCGCGCCATAAGCCGCCATCAGCAAGGCACGTTGATCGCTGTCCATGTCAGAGGTGCCGAACTGCAGCGCCAAGGCACCGCCCGCAGCCAACAACTGTTGAGTCATGCGCTCATTGCCGTGGCCCGCGGCCACGTGGGCCACCTCATGCCCCATCACAATGGCAAGATCAGCGTCGGTCTTGGCAACTTTAAAAATACCGGTATAAACCGCGACTTTACCACCTGGCATCGCAAAGGCATTGATCTGCTCGTCATCGTCGAACACCACGAACTCCCATTGCGCATTCGGCATGTCTGGCCCCGCCACATACGCGATCCGGTCCCCCACGCGGCGCACCATCGCATTATACGCTGGGTCACGGGAAATCGGCGTCTCCTGCTTGAGTTGCCCAAATTGCGACGCCGACATCGATGCGAGCTGACTCGAAGGCACCAAATGTAACGCCGAGCGCCCCGTCTGCGGCACGGTGGTGCAAGCAGGCAACCAGAGTAAAGCCCCGCAGAGGAGCACGAACCAACAGCAAGTCTTTTTCATAGATGTAAATATTGGTCACTTGGACCGCGTTAATCAATCCAAGTTCACGTTTAAACAAAAAGGCCGAGCGTTTCCACTCGGCCTTTTGATTTATAAAACAGGGTGCCGAGCTTAGTGCTTAAAGTGGCGTTTGCCGGTGAAGACCATGACCATGTCGCGTTCATCGGCGGCGGCGATCACTTCGTCGTCGCGCACCGAGCCACCGGGTTGGATGGCTGCTTTCGCTCCTGCTTCAGCGGCGGCGATTAGGCCGTCGGCAAATGGGAAGAAGGCATCGGACGCGACGACTGATCCGGCAAGGTCGAGACCTGCTTCGCCGGCTTTCCAAACTGCGATCTTCGAGCTATCAACACGGGACATCTGCCCTGCGCCCACACCGAGTGTGCGTTCGCAACCTGCATAAACGATGGCGTTGGACTTAACGTGCTTCACCACATTCCAACCGAAGACCATCGCACGCATTTCTTCAGCAGTTGGCTGACGCTTGGAGACGATCTTCCAGTCACTTGGGCGATCTGGCATGGTGTCGCGATCTTGGACCAAAGCGCCACCGACTACAGAACGCATCTCTTGCAAAGAATCAGCTGGCAGTGTGCCTTTGACCGTCATCAGGCGAAGGTTCTTCTTCTTGCCGAAGATTTCACGTGCGGCTGGAGTGAAGTCTGGAGCGATGATCACTTCGCAGAAAATCTTGGCGATGATCACAGCTAGATCAGCGTCCATGGTCTGATTGACCACGATGATGCCACCAAAAGGTGCTTGTTGATCAGTCACGAATGCCTGCTCCCATGCTTCGACGAGCGAGTCAGCACTTGCGACGCCGCACGGGTTGGTATGCTTGAGAATCGCAACAGTCGGCTTTTGAAATTCGCCGATCAAGTAAGTCGCTGCAGTAATATCGATGATATTGTTGTAGCTCAGCTCCTTGCCTTGGAGTTGATCGAAGCAATCAAAGAAGCTGCCGTAAAGCGCGGCCTTCTGGTGCGGGTTCTCGCCGTAACGGAGGCTTTTCACTTGAGGGAGCTGAATGTCCAACTCAGATGGGATGCCGGAAATGTCACCGAGGTTTGGCTCGTTGACCTGACCTTCGAGATATTTAGCAATCGCGCCGTCGTAGGCCGATGTGCGTTGGAATACCTTCAGCGCGAGTTCACGGCGCAATGTAGTAAGCGCAGCGTCGTCGCCGATCGCAGCCAGCACGCGGTCGTAGTCGGACGCATCGACAATCACGGAAACCGACGCGTGATTTTTCGCCGCAGAGCGGAGCATTGAAGGGCCGCCGATATCGATATTCTCGATCGCGAGTTCGAAGGTCACGTCTGGCTTGGCGACGGTTGCTTCGAATGGGTAAAGGTTGACCACGACGAGATCGATCATCTCGATACCGTGCTCAGCAGCGGCTGCCATGTGGTCTGCCTTGTCGCGACGAGCCAGGAGACCGCCGTGAATTTTCGGGTGCAACGTCTTAACACGCCCTTCCATCATTTCAGGGAAGCCAGTGTAATCACTGACTTCAGTGACAGGAATACCCTCTTTTTCAAGGAGCTTGGCAGTGCCACCAGTAGAGAGCAGACGGTAGCCGTGCTGCTCGACGAGTGCTTTAGCGAAGGGTACGAGGCCTGATTTATCGCTGACGGAGAGGAGTGCGTTTTTTTGCATAGTGTTGAGTATGAAAGTGGATCGAATTGAAAAATAAAAAAAGCGAAGTGTGGAATTAAAGCGCAGAAATCGGAATCGCCAAGCGTTTTAGACAGAAAGACTCACAAATTCTGTAGAAACATCTGCGTATGGTGTCGAATGAGGTCAAGCTGCGCTAACCGTGCTAATTTAAATCAGCAGCACCCGATAAAAAAACGTAGTGAACTTGAATTTCAACGACCGCACCCGTAGCCTCTCTCTCATGAGCACTCAAAGCATCAAAGCCTCCACCCTTGCCGAAATCATAGCCGCCGGCGGCACCGTCATCGACGTGCGTACCCCCGCCGAGTTTAAGTCTGCCCATGTCGTCGGTGCGGCGCTCCAGCCACTGAGTCAACTAGACGCCGCAGCCTATTGCCAATCCGCAGGCCCAGATACACCCGTTTACATTCTCTGCCAGAGTGGCAAACGCGCCAGTATCGCAGCCGAGCAGTTAACCGCCGCTGGACATATACAAGCGATCGTCGTCGAAGGCGGCACGCTTGCGGCAATCGACGCAGGGCTCGACATCGCCTATGGCAAGGGAGCCATTTCAATTGAGCGACAAGTTCGCATCGCAGCGGGGCTGCTCGTGTTCTGCGGCACGCTCGCAGGGGTATTTCTGCACTCCGCCTGTTTGATAGTGCCGGGCTTCGTCGGTGCAGGACTGGCCTTTGCTGGCTTAACCGACACCTGCGGCATGGCAATGGCATTAGGCAAATGTCCTTGGAATCAATAGTCCTTCGGACATCAATAAGTCATCTAATTAACGTAAATTAATTCATAAAGGTCACCTGCGGATTAAAATTCAGTCGCGAAGCACTGAATTTCATTCATTCCTATTTGAGCGGCTATTGTGACTGCCCTGTCTGTGACTAATGAAATCAAACTCTTCGCCAACCTCTGTATCAAGCAGGGTATCCTAAGCACGGAAGACTGCCAGAGACTAAGCCACACCCTGAAGACTGATTCAGAGCTATTGGACTTTGCTCAAACCATTCTAGAACAAGGCCGCGAGGGTGAATTCGAGCAAATACAAGCACTCCTCCATCAAGCGGAGAAAATGGCGCTCGAGGGCAGAATCCCCGGTTCCAATCCCTTTAAACAGAGCGAGTCAGCGCCAGCAGATCCACCCGCCAACGCACGGCCAAAAATTAAGCTGCCCTCGAAGAAAACAGACTCGTCTCAGCTTCAGCCAACAGAGAGCACTGCACGCCCATCAATTAAAGCGCCGCAGCCAACATCGCCACCGCGAGACCCCGACCTGCAATCACAAACAACTGAGCAGACACTCGAAAACGTTATCGATGTAGACGAGGTCTATCCGACATGGTTTGAACCGTCGCGCCTTGAAAACATCAGTGACAGCGAAGCGAAACAAGCGCTCATCGCACTCCTGCTAATCGCTGCGCACGAGGGAGCCAGCGATCTCCATATTTGCGCAGATAGTCGCATCTTTGTACGCCACAACCGTGCAATCGTTTACAAATCTACAGGCATCGTATCTGCAAAAGTCGCACGCGCACTGAATCTATCAATCCTGTCCGACGAACAAGCCACTGGCTTTAAAGACGAGAAAGATCTCGATTTCGCACTTCCCTTTAGTTCAGGCCAGCGCTTCCGCGTGAACCTGATGCAGGACAAAGGAGGTATTGCAGGCACCTACCGCATCGTACCCGCAAAAACACCCAGCCTCGAAGCACTGGGCTTCCCTAATGCCGATCGACTCAAAGAGCTGCTAGCATTTCACAACGGTTTGATTCTCGTCACTGGTCCAGTCGGTTCCGGCAAGACCACCACCCTAGCCGCCTTGATCGAGATATTAAATCAGACCCGCGAGGATCATATTATTACGGTTGAAGAACCGATCGAAGTGATTCAGCGCTCCAAGCTCTGCCAAATTACACAACGCGGCGTTGGCCCACACACAAAGACGTATAAGCGTGCGCTCAAAGGCGCGCTGCGCCAAGACCCTGACATCATCGTTATCGGCGAGATGCGCGACTTGGAAACCATCGAGATGGCGATCAGCGCCTCTGAAACTGGACACTTAGTGATCGCAACTATGCACACCAGCGATGCATCGACGACGCTCAACCGTCTGCTCGATGTGTTCCCCCCAGCGCAGCAGACACAGATCAGATCGATGGTCGCCGAGAGTCTGCGCGGGATTGTCTGCCAGCGACTATTGCCTAATAAAGAAGGCGGCCTCACTCTGGCAAGTGAACTACTCCTGCAAAATATGGCAGTTGCCAGTTTGATTCGCGATGGCAAAATCCAAGCGCTGGGCAATGTAATGGAGACTGGGCGCAGTGCGGGCATGGTTCAAATGGATTACTCAGTCTTAGAGCTCTGGAAGAATGGAATCATCAATGACGACATCGCACTGGCAAACATCCGTAACCGTATGCTGCATCAGCAAATACGCGACCACCGCGCGACCGAAGCCGCATCGACCCCGGCAAACGATACCGAGCAATAAATAGCGACCAACCGCTGCGCATTTGATACCATGGCCTCACTCGACACCTACCTGAAACAGATGCTAGAGAATGACGGCTCCGATCTACACCTATCGGTCGGATCCGTCCCTAAAATTCGCGCCTCTGGGCGTATCTCCGCACTCAGCGACGAAATTATCACTGCTGATAAAATGTCGGAACTGCTGCAAAGCGTTACACGACCCGAACGCTGGGAAGATTACCTACTAAACCACGATCTAGATCTCGCCTACGAGATCTCTGGACTCGCCCGATTTCGCGGTAGTTTTTTCTACAACCACTGGGGGCAAGCAGCCGTCTTTCGGCAAATCCCCGCAGAAATTCTCTCTTTCGATACACTCAAACTACCCGAAGTCCTCAAGGACGTGTGCCAGTATAAGGAAGGCCTCGTATTAGTCACTGGCCCAACCGGCAGTGGCAAGTCCACAACGCTCGCGGCAATGATGGACTACATCAACGAGAACTTTCAGAAGCACATCATTACCGTCGAAGATCCCATCGAGTTTGTGCACCTAAAAAAGAAGAGTGTTATCGTCCACCGCGAAGTGGGTGAGCATAGTCACTCTTTTGCCAATGCACTGCGCGGAGCGATGCGCGCCGATCCAGACATCGTCCTCGTCGGTGAAATGCGCGAATTAGAGACGATCAAACTCGCGCTGAGTTGCGCCTCGATGGGCATGCTGGTGTTCGGCACACTACATACCAATAACGCCCCCAAGACAATCGACCGCATCATCGATGCCTTTCCTGCAGATGAACAGGCGCAGATTCGCGTGCTGCTCGCAGGTTGCCTCACCTGCATCGTCTCTCAATTGCTATGTAAAAAGATACCATCTGGGCGCGTTGCCGTGCACGAAATCCTCCTCCAGCATGATGCCCTCCCGAACACCATCCGTATCGGAAAAACCAGTGAGGTGCGTGGCATCATCGAAAGTAGCCGTGCGCAAGGCATGCTGCTGATGGATTCCTCAATTGCGATACAACTGGAAGCTGGTAATATCTCACCGGAAGAGGCCTACATGAAGGCCGCGAACAAAGATGCATTCAAAAAGTTCCTACCGACACTCGAAGCACTGAGCGAAGAGTCCGAAGCAGACGCGAAGGAGTCTAGCAAGTAGACTAATAACAGAGGCCAAGATTGATTGTTAGTGCGAGTGATGAAATTGCTTCGCCATCTCCGTCAGAACCCCGTCAACGTTTTGCCAAAATGGCGAGCGCTGCCAAGCACCCCAAACCTCTGGCCCCGGACCTCTGGCCTCTGAATTTAGGTCGATTAGCGCAGCTCCCACTTATAATGCATCGACGACAGCATTTCACTGCCCTCCTTCGTCACACGCACGACATCTTCGATGCGACAACCACCGACCTCCGGATAATACAATCCAGGTTCAATCGTAATCACTTGGCCCTTACGTAAACGTCCAGCAGTCGGTGACACACGCGGGGCCTCATGCACCTCAAGTCCGAGGCCATGCCCGGTCGAATGTATGAATCCCACAAAGCCTTCGCCGCGTCGCTCAGTTAAAAATCCGCGATCATCAAATAGCTGAGCAGCGGCGGCGTGGACCGTTGCACCGCTGACGCCGGCCTTCACTTTTGCTAAAGCCGCGAGTTGCGCGTCACGCACTGCACCGACGAGTGCTCGCTGAGCATCATTCGCGCGGCCTTTCAAAAAAGTTCGCGTCATATCGCCATGGTATCCAGTCTTTTGCACACGCGGAAACACATCGACGATAATTAGTTCGTTCGGCTTAAGCGGCCCGTGTCCGCCTTCGTGAGGATCACAGCCCTGCCTGCCGCCAGCCACAATCGTATTGTGCGCCACTGCGCCCTTCGCCAGGCAAGCCTGATCAATCATCATGCGCAGGCTCTCGGAAGTGAGCGTGCGCCCTTCGTATTTGAGGCACTTACCGACAATCTTCGATGCCCGCAACACTCTCTCCGCCGTGCGAATACCGGCCGCGCTCGCAGCATTACCCTGTCGCAATGCCTTGGCCTCAGCATCGCTCTTCAACTCACGAGCTTGAAAGAACGGGTCTGCACCGACTCGTACCTGCATGCCCGCTGCTAACAGCTTGGCAAAATACACTGATGGGAAATCTTCAGGCACTTCCAGTTCACGCGCCTTGTTCAACTTTGCAAAATAGCGCATCATCTCCGCTGGCCCCACCGCCGAGAGCTCAATCCGTAAGGCCTTTGCCACCTGCCCCTGAACCGTCTCCAGCAGCAACACTTCATCACAATTCGATTGCGCGCGGACTCGGCTGTACTCTAAACGATTGACCACTGCGGTCGAGCGCCCGGCTACGATGAAGCACAAGAACGGGTCTGGAACAAAGACCTTCGTCAGGTAGAAAATGTCGGCAGACTGCTCCGAGGCAGCATAGAGAATACGGATAACTGAGGATTTACTTTTCATTTCAAATAGTTGAGTTATAACCCTTCTTCATCCCAACTGATCTGTCACGCTTCGACTTAATAATCGAGTCTCTATGAAACCGCTCTACCGCTTACTGTTCACATCCGGCCTTTTTCTGCTGCTGATTGCTTGTGCCCCGCAAGAGCCGATAAGCGCGCCAGAATCCAGCGACACTTATTTCCCAATTTCAATCGACGGCACGCCCTTGCAGCTGCAACTCGCACTCACCCAGAGCGAACAAAACAAAGGCCTGATGCACCGCGAATCGATGCCTACAGACCACGGCATGCTGTTTCTATTTAAACAGCCTGAGCCACGTTCCTTCTGGATGCGTAACACCCGCATCCCTCTGGATATCGGCTATTTTGATGCCAGCGGACGTTTGCTCGAGATACATGCGCTCTACCCCTACGATGAAAATGGCGTCCCCTCCCGCAATCAACAAGTGCTCATCGCGATAGAGACCAACCGCGGCTGGTTTGCTCGTAACAACATAGTTGCCGGCGCTCAGATTGACCTGAAAGCATTGGCAAAAGCCGTGAGTCGCCGTGGCAAATCCCTAAATAGCTACCCAATTCAGACCGCGCACTAAGCATGCCTCAGCCTCACAACACAGAAGCGCGCAAGCCGCGCACGGGAAACCTGATCGTCCCTCCCTCCAAAAAAAAGCCAGGCTCGCGGCGCAAACGAAGCGCAACTGACGCCCGGCAACCAGCTCGCCTACGTGACTATTTTGCGCTCATTGCATTAGTCATCTTGGTATTCAGCCCACTGCTGATGTCGGACGTGCTATGGTCCGACTTCGATTCCATCGAACGCAGCGCCTTTCAATCGATGGATAGCTGGCAACAAGCATGGACCCTCGACAGCATTCGCCAAAACAACCCGATCGCTATCAGTAGTTACTTTCTCGAACAAGCCATCCCACTGCCCACCGCAACAGTTCACCGAAGCATCAATATTCTACTGCACCTGTTCGCAGCCATCCTGCTCCTCAAAAACCTAGAGACGCTCAAATTTCCCGCCGCGTTTTCAGCCACCCTGATTTTCGCGCTCCACCCGGCCACGATACAGACACTTTTCTGGGCTGGTTACCGCACCGAGATCATCGCGTTGATCTTTATATTAAGTGCGCTCTACTTTGGCAACCGCAACCGCAACGCGCGCGACTACATCGCCACGATTGTGCTCATGACCATCGCCTGCTTGGTACACCCAGCCGCATTTGCCATCCCAATTATTCTCGCTCTGGTCATCCTTCAAAAAGAACGATCGATACACGTAGAATCATTTAATCGCTTGCTACCACTGCTCTGCCTCTGCCTCTTTTTAGGGATGTGGATCAACGCCGGAAACGCCAACGTAGAAGGAGTTGATCCGGTCAGTCGCACAGAACGGCTCAATCACGCAGGGCAAAACATGGCTCACTTCACCCAGCAGGCGCTCTTGCCCATAAACAACGCCCTCTTTCATCGATTCGACATCGACGCCAAGTACGAAATCGGTGTTGGCATGAACTTGATGCCGTTCCTACTATTCGTGCAGTTTTTTATCCTACTCGCTTTTAACATCAAGAAAACGTGGAGCCGGGCGATCCTGCTGGGGCTCTGCAGTTACCTAGCGCTCATCGTGTATGGCACCAGTCAGGACGGCCACTTTATTAACGGAGCCCTCGCGCACGAAGATCACCATCTATACGTCGCCCTACCGATGATTGTCGCCCTAGTCATTAGCGCGCTCGGTCGCCTCATCTATGGTATGGGCACCGCTGGCAAAGAGCTCTGGGTCATGGCATGCTCATTGTTAGTCTTGATTGAAATCATCCTCAGCGCAGCGTTTGCTTATTCGATCGCCGAGCCCACCAAGATGTGGACTGGCATGTCTGAACGCTGGCCAAATGCATGGGAGCCGAAAGCTGCCCTCGTCGATCGGATCGATCTTCCCGACAGCCCAGAAGACTCGCTATTCACTAATCTTCAGCTGATCAACATGCTGCAGGATATCCTCGAAAAACGTTCAGACCTTGTCGAGAGGCGCAAGCAACTCGCACGTGCCTTTGTTGTTGAAGGACAGCTTAATAACGCACTGCGTGAATACAAACACATCCTCCGCGAAACGCTACCTGACAACGAATTCCTCGAAGAAGCCGCACGTTTTCTGGACAAGGTCGGACTCTCCTGGGACGCCACTAAAACAAGAGACCGTATGACTAACACTCAATAATTACCACGCATCGACCCGCTACGCTTTCTGCGCTTCGCAGGGCATCTTGGCAGACCTACGCCCCACCCCAACTCAACTCAAACTCTCAACTCTCAACTCTCAACTTCTCCCAAGCTATGACAGATAAGAAAGCACCCGCTCTCGGCACCCTCACCCTCCACGCAGGCCACACGCCTGACGCAGAGACAGGCTCACGCGCCGTCCCTATTTACCAGACCACCAGCTACATGTTTCGGGATACCGACCATGCGGCCAAACTCTTCGGCCTCGAGGAGCTAGGCTATATCTATACTCGCATCATGAACCCCACGACTGACGTGCTTGAAAAGCGTGTCGCCGCACTCGAAGGGGGTGTCGCAGGTCTGGCCCATGCCAGTGGTCAGGCAGCCATCACCAGCGCGATTCTCAACATCGCCGGCACAGGTGACAACATCGTCTCGTCCGCGCAACTCTACGGCGGCACGTATACACTTTTTAAATACACCCTACCAAAGCTCGGCATCGAAGTACGCTTCGCCGACGCCGAAGATCCCTCCAGCTTCGAGCCATTGATTGACGAAAAAACCAAAGCCATCTACGGCGACACCGTCGGCAACCCAAAGCTCAATATCTTCCCATTCGAGGAAGTCTCTGCTGTCGCCCGCGCAGCAAAGATCCCACTCATCATTGATAATACCGTCGCCTCGCCGATGATCTGTCGTCCGCTTGAGCACGGCGCGAACGTCGTCATCCACAGCCTCACTAAGTACATCGGAGGTCACGGCACCAGCATCGGTGGCATCGTCGTCGACGGTGGCAATTTCGATTGGGGCAGCGGCCGCTTTGCGGAGTTCACCGAGCCCGACGCGAGTTACCACGGCCTCGTGCATTGGGATGTGTTCAAATCCTTCGAACCAGCCGGCGGTGCCAACATCGCTTACATCATGAAAATGCGCCTACAGTGGCTACGCGACACCGGCAACTGCACTTCCCCGTTCAACTCATTCCTGCACATTCAGGGCCTCGAAACGCTCCATCTACGCATGGAGCGCCACTGCTCCAATGCACTCAAGGTCGCCCTATTCCTTGAAAGCCATGAAGCTGTGAGTTGGGTCAACTACCCAGGGCTCAGTAAAAGCGCGCACCACGCCGCCGCTGAGAAATATTTCGACAACGAGCGCTTCGGTGGGCTCGTTGGCTTCGGTCTGAAAGGCGGCCTTGAAGCAGGACGCAAGTTCATCGACGGCCTCGAGCTCTTCAGTCACCTCGCCAACATCGGCGACGCCAAGTCGCTCGCGATCCACCCAGCCAGCACCACGCACCAACAGCTCACTGAGGAACAGCAACAATCCACCGGCGTAACCGCCGACTTCGTGCGCCTCTCCGTCGGCATCGAAGCCATCGAAGACCTGCTAGCCGATCTAGATCAAGCGCTGAAGGCGTAGTTCTGAGTATTAAATTGGAAACAAAAGGCCGAGTTCGTAATGAACTCGGCCTTTTTTGAGTCGAAGGGCATGGCATAAAGCCAGCCCCTACGTTTTCCTAGCGAGCGGGTTTACCCCGCAATCTTTGCGAGGGACGCGCCTGCGCGACCCTCGCATTATAGTTGGAGGGAAACGCTCCGTCGTTTCCACCGATAGTTCGATACGGTCCAATCCGATACATGGAAACGACGGAGCGTTTCCCTCCTGTCACTCACTAGCACTTCTCACCTTCACCAGCCGAAGGCGTCACTCCGTGCGCAGCACTGCCTCACTCGCCGAAGGCGCTTACGGGATGATCGGCAACACACTGGGAAAGATACCAACCAACACCGTCGCAACAACGAGCGCACCTAGTACGACGCGATCGCAGTTGCAGAGCGATCCAGCAGTTGCGGTTGCGTCATCCTTCGAATCGGAGAAATACACTGTGCGCACCCACCCAAAGTAGTAGTAGATCGAGATCACTACACCGAGCACGGAGATTGCCAATAGGCCGTAAAGGCCAGCTTTGTAAGCTGCAATAAAGATGAACAGCTTACCAATAAAGCCACCTAATGGTGGAATACCAGCCAATGAGCCTAAGCCAACGGCGAGCACACCACTGAGAAACGGACTCTTACGCGCTAGGTCCTCATAGTCTTCAAGCTCTTGGTTCGCATCATCAGCACCAGCCACATGCGACATCACGGCAAAGACCGCAAACGACGCTAGTAGGTAAGTCGCTAGGTAGAAAATCACCGCATACTTTGCTTCTGGAATGCTGAGCGCTGCAACCACGCCGACTAGGAGGTAACCGGCATGTGCGACTCCCGAAAGCCCCATCAGGCGTTTAACATTACGCTGGCGCACCGCCGCGAAATTACCAAACAGGATGGTGGCTGCCGCGATAAACGACAGCACTGGGATCATGAACGAAGCCAAGCCAATAAACGGCCCCGTCAACAATTGCAGTAATACAATAAAGCCAGCTGCTTTGGATGCGATCGCGAGATACGCACTCACGGGAGTGGGAGCACCCTGATAGACGTCAGGCACCCAGATTTGAAAAGGAACCGCACCGATCTTAAAGCAGATACCAGCAACGACCAGAATCGCTCCAATACGCACCAATACATTATCCTGATGCATCACGATGAACGCTTGTAACTCGCTAAAATTCAGCGAATCACTACTGGAAAAGCTCAGCTCGGGATTACCTGCAACTCCGTAAAGTAGCACAATACCGAATAACAAAATAGAAGAACTCAGCGCACCGAGGATCAAATATTTTAAGCCCGCTTCGAGCGACAGCGAACTGGTACGGCAATAAGCTACCAATACATAAAAAGCGATCGTCACGGCTTCGAGCGCTACGAACAGCATCACAAAATTGGCGCTCTGCACCAACAGCATCATCGCTGCTGCAATGATAATCACCAAGTGGAAGAACTCAGTGCGCGGCAGCTTTTGCTTCGATAAGTAGATCTTGCCGAGGTAGCAGACGAGAATCGAACTTACCAAGAAGAAGGCTCGCATGATTTGCGTCACATCTGTCTGTGCGATCATGCCACTAAAAAAGGTCTGTCCCTCGACGGTATAATAAGCTGAGCAACATAGTGTCACAACTAGGACGAGGACTTGTCCCCAAATCGCGAGACGCGGGATAAGCCCCTGCTGGGACCGTGGCAACACCATCTCAGCTCCAAGCAGACCAAGGGCGAGTACCGCCAACATGATTTCGGGCGCAATTGCAGCCCAGTCGTTTGTCGCAGTGAAACTGCGCAGAAATTCGGCGAGAAGCTCGTTCATTAGTGTGTAACCTCCTTATGTGCTTCGACTGTTTGAGGAAGCGCCGCATTGACTTCAATGACTGGCAAAGTGCTTTTATTTGAATAACTTGAAATCTGAGATAACTCGCTATTCGCGTCATCGGATAGCAGACGTGGGTAAATACCGACAACGATCAGTGCAATGATCAAGACGAGTGCTGGCACACGCTCATGGAGTTTAAGATCCACAATGTCGTCGCTCTTTAAACGTTCAGCAAAGGCCTCGGTCGGCTTACCAAAAAAAATGTTTGCGACTGCCCGCAGCCCGTAGATCGCAGAAATAATAATACCGAGCGCAGCGGGTACCACGATCCATCTAGTCATCTCTGTTTCGGCCAAGGCAGCAAAGATAGTGAACTCACCCCAGAAATTACCGAAGCCCGGCAGACCGATACTCGCCATCGTGCCCGCCACGAAGAAGGCCGCTAATACAGGTGCCTTGGTTGCAAGCCCACCCATCGATGACATATCAAAAGTCTGGCTACGGTGATATATACAAGTCGAGAGCATGAACAACAGTGCAACCGAGAGGCCGTGTGCGATCATCATCAACAACGCACCACCGACGCCGACGACCGAAAATGTTGCGATCCCGAGAAAAGCATAGCCCATGTGCATGACCGAACTATAACCAAGCATCATCTTGACATCCTTCTGAGCCATTGTGATCAGACCGATGATAATGATGTTACCCAGCGCAAGCCATACGATCCAAGGGAACCAATGGGCTGCACCAGCTGGCAGCAATGGTGCTGCAATCTGCAACAGACCATACAGGCCAAATTTCTTGAGCACACCCGCGTGCAGCATTGCCGCACCAGTTGGCGCAGTCGCATAGCCCTTAGGTGCCCAACTGTGGAACGGGAAGAGCGATACCAAAATACCGAAGCCGAACAGCAACAGTGCGAAGATGTTGTTTTGCACAGTGTCGGCAATCGGTTGCGCCACCAAATACTCACGCAATGTGATCAGTGAGAACGAATCCGCCCCACTCTGTACATACAGTGCAATCAGCCCGATCAACGACAACAACGCACCCAGCGTCAGGTAGATCGTCATCTCAATCGCTGCACCACGCTTACCGGCACCGCCCCACACACCAATCATGATGAAGGTCGGGATCAGGGCGAATTCGTGGAAGAAGTAGAAGAAGAAAATATCAACCGAAGCGAAGGTGCCCATCAAACCGCCGAGCATAAACAGCAACAATGCGAGATACAGATGTGGACGTTCCGCTTTGGAGAACATCGCATACATTCCAGCAGCAAAGCCAACGACACCGGCCAACATGAAGAGCGGCATCGAGATACCATTCAAGCCGAGGTGCAGGTAAATGCCGACTGCTTCGAGGCCAGTCGCAAGACGTAGCTCGAAATTATAGCCACCGACAAGCGACGGCTCGAACTGGCTGTAAAGCGCCAGAGCGATGATCAGAGGTGTGGCAAAGCCTATCACGCTAACTGCGCGTAGGCTTGACTGGCTAAAACGGGCTCCAAACAGCAAGAACAACCCCGCAGAAAGCGGTGTCAGAATAGCTGCCAGGAGGCAAAGTGATGATGTATCGACGGGAATCATATCTATCTAAATTGAAAAATCGTTCACCTATTTTTATAGAGCTACGCCAGCAGCGAGCGCCCAAAGAAGGATAATTCCGGCAAGGAACCAGTAAACATAGCCGTGAATATTACCGACATGCAGCGAGCGTGAGCATGCACCCACCAGTCCGACTAATCCAGCACTGCCACGAACGAAAATTCCTTTAATCAGGAAAATATCGAGAAAGCTGAGAAGCACCGCAAAACGCTGCTGAATCTTCGCCACATAAAAGCCGTAGATTTCGTCGAACCACAGACGGGCTTTGAGGAATTCGTAAACTGGCTTCGCACGGTTCTGCAAAGCATCACCGTTTTTGCCGACACCGTAGAAGAAAAACGAACCGAGCAGACCAACGATCCATGCAGCCGAACCGAGGATCATGACCTTACTGTGCATCGCATCGTGCCCTTCGGCGTGATGCAGATGCTCTAAATTATCGCGAATGATCTCACCAGTTGCTTCCGGCCAAACACCGATCCAACCACCGACAACCGAGAGCACTGCCAAGATGACCAATGGCAACACCATACTAAAACCACTCTCATGCGCATGCGAAGCAGCATCGGACTTCGGCTCGCCGAAAAAGACGATCCAAACCAAGCGGCCCATATAACCCGCGGTCAAAAATGCACCAAGCGTCAACAATGCAAAAATCACAGTGCTATCGAGTCCACCTGCGACCAAAATCGCGTCTTTCGAATAGAAACCAGCAAAACCATACACACCACAGAGAGCCAACACACCGATGAAGAAAGTAATCGAAGTGATCGGCATCTTCTTTAAGATACCACCCATCTTAAAAATATCCTGCTCGTGGTGGCAGCCGTGAATGATCGAACCCGCACCGAGGAACAACAGCGCCTTAAAGAAGGCGTGCGTGATCAGGTGGAACAACGCGATACCTGGGTAGCCCA
>Ga0209092_10000248_pt1 | contig 51391 bp, 34 predicted proteins | sample FraStrMetagenome_FD_187446 | JGI IMG/M metagenome (GOLD analysis project Ga0209092, IMG submission 187446) | Marine eukaryotic phytoplankton communities from Arctic Ocean - Fram Strait ARC3M Metagenome (SPAdes) (version 2) | ecosystem: Environmental > Aquatic > Marine > Oceanic | place: Fram...
ATTAAGGATTTTGCTATCAATAATGAAAATCAATTAGCAAATAGTTGTATGAATTGTTATAATGATCTCCTTAAATTTAAGAATAAAAACATATCTCAAATGGTGAAAGAATTTGTATTAACAGATTTGGAGAAACAGCGTTATATTATTTATAATTTGTTGTTAGATACAGATGATGAAAATAGTGGTTATATTGCTAATTTATTATTAGACTTGATCGTATCTGATACCCAGAATACAATTTTTCCAAAAACCGCTGATATAATTTTAGACACTCTTCATTGGAATCTTAAGAAAATTTATAAAGCAAATGAAGAAATAGTAGAAGCCACCAATAATAAATTAAGTAATTACAATGAAGAAACAATCCCATATGAAAAAAGAATTCATCTCATGAAAGCGGATGATTATGTAAAATCAAAGGCAATGGATAAATTAAAAGAAATTAATTCCAGTAAAAATGGCGAAAGTAATGCTAAAGCACAGCAATATTTGGATGGATTATTAAAAATACCTTTTGGAACCTATAAATTTGAAAGCATTAAAATTAAACTCGATGAACTGAATGATAAAATCTCAAAACTTAATAGTTCAATAATTAGAGAAATTAATCAGTTAGAAGAAAACAATACACTGAATGATATTGATCTTTGTGTTACTGAGGCGATATTAGCATTAATACAAACCTATTCAGATGATAGACAAAATCCATTAAATATATCTAAATTTAGTCTATCATTAAAAGAATGGTTATTATCTCAAATATCTAATAATTTTAAATTGGAACAATGTTATGATATTAAATCTATAGAGTTGTCACTTAAAAAATTAAAAGTAAACATTCTAAAGGGTATATGTTCCTCATTTGGGATAAGTTCAAGTGGAAAGAAAAGTGTTCTTATTGAAAGAATTATAAATAGACAATATAATTCAGAAGATCTAGATATCCTTAAGACTGAGAACATTAATCTTAGTCTAAATTGTGTATATAAAAAACTTAGTCAAACTCCTGAATTCCTAAATGTAGTAGGATTTATAGAACAAATTAATAATTTATGGCTAAAATATGAAGACAGTCAAAAAAAATATTTTGATGGTGTTAGTAATACACTTGACACTGCCGTATATGGTCTTGATAATGCTAAGAATCAGATTATGAGGTTACTCGCTCAATGGGTAAATGGAGAGAACCAAGGTTATGTATTTGGATTTGAAGGACCTCCAGGAACAGGTAAAACTACATTAGCTAAAAAAGGTATTGCTAAATGTTTGAAAGATGAATTCGGTGTTGATAGACCATTTGTATTCATTGCTTTGGGTGGGTCTTCGAATGGTTCCACTTTAGAAGGTCATAATTATACATACGTTGGTTCTACATGGGGTAGAATAATTGATGGTATTATAGATGCCAGATGTATGAATCCAATTATTTATATTGACGAATTAGATAAGATATCGAGAACAGAACATGGTAAAGAAATCATAGGTATTCTTACACATTTAACAGATCCTTCACAAAACGAAGAGTTTACTGATAAATATTTTTCAGGTATTCAATTCGATATCTCTAAATGTTTAATAATTTTTAGTTATAATGACCCATCATTGATTGATAAGATTTTATTAGATAGAATTCAAAGAGTAAGAATAGAGGCACTTAATAAGGTTGATAAAGTTATGGTATCTAGACATCATATATTACCTGAAATTTTAGCAAATGTTGGTTATAAAGAAGGCGATATAGTAATAGACGATGATGCGTTAATCTACTTAATTGACCTATATACATATGAAGCCGGTGCTAGAAAATTAAAAGAAAAATTATATGAGTTATTTAGAGAAGTCAATATTAAATATCTAAAAGAAGGTAATTCAATATTACCATTTAATATTACTAAGGAATATATAGATGAGATATTTGATAACTACCCTAAACATGAAATTGTTAAAATTCATAATGAAGCTAAACCTGGTCTTGTAAATGGATTATTCGCTACAGGAGCAGGTATCGGTGGAATTACTATAATCGAAACATTCAAATTTACTACGGGTTCTCATCTTGAACTCAAATTAACAGGAATGCAAGGTGATGTAATGAAAGAAAGTATGAGTGTTGCTAAAACATTAGCATTAAATTTAGTTCCTGATTCTGTTCTTAATAAATTACAGGACGCAAAAGATAAAGATAAGTTTGGAATACATATTCATTGTCCAGCAGGAGCAACACCTAAAGATGGTCCATCGGCGGGAACAGCTATTACTATCGCTATATTATCATTATTATGTAATATTCCTGTTAGAAACGATTATGGTATTACAGGAGAAATAGATCTTAATGGTAATGTATTACCTATTGGAGGTCTCGAATCGAAAGTAGATGGTGCTAAATGTGCCGAAGTAATTCATGTATTATGTCCTAAAAAGAACAATGTAGATCTTAAGAGATTACGAAAAAGAAAAAATCCACCGGAAGATGATACTTTCACTGTAACAATGATAGACAATATTTATGAAGCTCTAGAACATTTCCTAATTATGCCTAAAAATACTACTGTTAGAGATTATTTCAAAAAATTATAGATTTAAGATAATAAAATTATTGTATTACTATATAATAAATGTTTCAATACAATAATTTTTACCAATTAAGAGATAGATTATCTAATTCAGCTTGTTTAATAAATACGACTTATGGATATTCTACTAAAGATAGTTTATTACCTACTCCCAATAAAACTAATGGTTCTTTAGTATCGTATGGTAATAAAGCATATGCTATGTGTTCTGCCGATAATTTAGTAATACAAAATATAGAAAAAGAGTATATTAGCACAAAAAATATTGATATTACTAAAAAGTTTTTAAATGGTGAGTTAAATATAAATACCAGGAATAATGAAAATCAATTGGTTGGAAGGTCCGCAAATGATTTTAATGTCGAAGTTATTTTGGGAACAAGAAAACTGTTTATCTACAAAAATAATAACTTTGTTAAGAGTATAAAAATAAATAATATAGGACAAACTATATCTAATAAAGACCATCATTTTTATGTAATAACTGGCAATTCAGTTTATTGGATCAATACATTTGATAGTAGTAATATTACGTATGGAACAATAATACAACCAATACCAGAAGAAATCATTAAAAGTAAAAGCTTTATACATGATGATAGACTATATCTAGTTTTATTATCAAATACTAAGATTTATTTATTTAAAACTCCTATGTTGGAAATTACAGTAGATTCCAGTGGAAACACCATATCCACTCTTAACTATACATTAATAGACTTAGTAAGTTCATTAGACTTACCAACTAATTTCTCATCATTCGATATCATTAATTTAGATGTAGATAAAATTGACGAAAATGATGTAAAAGTTATATCTAATAATTTTTATTCAGACGATATGATTATGATATCAGTTACTACTGATAAATTTACTAGTTTTTATAGGTTTATTAATAATACTCTATCATATAATGATTATATAGATAATAGGAGAATTCTATACACCAGATATAATGGTTCAATTTATTACAAGGACTATCAATCTCAAAAATTATATAGATCCTATTATAAATATGGAAATACTGTAAGAGTTCAAACTAATGATACAGGTGTTCCATCTATTAATTTGAACTTTGCTAATTCAATTTATATATATGTAGATCCTTCTTTAGAAATAGCTGTTCCATTTAGTTTATTACCACCGCATTTCGATATGTGTTTTGCTTTTCCAAAAGTTTATGGTGGTTTATTGGTATTAGATGGTAATATCTTTGGCACATTATTTATGCAATATACTACAGAACTTGAGTTTGTAAGTTATATTAAAGCGTTTCCTTATTATAATTCAAATGAGCAAATAGTAACAAATACACTATATTTTCATAATGGAGAGAATTATCTTTTAAACAGTTTAACAGGGTTAATGAAATTCACATTTTCAAGTAATAGTAATGTTGTAACAAAAATAGATACATTTATAGACGATAACTCATTATTTATTATACCCAATTCAATAATAATAAAAGTGCAAAAGTATGATGGTCTTAACTTGGAAGAACAAATATTCCATACAACTCAGATTTGGTATGATAATATATTTGGATTGTTTATAATGCCAATTCATAATGATATCCTTAAATTTGTATGCCCTTTTCCATTAGAAGCATATCAACATATAGGTTACTCATTAAATAATGTAGCTCTCGTATATTCAAAAAAACATAGTTTCTCACCTTTAATAACAAGAGTAAATGCGCTAGGAGAAAATACACTAACTAGTAATTATATGATAATGAATAATATTATTGTCTATAACAGGATTTTAGATGTTGGGACTGTAGTTGAAACAGATATACATGCTGGTGGTTCAATGTTGTTTAATCTTGATAATATACCATTAGGAATATTAATCAAAAAAGCTCATCAACTTTTGGTTAAAAGTGATACTGTCAAATTACTACTAGTAAATCATCTAAATAATAACATTTACAATAATATCAATATTTCTTATAATAAGTCATCAGAACCAGGTGATAATAGAGTAATTGAAATTATATACGAAGGTAATAGTATTAAAGATTTATTATACTTTAATTACGATAATCGAAAAGTCAGTATAGTAACAAAAAGTATATTACCATTTAATCCTAATATTGATGGAATAGTTGTAGAAATATTTGACAATGATAACATTTTCTTAGGATACGCATATATTAAGACAATTCATAATACAAGCACTCCTAATAATATACCATTCGAATATCAAAATTTTAATTATGTATATATGAGTTCTATATTTGAATGTTTTAAATCAATGGAAACAGATAAGCAAATTAATAACGAGGTCTTTTTCAATAAAATATCAAATAGCACCATTAAAATGAAACCTACAGGCTTTCAATTTGAAAATAATAAAGTATATGCTATTGGGGTGGATGTATCTAAATTAGAAACAAGTCCATTAGGATTAAATGTTGTGGCAATAAATGATATAACACCTGATATTTTTATCCAATTAGCTCAACAATCAAATTTTCAAAATAATATTGATTACCATGATATAGAAGTTGCGAGAGTAAATGGTATTGAAGGTTTTCTTGTAACAGAAGTAAGTCAGAATTTTATTGATAAGAACAGTAATGTGGATTTATTGGGTAATATTTTAGATAAATGTATTCTTCAAACTTATTATAGACATTATATTGGTGATAATTTATTGAAATATTTTGAGTTAAATAAGAGTTCTTTGAATACCACTTGGAAGGAATTAGGCACTACAATAATGAAAGTGGATTATAGTGTCGAATTGGAAAACTTTTCAATCTAAATATTCAATTTTTATTAATACTGGATCAGCTGTACAGAAATCTATTATAGTTGATATTTTCATTTTTTTATAGACTTTTATATCACCTTCTATCTTAAAAATCTGATATGTATTTGTTACGATACCCTGTTTAATAATATATGTAAAATTAAACTCTGTTTTGACAGTATCATAATTATTGTCTTTATTAATAACTGTAGCAAAATGATAGTCATATTTGTTAATGATGTCAAAAATTTTATTATAACTATTAAAATGCGCATTTTGGTTACATATTAATAGTATTTTATCAAGGTATTCAGGGAATTGAGTGGTAGCTTTTTCTAAAAAATCGGCATAGTTTATTTGCTTTTCTCCATTAAACCATATATCTGATCTTTTCCAGTCCAATCTAACAGCATTTAATAATTGGTTTTGGTCAGGAAAATTAATTGTATTAAAAAATACATCTTTATTTATCTTATAGAATAGAGGATCTTTTGTATTCATTATAGATAAATTAATAAACTATTTTTATATAATAAACATTTTATAAAAAAAAGTTTTTAAAGGCACCAATAGATTTATCCAAATAATCAGAAAAACCTTTAGATTTAAGACTTGGAGAGTTACCTATAATAGGCATTGATTTGTCAGAATTTTTACTGGTTTCATTTATATAGTTTGCAAGATAAGATGACCCTATCGCATTAGGCGCTGATCTGGAATATACAGTGCAATCGTCATAATCTTGATAATATGGCTCGTTATTTTTCTTCTCTAATACTGAATAAAAACGATTATCTCTACTATTATTTGATTTAGGTATTAAGACAGATTGTGTATGTATTATATCATTTATAGGTAAATCTGAGAAAGATTCTCCACTAAATAATCTCTCTCTTGTCTCTGACTTGTTAATAAATATTTCATCCCAACTAATACGTTCGCTATAATTACATATTAATAGTTTTTTTAACAGATTTCTTTTTGATAAATTATCTATACATGAAAAATTGATAGTAAAGTTACTTTTCTTAGCCATATCCCATAATTCCTTTTTCGTTTCACATTGATAAGGATGCTTTTTAGTTAGTAACTCAAATAATACGACCCCCAAAGACCATATATCAGATTCTGATGAATATTTACGGTCCTTCAAGATTTCAGGTGCCATATATAATGGACTTCCACAAAAAGTAGTTATTAATTCTGATTTTTCGAATGACTTAGCAAAACCAAAATCTGAAATTTTGATATTTTCATTATGAATAAGTATGTTTTGTGGTTTAATATCTCTATGTAAGATTTTATTATTGTATAGATGCTCTAATCCATCTAAAATTTGATAAAAATAGCGATTATCGAATGACGTTTCATTCTGTTGTATGTAGTTGGACAGGTCACCTCCATTACAATATTCTAGGATTAAATATACTTTACCTTCTTTTCTTATTACTTTGTAAAGATTTAGTATATTTGGGTGGTTTATTTGCTGCATAATTCTAATCTCATTTTCAAAATATTTTTTATCAATAATTTTAGTAATTAACTTGACAGCAATTGGCGTTCTATCTTCATATTTATAACCTTTAAATACCACCGAAAAAGACCCATAACCTATAGGGTCATTAATATAATAATATTCCCTATCTAGTTCACATACATTCATTGTACTATATTTATTTATTTTTTTTAAGCATTTTTTATATAATATTAAAATTATCTATATAAAGAAAAGACGTAAATGTAATACAAATATGTATTACCTCATACCTTTTGCTATATGGCCATTAGTGTATTTATTTTCGAGTAAATATTTATTTAACACTGAATCAATAAAGCTAACACGTAATTTAATCGGTTTCGTCGATGCGACTGTGTGTTGTGTTGGAGCGATGGGATATTATGTTTATGATAGTAAATATGCATATGAATATTCCTTATTATTTCCTATATCTTACTATATATGGGATACTTACCTTATCGTAATAAAAGATTTGAGTAAAGAATACATGTATGTATATCATCATCTTATAGCTCTTCTAATGATTAATGAATTATTCTTTGCTGAACAGGAATTTATCAATTTTGTTTATCCTATATTAATATCCGCGGAGTTCTGCAATATTCCTCTATACATTTCTTACTATGTAATTAAAACTAATCCTGTTATAGGAGATAATGAAAATAAATTAAAAAATTTAACAAAAATTATATATTCTAAGGGAGCACAAATATTACTATTTATCCTTATAAGAGTTATATACTATTCTTACCTATTTTTTTATACTCTACAAGATATACCTCGCAATAAATACTTTAAAGGAGCTATTTCAACTGTATATATCATGGGTATATTTTGGCTATTTAATCAAACAAAAGGCTTTTGGAATGATATATCTTTATATAAGCAACTAAAAAATGATATTAATACTGCTAAAAACGATTAATTCTATATAAATTTATTATTTAGAACTAATATTATCTATTATATTCGACTACTATGTTTTTTGGCTGATTATTGTATCTATTACACCTAATTTTAATAGATATCCCACAATCATAATCATTCGTAAAATCTACAAACTCGTCTTTTTCTATTTTATTATAGGATACATTATCAAATATATTTTTTCCTTCGTTTATAGGACTAATATTTGTACTAATATCTAATCCTTTATCAGAATCTTTAAATGTTAAAATAAAATCTATGTCGTTTAGTTTATTACCTAATTTATTATTGATAGTAAAATATTTAAATTTAGAATTAATATTTTTCTCTATTATTGGTAAATGATAAATCTTCATATCATTTTTATTGATAATATAACAGATTTCGTTTTTTTTACTATGAGTATTACCCATATTTATTAATTAAGATTTTAATTTATGAATTTATATTCTTTACCACTAAATTTCTCTATATTTGCTACTTCTTTTCCTCCTTGTGTTATCACAAAGCTTATATCATCTTGCTCTTCTTCAAATAAAACTCTATAGGAATTATCATCACCTTGGTATATTACAAAATTAATAATCATTGGATTACCATTACTATCAAATGCGTCGCACATATATACTTTATTATCCTTAATAAGGGGGTTTTTACTATTTAGTCTTTCGGATCTATGTAATTCCGAACATACAACACCTATAAATATACCCATCCCTAAAGCTAAAGAATGAGTTATTATGCTCATAAATTCTTTTTTTGATTCCATGTTTATACTATAAATATTACTTAACTTTAAGTTAAGCATTTTTGATATCATTGATAATGTTCAGAAAAAAGAACTTATCATGTATAGGTTCAGAACAGTTGAAAAAATCATTTAGTTCTATATTTTGATCTATAAAATTTATTCGATTTACAATAGTTTTTTCAGCAATTGTTTTAGAACTTTTATAATCCAGTTTTTTAGAGTTATGACAATACAAGAATATTTCGAAATAAATTTTTAGAAGATTAATTTCTCTGGGAAAATCTAGTATATCATGCTTAAATACATCCTCTATTTTATTTTGAATAAAGTTATCATATCCTAAAGTATATATGTTATATACTGAATTTACTAAAATACAGGTGATATTTTCCAAGAAATCATTTAGATTAAAAATACATTCATTGTCTTCTCTTATCTTTTTAATGGCAGCTTTCGATAGTAAGTTTTTTAATAGAATCATTGTAAAATTGTATTCATTTAATACGTTGGGATTCTGATTATTGGTAATAATTGGACCAATACTCTTATTTATAATGAATTGCTTCACATCTAATAAATTTACCTTTTCAGAACCATAATTATTAGATATATTAAGATATTCATTGAATAGAAGTGTGCATCTTTCACACATAAAAATTGTAAGTTTTATATTAAGTGAATATTTATAAATTATTTTAAATATATTAGATATTAATTCAACACAAGATAAACTATAATTAATATCCTTTTGTTCTTCATATGTACTAACTATAGCATTTCGAATACATTTGGAGTATAGATACAGTAATTTCTTACCATCTATAATCTCCTCCTGATTACATTTTGCGTTAATAAAATCTAATAAATTTAGGGTATCCGAGTGACTATCATCCATTTATAATACTATAGATATTTTATAAAAAAGATTTTATCGCGAGTGCGTTAAGAAATAGTTTTTTTAATATTCTATATATTCGATGATAAAGTGTTTACCTTTTTGGTTCATCGTCTAAAAAACACCTTCAATGTATTCTTCTATATGAAGAGGTAGTTATAAGGGACACTAGCAAAAATGATAATTGTCTTTTATTTATTTTTAATAAATTCTATTGACTCTAATATTGATGCTCCATCCTTAGACCAAATGAATATACATTTAATAAATTTTATTCTTATTAATTGCATATCTAAAATTCAACTTTATCGACAAAGCCTTCGACTCTATCAGCTACTTCATCTACACTTGGCATTTTCTTAAGTGCTTTGGTTGTAATCTTGGAAGCTCTGTTTAATACGGCACCAGCGATTTGTGTGACTTGTTTTACTCCTGTTACTAATTCGTCAAAATATTCTTTTTGCGCAAGAATAATTGCTAATATAAAACTTAATACACCAAAGGAAATATGGCATATGTGTGGAGGACATTTCATATTTGTAAAGTTACTTACAAACTCACAATGCATAGAGTGAGGCATAAGTGACCAGAATAGCGCATTTGCTACTAATAATGCTACAAGTAATTCTCTCATTTCTATATTATAAAATAATATTTTAAATTTGATGATTTGAAATTATTATAATTTTATAGAATATTATCAAAATGGCATTTGATCATCAAGATTGGAATACTGTTACTTTCAAAAAGAAACCGATTGTATCGAAATCGGAAATTCAAGATAGAGAAAACAAAAAATCCGCCTATAATTATGCGATGAAATTCGATCCGGGAACTATATCTAGACCAACTGATACTAAATTAGAGATAAGAAATTTTATAAAGAAGACTCGAAATAATAAAAAAATTACTCAATCTCAATTAGCAAAACTGCTTAATGTCCAAAATAATACATATAATAACTGGGAATCTGGTAAGGAACCTATCCCTGGTGTTTATATTTCAAAACTTAATTCAATACTAAAAGTCAATATCAAAAAACGTCTTGTGTTATAAATTTATTAAGATTAGTTTATAATTTTAATATATTTTTTTAATATAAATAAATGGTTAGTGCTAAACTCTTACAAATTTTTGCGACAGGTCCTCAGGACAAGATACTTTATGGTAATCCTAAAATAACATATTTTAAGACTGTATATAAGCAGCATACTAATTTTGGAAGTAATTATATTGTAAAAGATCTATCAAATTATGCCGATTTTGGAAAAACTCTAAGAATTAAGGTGCCACGGGAAGGTGATTTATTAGGGGCGACATATATAAGATTTCAATTATCTTTATTTACTACTTCTGGAAAAACAGTTCCACTTTATACAAGTTTCTGTAATGGGATAGGTTCTGTTATAATTGAAGAAATAGGTCTATATGTTGGTGGTAAAAAAATAGAATCTTTTCCAGGCGAATGGATAATGTTAGACAATGAACTATATAATGACAATAATAGAAAAAAAGAATTTTACAAGATGATACAATATCATGAAAATGAATATAATGTAGGAACAATTAATGAATTTGATCACGACACTTCCAGCTCAGCTATTCCTAAGTACACAATTACAACACCTGACAGATTAGCAGATAATTCAGGTAAAATTGATGTATTAGTTCCTATTCCATTTTTTTATACTAAGGAGTCAGGACATTATCTTCCAGTTTGTGCTATGAATGAAGAAAATATTGAAATTTTAGTAAAAATTAGAGATAGCGATTCATGTCTTTCTAAAAGAACTAATACATTACCGAATACAGGAACACCTGGAACTAATAGTGGTTATCTATTAGATGACAATAATACATTAGTCCAAAGTTCTGTTGATTATGGTGAAATAATAGATGAATTAGTAACACCTAAAATTGATAATATGCAAATTATATATAACTATTACTATCTAGATGATCGTGAGAAAAAATTTTTTATGAACACAGATCATCGATATATAGTTCCTCTTGCAAAACAATTAATTCCATCTACTCATGGTTGGCAAGCAGAAAGTCAAAATATAAAAACTACTCTAGATATAAAAAATCCTGTAAAGTTTATAGTTTGGACTTTACAAAGAAATTCAATAAAGGTAAATCTACATGATTACTTTAATTTTACATACTCTCCAACAGTAGGAACTTTAGAACCAACTGGTATAAATTTACCTTTTGAAACAATAAGTGATTGTAATAAATATATGGTTACTAATTATAATTTTAATATAAATGGCCATCCTTTGTTAGATAAAATGCCTTCAAATATTCTCAAATCAGCAGAAATTTATAATAAATTTAAAACTAATTCTCATCTGTTATTTTATACCTATAGTTTTGCCCTTAATCCAAAGGATATATATCCATCAGGAACTCTCAATTTTTCAAGAATAAAGAATACAGACATTATTTTCAATCTACAGGATAAAACAAGTGATATTGACGATAATGATATAGATGACACGCATTTTCCTGATTATAAAGATGATAAATTTATATTAGCACCATATACAGTGTCATATAACATATTAGCTATAAAGGATGGTTTAACTGGGCTTGAATTTATTTAAAAATATATTTATATATTAAGATGGCAAATAGATATCCTAAAAATCCTAGATTTAGTAATATAATCGTTAATAATAATGGTAATGGAAGTATTGAAGCTGATAAAGTTAGCGCCTCAACTCTTATTGTCAAAAATCTAATAGTTACTGATTCACTTAAAGTTCCAGTATCAAATATAGATACACTCGACGATGAAGATATAGGAACAATAAGAGTCAATCGACAAAACACAAGAATAGCAAATAATTCAGGACATTTATATTTAGATAGTAATGATGGAAATGTAAAAATAGAAAAATCCGGAAATATGGAGAGTATTGTAAGTGGTTCAAATGTAATTGAAAATATAAATACTAATGATTATACCCAATATATTGATAATAGTAAAAATAAATTTACCCAAATGTATCAAGAAATTGAATTTAAAGGAGAACAAAAACCTGAAACACAGGAGTTTATATTAGGGTCCAGTAATAATATTAATTTTACTCAGGATGATAGTAATTATTATATATTTAGTGGTAATATTGTCGCAAATGTTAAAAAACCCAGTTCAGGTATGTTCTCAGGAACTGAGTATACTACTAATGGTGAATATAAACGATTACAAAAATATAAACCAAAATTTTCAGCATATCGTATTCATAATGGTATTATAAGATTACAAGAAAGTAATATTAGTAATTATGATATAAAAATATTAAATGATTCTTTGGCAAATATTAAATTTAAATTGGTAAAGTTACAAATAGGAAATAAGTGTTATTTATCAATAGTATGTGATAACTCTACTGGTTCATATGTGTCATGGTTTGCTAAAATTAAGTTGTATAAGATCAATGTTAAACATAATAATAGCAGCGACACACCTTTTAGTTTAAATAATATGCCTACCAAAGATCTAGAACATTGGGCAGGATATAATAAAAAATCATCGGAAATCTATTTCCATTATGCTCAACATGTAGATTTTTATAATATACATATGTATAATTTATCGAAGAAAAATGGTTCTGATATACCAAACACTATATTTTGTAAAAATACATCAAATAGGAAATTTGTAACTATTAAAGATAATGATGAAGTGTTACTATTAAATAATAATACCTATTATACTGATCCATTATCAAATGAAGTTGTTAAATTTAAAAAAAATACCAACAAATATAACTATGTAATATCAAATAAGACTTTGTTAGTAATTGATAATCTAGATAATAATAATTTAAATGGTCCGTATTGTTATAAAAATGCTATTTATTTCTTCAAAGACAATGATAAATATGAAGTAAACAGATTTAATTCTGATAATAAATATTGGAAAAAATCAGTAAATATTGGAAATAATAAATACTACATAAACGATATATTTAGCACTATTGAATTAGATTCCGATAGAATAATAGACTATACTTATTTAAAAGATAAAAACCCATTTTATTTCGATCTATATCAATGTTCAATAAAAGAAGTTTTTTGTATTAGAAAACCCATTAATATCCCACACTTTCTGGAACAAACATTTTTAGATACAGATAATGATACACATCTAATTATGTATAAAGCTTTACAGATTTTTAATAGAAATAATAGAACTAATATTCATTTGAATAGTGAAAAAGATAATTATAAATTTCAATTGGGTAGTATAAACTTAATAACAGGTCATTTAGTTATCAATCAATTAAAACATAATTATAATTATTTGTACACATTGGAAGGATTTTTTTATATACCATCTTATCAAGAATTACGTGCGGATTTAATACATAAGATCATAAATAAGGATATTGACAATACTAATATAAATGAATATATAGAAAATACATTTTGCAATAAATCTTATCAAAATGTAAGTATCAACAGGATTTACAATATTAATAATATCAATCCATTGGATGATACTGAAAATAAATATATGGATATAAAAAAAAATAGTAATCCTGAAAGGCATATCAATTATTATGTGGAATTATGTATATGTCCTGATAGTTTCGAAATATGTATTGATGATAATGATACATATGATTTAATAGGTAAAAAGTTGAATTGTTTAAAAAACCTGGAATTAACTATTTCAATAAAAAATTATGAAACCTCTGAGTTACTGGTAGGATGTTTCATAAAAAATAATGTATTTAATGTATTTAGTATATAAATTTTAATTTCTTTCTTTTTATATATTAAAATGGCAAGTAATAATAATTTTAGTAATTGGAATATTCAAAATTATTCAGAAGATGTTACTAATTTGAATATAGTAAGTGCTTTATTGGTAAAAAGCAGCAGTAATAATTATGATTATGCTCACACAGAAGGTAGTTCTATAGATACAACATATAACGATAGTAAGGTAGTTAAATTATTAGTAGATGGGGCAGCTGTATTTTCAAATGGTGCTACTAGTACTAATAAGTGTGTATTCATAAATGCTCGTAAAGATGTGCAAGATGGTAATTTGAAGTTTTCACCAGGTTCAATTATTATTGATAATACATTGAGTGTCGGAGGATTTGCTCATATTGATAATGCTAAAATAGATTATTTGGTTGTAGAAGAATTTGAACCGGATTTCCTTAAAGCAGTGAATATTGAAGTAACAGGAACCGCAGCTATAGAAACATTATCAGTTCATGGTTCTGCAAAAATTAATAATTTGAGTGTAGGAGGATATTTTAGAGTAAATAATACATTAACAGTTAATGATGATAAAATAATATGTAACAAAGATCTCAGTATAACTTCGGGTAATTTATTCATAGACAACATATCACGACTTCATTCTAATGCTCCTCATAATAATATTTTAATTAAAGATAATACTCATATTGATGGTAATCTGTATGTTAGTGGAAATATTGAAAATGATGGTTTAATTGAATTCTCGGATGTTTATGTTAAAGACAATATACATTTAGGCGACGGTGAAAATGATGATTCATTTTTATTTTTAGGTCATACTGGATTTACAGCTACTGAGTCAACTATTAATGCTGATGCTTATAATAGAGTATGGGTTCTTCCACACCAAATGACAGTAACTGTAAGTGGGACACCACATAATGTTAAAGCTAATGTATATATTGGTAAATCTGATCAAAGAATATTAGAAGTAAATACTGATATCACAGATACTAACAAATTATTGGTAAATGATGATGCTACTATTAATGAATTAAAAACAAGTAAATTGAGTGTGCGTGAAGCATATATAAGTGGTGATTTATCTTTGGGAGGAAATCTTTACATTGATAACATTTATGAATATAATACAACCATAATCAATGATCAAGTTCATATTGAAAACTATTTACATATTGATAGACATTTAGAAGTTGATAGCACATTGTCTGTAGGAGATAACGTATGGTTAAATAAAAATTTAAGTGTATCTTCAGATTTAACTGTAGGAAATAATATTATTGTAAGTAATGGTATTATTGTAAGTAATGATATAACTGCTTTGAGTGGAACATTTACAAGCATGTCTGCTGGAACAGTTGATATTAATGCTGGTAATATTGATGGAACTGTTATAGGTGATACCATACCAGCAAATGGAACATTTATAAGCATGTCTGCTGGAACAGTTGATGTTACAGGTAATATAACTGGTGATGTAACTGGTGATGTAACTGGTGATGTCACAGGTGATGTTACAGGTAATCTAACAGGTAATGTCACTGGTGATGTAACTGGCGATGTCACTGGTGATGTCATTGGTAATCTAACAGGTGATGTCACTGGAAATGTTACAGGTGATGTCACAGGTGATGTAAATGGTGATCTGACCGGCCAGGTCTTGACTGCTACACAAAATTCTATAACAACCATGACGGGATTAACTGCTGTTGGGACAAATGGAACTGACACTACATTTAGTGGTCGTATAGTCGCAAATGACGGTATAACAGGAACCTTAGAAACTGCTACACAAAATCAAATACAAACTATGACTGGTTTAATTGCTGTAGGGACAAATGGAACTGACACTACATTTAGTGGTCGTATAGTCGCATCGCAAGGTGTATTAGGTAATTTAACTGGTAATTCGGCGGGTGTTCATACTGGTAATGTAACAGGTGATTTAACTGGTAATTCGGCGGGTGTTCATACTGGTAATGTAACAGGTAATTTAACTGGTAATTCGGAGGGTGTTCATACAGGTGATGTAACTGGTGATTTAACTGGTAATTCGGAGGGTGTTCATACTGGTAATGTATTAGGTAATGTAACAGGTAATTTAATTGGTAATTCGACGGGTGTTCATACTGGTAATGTAAATGGTAATGTAACAGGTAATGTAACAGGTAATTCGGAGGGTGTTCATACTGGTAATGTATTAGGTAATGTAACAGGTAATTTAATTGGTAATTCGACGGGTGTTCATAATGGTAATGTAAATGGTAATGTAACAGGTAATGTAACAGGTAATGTAAATGGTGATGTAACAAGTTCTAATGTATCAATAACTGGAGGTTCTATTTCAAATACATCTGTATCAACTGCTAATGCGACTATTACAGGTGGTACTATTTCAAATACATCTGTATCAACTGCTAATGCGACTATTACAGGTGGTACTATTTCAAATACATCTGTATCAACTGCTAATGCGACTATTACAGGTGGTACTATTTCAAATACATCTATAGGAGCTACAAATCCAAATATAGGAAAATTTACTACATTAGAAGCTACAGTTTTAGAAGCTACAGTTGGAAATATAACTGTTTCGAATGGACATTTTGTAGGTGACGTAGGCGAGTATAATGGATCATCTAATAATGATGTTCATGCGGTAGATATTAATGCCAGTGGAGAAATTCATGCGGTTAAAGATATTGAAACTGATAATATCTTTATAGGTCAACTAGGTAATTCAGGTATACGTTATGATGTTTATGCTGATAATATACATATTCAAGATACTTTTTTTGCTCAAAGTTTACAAATTCCAGATAATTTTACAGCGGGTGGTACTATTACGGGTGCTTCAATTACAGACGGAACTGCTACTATATCAGGCGGAAATATAACCACAACAGGTAATATAGTTACAACTGGTTCTGGAAGTATTACATCATCCAATGGTGCTACAATAAATGGTAGTGGTCTAAGCGTATCCAATTTAACATTTACGCAAGACCTTAGCGTTAATAATGATGCGACTGTTGGAAGTGATCTTAATGTTATTGGTAATACAACTTTAGGTGGAACACTAGATGTTGATGGATATACTAACCTTGATAATGTTAAAGTGGATGGTAATTTAAGTGTAACAGGGACATTAGGCGTGACTGGAACCACACAATTAGCTAAAGGAGGTGGAGCTACAACTTTAGGTGGAACACTAGATGTTGATGGATATACTCAACTTGATGGAGCTAACGTTGATGGTAACTTAAGTGTAACAGGAACATTAGGCGTAGATGGAGCCACACAATTAGCTATAGGAGGTGGAGCCACAACTATTGGTGGAACACTAGATGTTGATGGATATACTCAACTTGATGGAGCTAACGTTGATGGTAACTTAAGTGTAACTGGAACATTAGGCGTCGATGGTGTTACAACATTGAATGATACCTTACAAGTTAATGCTATTGCAAAAATATCAGGCGATTTATCTTTAGGAGGAAATCTTTACATTGATAACATTTATGAAGTTAATAAAACCAGAATTAATGACCAAGTTCATATTGAAAACTATTTACATGTTGAAGAAGAACTTATTGTATATCACACACTTTCTGTAAGTGATAATGTTAGGTTTGATAGTAATCTGAGTGTAGCTAAAAACATAACAGTTGGTAATAATGTGAATGTAGTTAATAATGTGAATGTGGGCAATTATCTTAATACAGATTATTTACATGCTAATAATGATATAATAATTGGTGGAACTTTATCAGTTGGTGGATTTGCCTATGTTGATTCATTAAGTGTAGGCGCATCAACAATTTATAATCAAGGAGAAACATTCCTATTAGATAATGTCTTCATATCAAAGGATTTATATGTCAGAGATAATGTTTATTTTGAAAATAACTTATCTGTTGCTGGCGATGTATTAATTACTGGAGCTCTATTAGCACAAGGAGACTTTGATATTACTGGTCCTATGGTAATTAACAATACATTAAGTGTATTAGATAATGTTCATTTTGAAAACAATCTTTCTGTTCATAAGACAATTAATGCTGCTGATTTACATGTTAGTGGTGATACAAATTTAGGAGGAACACTCGGTGTAACCGGAACCTCAACACTAACAGGTGATACATCTGTTGGAGGAACACTTGGTGTTACTGGAGCCTCTACACTAACAGGAGATACATCTGTTGGAGGAACATTCGGTGTTACTGGTGCCTCAACATTAACAGGTGATACATCTGTTGGAGGAACACTTGGTGTTACTGGAGCCTCTACACTAACAGGAGATACTTCTGTTGGAGGAACACTTGGTGTTACAGGTGCCTCAACATTAACAGGAGATACATCTGTTGGAGGAACACTTGGTGTTACAGGTGCCTCTACACTAACAGGTGATACATCTGTTGGAGGAACATTGGGTGTTACTGGTGCCTCAACATTAACAGGAGATACATCTGTTGGAGGAACACTGGGTGTTACTGGAGCCTCAACACTAACAGGTGATACATCTGTCGGAGGAACACTGGGTGTTACTGGTGCTGCTACATTGAGTAATACCTTAGATGTAGATGGAAAAGTTAAATTAAATAGTGAATTAAGTGTGTTAGACAATGTATTTATGAGCAATAACTTATCAGTCCATGGTAATATTAATGCAGATTCAATAAATGTTACTAGTTTAGACGTTGATAGTCTAGATGTTACTAATTTATCTGTATCAAGAAATGTTACAATAGGAAATGTATTACAGGTTAATAATAATGTCATAATTGATAATCATCTTACTATTGGTAAAACACTAGGTGTTACTGGTGCCTCAACATTAACAGGCGATACATCTATTGGAGGAACACTGGGTGTTACAGGTGCCTCAACATTAACAGGCGATACATCTATTGGAGGAACATTGGGTGTTACTGGAGCCTCGACATTAACAGGTGATACATCTATTGGAGGAACATTGGGTGTTACTGGAGCCTCGACACTAACAGGTGATACTTCTGTTGGAGGAACACTTGGTGTTACTGGAGCCTCGACATTAACAGGAGATACCTCTGTTGGAGGAACACTGGGTGTTACTGGAGCCTCTACATTAACAGGTGATACCTCTATTGGAGGAACACTGGGTGTTACTGGAGCCTCGACACTAACGGGAGATACCTCTGTTGGAGGAACACTTGGTGTTACTGGAGCATCAACACTAACAGGTGATACATCTATTGGAGGAACACTTGGTGTTACTGGAGCATCAACACTAACAGGTGATACATCTGTTGGAGGAACATTCGGTGTTACTGGTGCCTCAACATTAAGTAATACCTTAGATGTTACTGGAAAAGTTAACTTAAATAGCGAATTAAGTGTGTTAGACAATGTATTTATGAGTAATAATCTATCAGTTCATGGTAATATTAACGCTGATTCGATAAATGTTACTAGTCTAGATGTTGATAGTCTAGATGTTACTAATTTATCTGTATCAAGAAATGTTACAATAGGAAATGTATTACAGGTAAACAACAATGTTATAATAGACAATCACCTTACTATTGGTAAAACACTAGGTGTTACTGGTGCCTCTATATTAACAGGAGATACATCTATTGGAGGAACACTTGGTGTTACTGGAGCCTCAACATTAACAGGTGATACATCTATTGGAGGAACACTTGGTGTTACAGGTGTCTCAACATTAACAGGTGATACATCTATTGGAGGAACACTTGGTGTTACAGGAGCCTCTACACTAACAGGTGATACATCTGTTGGAGGAACATTCGGTGTTACTGGTGCCTCAACATTAACAGGTGATACATCTGTTGGAGGAACACTAGGTGTTACTGGTGCCTCAACATTAACAGGTGATACATCTGTTGGAGGAACACTAGGTGTTACTGGAGCATCAACACTAACGGGAGATACATCTGTTGGAGGAACACTTGGTGTTACTGGAGCATCAACGCTAACAGGTGATACCTCTGTTGGAGGAACACTTGGTGTTACTGGAGCATCAACACTAACAGGAGATACATCGGTTGGAGGAACACTTGGTGTTACTGGTGCTGCCACATTAAGTAATACCTTAGATGTAGATGGAATAGTTAAACTACATAATGAATTAAGTGTATTAGATAATGTATTTATGAGTAATAACTTATCAGTTCATGGTAATATCAACGTGTCTAATATTACTTTAACAGGATTTTTAGATGGTGATGTTGGTGACAAAAATGAATCAGACTTAACTTTACAAGATAATGTATACGCAAATCAAGTTCATGTTGCTGAACTTATAGGTCCAACATCAATGGTTCTTACTGATCTTTCAGTAACAAATAACGCTACTATTCAAAACAATGTTCAAATTAATAATTATTTGAGCGTGGGAGATGATATAATTGTAGCAGGTAATTTATCTGTTACAAGAGTATTTGGTGATATTGGTGTTCCATCTACAATAACAGCATTAGATCAACAAGATAATGTATATGCCAATGAATTATTTGTTCATACAATCGATGTTGAAAATGGTATGACTATTGAAAATTTAAATGTTAATAATAATGCTACTATAGGTAATGTATTACATGTTAAAAATAATGTTCAAATTGATAACAATCTTAATATAGATGACCATGTGACTATAGGACAATCCTTAACTGTAAATGGATTAACTAAACTTAAGGATGAATTAAGTGTATTTGATAATGTTTGGTTAAATAAAAACCTAAGTATTAACGAAGATTTAAATATAGGTGGTGATCTTAACGTAACGGGTGAATCATTATTCGGAAATACAACACAAGTTAACGCGCTATTGAAATTAGATGAACTAAGTGTGACAAATGCCACATATTTTGGAGAAAATGCAAAAGTAATCATGGATAATAATTTAAGTGTAACTGGGGATTTAACAGTTGGTAACAATTTATTAATTACTGGTGGAACCACTATGGATGATCTAATCGTGAACGGATTAACTAAACTTAAAGGTAATTTATCTATATCTGGCAGTCTTTACATCGATAATATTAATGAAATTAATAAAACCACAATTAATGACCAAGTTCATATTGAAAACTATTTACATGTCGAAGAGGAACTTGTAGTATATCATACACTTTCTGTAAGTGATAATGTTTGGTTTGATAATAACCTTAGTGTATCTAAAAACATAACCGTAGGTAACAATGTAGACGCTTTAAATCTTAACGTAGGTCATATATTTACTACCAATAATGTGAAAATAGATGGAACTTTATCAGTTGGTGGATTTGCTTATGTAGGATCATTAAGTGTAGGCGCATCTACAATTTATAATCAAGGAGAAACATTCCTATTAGATAATGTATTTATATTAAAAGATCTCAATGTAACTGAAAATATAATAGTTACTGGTAATTTAAAAGGTGATGTTGGGGATAACGGCTCATTATCGAGTCAAAATAATGTATATGGTAACCTAATAGAGGCAAATACATTACGCGTTATAAATGAAATAAGGCTTGAAGGTGGGCACTTGAGTATAAATGGCGCTAGTAATTTTAACGATAATCTTTTTATTGGTAAAAATCTCAGTGTAACAGGCGAGGTAATAGTCGATGATAATGTATTTATTAACAAAGACCTCAATGTAGCTGAAAATGTATTGATAAATAAGAATTTAGAAGTTTCTGATAATTTAATAATTGGAGGTTCATTGAGTGTCCAAGGACTTACATATACAGAATCACTGAGTGTTTCTGGAGAGACAACTTTTCAAGGTAATACTAAGGTTAACAATAACTTGACAGTTATCAATGATTTAACAGTAAATAATTCTACTCAAATAGATGATAATCTAATTGTTGGAGGAACCGTTGATATTGCAGGAGCAACCGTTTTAGCTGATACATTGGAAGTAGATGGAATAATATATGGTAACAATGGGACTAAGATATTAGGTCTAGCAACTTTCTACGATGATGTAGATATGGGTTTATCGAGTGGAACAACTGCGAATATGTGGCACGATAACTTTAATTTTCCTTGGCCGGCCACTGATGTTGCTTTTGAAGGTTTCGGAGGAACTACTAATATCCCACTAAATACAGGATCCGGTGCGCGAATAATAGCCGATCTTACTGTAGGAAATGATTCATGGCATCGTTTTGAAAATATATCAATTGGAACAGCAAAAATTGGCGCATACGCTACTTTAGATGTCAATGGTAATTTTTATGCTGATATAGTTAATGCCAGAGAAAAATTAAAAGTAAATCGCATTGAACCATTAATAAATACAACAGGTAAAAATTTACCTCAAAGAGAGACTATATATTCCAACATAAAGCTTGACGCTAATCTAATATCATCCCACTCCAATTATGATGGAACAGAAATATTTAATTCATTTAGTAATATAAATAATCTATCAACTACATCGGATAATATAATAGGTTTCCATGACAACACTAAATCATACTTTTTAGATGATACTGTTAATCCTAAATATTTGGATAATGTATATTTTTCATTTACTAATTACTCTAAAGAATTGGAAGGGATGGTCGAAAATTATAGTTCCGATATTAAATGGTATGAGAACGTATTAGATACTGAAACTATTTCCGTGAATATGGATACTCGCATTGATGATATTACTATTAGTCCAGAACCTATTAATATTGTTAATAAGACTACTATGTTCGATAATGTAGATATTTTATTAGATAAATTAAAAATAGAATTTATTGATTTTAAAGATAATACGACATATCCTAATGTATATGAATTCTCCAAAGAAAATGTGTTCAGACGCGCCGATGATAAAATAGTTATAGCTAATCCAAAATTAAATAATCTACCATTAAGTTTAGTTAATAATGATGATATTTTAACCCCTGTTGATTATAATTCAACAAATGTTATAATTAGCTACTCATATAACAGTGTAAAGGTTGAAAGTAAAAAAAATAGAGAATATGGTGATATAATAAAAATGTTCAAAACTCTTCTTGTTCAACAAATGTCTCTTGTTTCTCCGACGAACAATGTCTATGCTCTAACAGATGAAGATGATAGTAGTATAGTTTATAATCTAAATGATAGATTATTAATGCCTGTAAGTTTATCTGCTGAAAATTTAGATTGTATAGGAATTGCGCTAGTCAATGGGAGCAATGAAGAAAATGTATGTGTGGAAACATTAACACCATATACACGCGCACATATAGATAATGTTTTTGGAACATATGATTGGGCATTGATAAGACCTCAACAAGGGGCTGCCAACGATTTTGATATAAATGATGAATATCCTGGATATACAGTTTTTGATGAAATAGGATTTTATGCCGATTCTAACACAACTGGTCTAATACAAGAACAGCCGTATAAACAATTTGGAGAAAAAACATCTATTATTTCTGCTGGTATTATACCTGATGAGTATAAAGTTTTAGAATACTTGACAATTGCTGTATCAATTAGAAACAGAATATCATCATCTGAGGCAATAAATGCTAAAAATCAAAATCATAATCATTACAGATCACATTCAATGACTATATTATTATTCTGTAAATATGATAATAAATTTGGAATAACACCACTATTTTATATACCTAATAATACTTTATCAAATGAAAAATATACTATTCATGATTTGATAAATGATATAAATGGTGATATAACTAACGAATTAGTTAAATTTAAAAATGGAGCTACACCACCTGAATTGATTAATGTATCTTTTAAAGAGGATACATCCTATCATAGAGGATTTAGATTAAATAATAATATTTTATTCAGAGATATGACACTAAATACGAAAAAATATTATTCTGAAGTAGAAGAATTAACCGAAAACAATAAGAAACTCTATATAGATACTATTAATACACCATATAAATCTGATAGAGGATTACCAATATTATATAAAACTGCTGTTCAATCAGAAAAAACAGACGACGCCTATGGTAAAGAAGGAACACTTTGGAAAAAGAATTGTTTATTAGTTCAATCAAAAGAAGAATTTAATGTATTATCTATCGATTATGAAGAAGCTGAAGTATTATTCTACGATTTAGGTCCTAATAAACTTGATGATAAAATGGAAGCAATTTATGAAGAACAAGGTAATAATTACGCAAACGAAATGGGTAAAAATTTATCTATACAGCAACTTATAGAAAATAATACATTTAGTATTAAATTCGGTATAGATTTACTTGGTAATTCCTCTTCCAGCACAACGATTAATCAATGGCAAAATGGAACACTACTTTCCAGTAATAGAAAAGTAGGCCAATTTGGAGATAATAATTCAATATTTTTTAGCACTAAAGGTTTATTCGAATCAGCTGTTAAAACATATAATGGATTATATAATATAGAAAATCCTATAGATCTTATAGACGATACTAATCCTAACCAAAAGGTATATAATTCTCCAATAGAATGTAGAAATTCTAAAATATTACAACTAAAATCTGATTATATTGAGACAAAGCAAGTAGATAACAAGTTAATTGAAGTCTATCACACTGTTATTAAAGTTAGATACCTTTTTAATTTTTTAAGCAATGAAATAGAAATAGACACTCTATATGTATTAGCATATGAGATACCTAAAGTATCAACTAATCTAAGCGATTACAGCATATATTCAGTAAGTGATGAAAGCGTTAATCTTGATGTAGCTGGTAGCGTTTTAATCCCTACAATATTGTCTATAAAATATCTGGGGGTTGAATATGCTCTTATTAATTTAGCGGAGTTTAACAGTTCATCTGATAAATTATTAGCAGGTAGAAATTTAGATATTATTGGGGTGACAAATGGAAATTTATTGGTAAAGTCAGATATAGACCAATTCTTATCAAATACTATCGATTCTGGTAAAGATTACAAATCATATATAAACTATAAATATAATCATAATTCTAATGAATACTCAATTAAAAATAGTGTTTCCGATGTTAAAATTGATATACTTACCAATAGTATTGAATATAATGATTCAGTTTTTGGCGAAGATGTGCAGAAAATTTTAAGTAAGGCATTCCCTAATAGAATACTTCAGATTGAAGATAATCATGGATTTGGAGCAAGAACAAAATTATATGCCTTTCAACAAGAGGGTAACGGTGCTAAATTTTTCAGTGGTTCATTTGAAAATGGAACTGATTATTCGCTCACTAATTTATTAGTTGATAAGTATAAAAATTTAACTAAATTCGATGATGAAATAGATATTGATGATGCCCTTTTTACAGCTAATAAATCAATTGTATTTGCCTCCGAAAAAAATGATTCAACTTTATTAAATAGTTCGACTTTTATCGAAAGAGATCCTAACTTCTTGACTATAGCATGTATGGATACTCAAATATTCGAAAATCTGGCAGTAAATAGACAAGTTGATATCGCAAAAACATTAAGAGCACGTTCAGATGTAAAAGTATATGATACACTAAGTGTTAGTGGAGATACAAATTTGAATAGAAATGTTTATATTGGAACAGGCAATGTCTCAGATGGTAATCTGAGTATATCAAATAGCACTTATATTGATCGTAATTTGAGTGTGGGAACTGATACACATCTTGTTGGTATTTTAAGTGTTAATGGTCGAGCTAATTTTGAAGATGATGTATATATTGCAGAAGAACTAGAAACAGAAAGATTTAGGCTAAATGACGATCTGCGAATTCATAACAATGTATTTATAAATGGAACTACATATATTGGTGGTTGGGATAAAATTTCAGATGTTCAAAATGGAACTCAAAATACATCTGGTGTAGGACCTGCTTTGTTAGTTCTTAACAGAATAAATTCTGGTAATTTAAATGTAGATACAGGATTATATAATAATCCTAAAATACCTGTTAATTGGAAAGAAGATATATTCAAGTATAATAACCAAACATCTCAACAAGTAACTAAAAGATTAAATTCAGGTTCAATGTATGCTTTTGGAGATGTTAATATTGAAGGGGTTTCTGGATTATTTAATAATAAAGGCAGCACCAAAATAAGACCATATGCTTATAGTAGTTTATTCTTAGAAGATCTAACAGGAAGTGGAGCATTAGGTGAAGGCAACTATCATTTATCAGCATTTCTGACTTCGTATATGTCAAGTACATCAAGCACAAATCCCTTAGGAACAGGAATTTACGGTGACTCTACTTGGAATGATTCATCTAAACCATGGTATAATGATACCATTGGAGGGTTATATGAGCAATTACTTCCTACATTTGAGATATCTAATCAAAGAAAAGTTACAATAGATTCAAGAGATATGGAATTTTCACTTCAACCTAGTGAAGCTAAAGGTAAATTTTTACTGAATAGCGGTGAATCACAGAAATATCAATTCTTAACTGTTGATAACAAACACAAATGGAATATATCAGATCTTCAGCCAACTACTAGTTCAAACCCAAGTTCATCGTTCCCCTCAGGTGGTGCTTTAGATTCTTCTGATAAATATGGAACAAAAACCTTTGGAAATGAGTATCTCAGAAAAGAATTAACATATAATAATCCTGAAGTAATAATGGAGGTAAATAATGACAGTGTATTATTTGGTAAAGAATTAAAATCCGTTATTGGAAAAGGGTTAGATATCTATAATGAGGATAGAGATATAACAATTGAAAATCACAGTGGAGCATCACTTAATATCAACGGGACAAATATTAATATAAAACGGAGGTTCGATAATCAATTATCGACAATTGACGTGAATACAGATATAGTTAAAATTAATACATCTAATGATAATGTTACATATGATTCACAATTATGGAATAATGATAGTATTAATGTAAGTAATTTCTATCTTAATACTTGGAGTTCTTTACCTAACTTAAATGCTCAGCAGTATTATGATTTTAGCGACTCAATATTATTTACTGATATTGAAAATGGAGATGTAACAATATCTTCAAATAACAATTTTATCATAAGAGATGAATTTAAAGATGATGATTTATATCTTGGAAGAATTTCGGGACGAATTATTCATAAATCAGAAGATAACAATAAATTAAACATAAAATTCTGGATTGATGAAAATTATTCATCTGAGAATGATCCATTTGATAGATTATATGCCTCTGCTGTTACAGACAAAGTAAATGGTGTTGAAACTTATAATAGCAAACACTCCTATAATTTGATATCAGTATTAGGCAAAAATGAGAGTAGTTTAATGGTAAAGAATTATTTCAAGGACATCGCAAATAATAAAGCACCTTCAGTTAAACCTATTAAACTATCATTATTTGAATATTATGGTAATAATCATGATTTATATTTTATAGATAAAAACACTACATCTGGGTTTAATAAGTATACTATAGATAAATCAGGTGTAGGTAATAATCAATTTTATGCCAATGATGGATTAGATACTCATAGAATATTAGCATCAAGACAAGGTGTTAGATTTAAATTAAGAGGTTCGTTAGAATTCAAGAATGATTTATTGGATAGAACCGCATATAAATTCGATATGAATCATCACAGTGTTACAAGTGATCATATTAATAACAATGAAGTTATAGATGAAGTATTTTCATTAAAATATAAAAAAAGTAAAAATACGATTGAATCTAATTGGGAAGATTATTGGGTAAACGATGTAAATAGAGTATTCGAATATAGACCATTAGATGATAAATTTGTTATAGGTAAAGATGTAGTTACTAATAAAGCACTTTTAGAAGTAAATAATGAGTATCAAGCAGTTGCGGTAAATGGATACTTATTAATACAACCTCAAAATGCTATATCGGGTATGTATAATAATATAAAAGGTGGTCTTACAGTAGACGGGCGCACTGATCTCAATAACGATCTTTCTGTTAATTCAAACGTTACAATCTCAAATACTTTAAAAGTAGAACAAATTACTGATACATTTAAACTTCAATTAACAGAACAAGGTAACGCAAATAATTACATTACAATGAGATATGATTATGATTCATTATCTAAAATTATTATTGAACCTGGATTAATTGATACAGATGTTAATTATGAATCAACACCATATAACATAAAATATCATAATGATGTATTGAATAGTGACTATAATACATCTAATTTACTACAGTATATTCCAACTAATAATATAAGTAATTCCCAACAATCATATAATTCTAGTATTAGTAGTCATACAATACAAAACAGCGTAGATGATACAACATATATAATATCAGATACTGGTAGTACTTCAATAATAAGTTCTGTTCATGAATTATTAGGTAATTCACCATTTAATTTAGTAAAAGATACAATACAACATCAATCTACAAGATTTTCAACTACTGAAATTGATGAGATGGAGTTAGCAAATGATTTAACTAATGATTATAATAATGAATTCTTAGGCACACTACCCAATGCTCAAACAGCTATAGATAGAAATAAAGCCAGAATGTATTATTTAACTAATTATGGAATTATAAATGATTGGAAAAACAACCAAAATATAAGAAATAAACTTGGATTGTTAGGTAGTATTCAGAACGGGAGAAGAATAACTTCTACCAGAGCAAGTTCATCAGGTATAATTGATTATTCAAACGCACAAACTACTCATTCAGGATTTTATAATCATGTATTTACTACAAATCCTATACCTTTTATTAATGAATACGATATAAAATATTTTGACCCGGGACATGTAGCCCAACTAGCAAATGGTAAATCACGTGAAGTTTTGAGTAATATATTATCGTCTACAGATTATAACGAATCTGGTTATGTTTTCAGCTCTGTAAAATATAACATGGCCAGTCAATTTTATTCTAATTCTATATCTGGTATATCTGCTGAAAGAGTTTATTCAGATTCCACAGGTTCAGCATATGGAAGATATGTTGATGATAGTAACTTAAGTCCCAGCGGTCTATTAGAAGACTTATATTTTCCATCTAGTCTTAATACAAATTCTTCTTGGAGTATTCAAAGCAATTTTGCCACATCAATTCAAGTATATGATCCTTCTACTAAGACAAAAATTTCATCACTATCAATAAACGGTAGAAATCCTATTACACCAAGTAATCCAAAATCATTCTTATGGACTGGAGTTCCATATAGTTCTTTTGCTAAAGATATAGGTTATACAGATCAGATAAGGGATGGGTGGTTATATACTACTAATACTAATAATCTTGGTTCATTTTATCATAATGAAGATTTAACATCTAGAATACGATCTATTGATAATAAAGATAATCAAGTAGAAAGTTTTACGTATGTGTCATCCTCTCATTCTCCTCCAGAGACAAAATACAAAGATAGTACTTCGTATAATTCAAGTATTTTCACGATGGAGTATGATGATGATGGGGAATCTCAAAATCCTAATACAGAAGGCGAAATTAAAACCCATGATGTAAGTAGTTTTGCCCATGAAAGTCCATTAGCATTTACACATAAAGCTATTTTAAATGAAAAAACTTGTAAAATATTCTGTAAAAAGACTGGCAGAATAGCAGGATTCAAATTCAAATTAGGTGGTTCATCGGCATTTATTTATAAGAAAACAGTTAGTCAAAGTAAAAACGGTAGAGAATATAAAGATGCCAGTATAGGAACTTTTGTGGGTTTAAAAATTAATAAACTCAACACAAGAGATAATAAAGATAATATTATTAAAAAATCATCTAGATTCATGAGCTTACAACATAATTGGACTCAATATAGGCAAGGAATAAGTGATAATATCATGAAAGAGAGACAAGTTGAAATTGAAAAATTATGGCAAATGAGTATGTATGACTTATTTCAAGAATTATATAAAAATAAATCCCAACCAAATGTATCAAATGTGGATTTTATTGAAAAGGAGTATCCACTATATACCGATGGACAAGGAAGTAATACTTGGGGAACATCAGGTAATGAACATCCAAAGAAAGCATATATGATTAGAAAACCGTTTTTATCAAGTTCTGAAATATATATGAAAAATAAATTAGAATTAGTAGAGGCAATTGAATCGTTGCATAGTTATTTAAATACACTACTAAATGAATTTTCATCTTCTCAATCTATATTCCTTAAAATAGATATCCCTTCTTCTGATGAGAAAACAAAATTACTAAATATAATATATGGATTTAATAAAGAAGAATTGAATAACTTTTTAGAAGGTAATGAATTATTTTCAAAAAGTGGTAGTGCATCTCAAATATATAATCTACATAATAAATTATTGGGTATATACTTTAGTGGCTTCTCAACACTTAATGTTGAAGATTTGGACCATACAATAATTGACGAAAACAGTAAATTTATTAGATGGGTAGGCACTACATTCCCTTTTAGTGACACAACAAAAAAGACGACATATAATCTTGGTGTTAAAGAAAGGGTTATTGAAATTAAAAAAGCTATATTGAACTTAAATAATTTCCCCAAATTTAATAATAATAGTTCTATTAATGAATGGCATATAGCTCCAGATAAAAGAAATGATTATTATGTGGAAGCAGGTGATACAATTGAATTAGAATTTGAGGTAAGAATTAATAACACAACACATAAATATTATATGGTTGATAATGGAGGATTATGGCCATTAGGAACAGGCAAGGATGATTATTTGTCAACTGTATTATGGGGTGTTAAAGTTCCTGATAATATTATATTACCATCAGTCAGAAACGCCAATAATTCGCAAATGAATTCTGAGATATCTAATTTACCTATTGAAGTTGAAATATTATGGGATTATACAGAAGAAAAAGGTGATATAAATCTTATTCTTGATAATTCAGGACTCCCTTCATTTGCGGAGATGACTAAAATGCCTATTATCGACTATTATGGGTATGCTAAAACTATAAATATATCAGCTATAGGAAATTCAGGTAATTCTCCTTCGAATACAAGTGACTGGTGGAAAGAAATGTATCTGAGTGATGAATATCCTAATAGATTAGTAATATTAGAAGATCATCCTAAAAGAAAATCCACCTCATCTGCTATAAGTATCGGTTCAAATTCAGATATACATTTCCGAAAAATGATTAAAAATATTTATCTTAAGAGATCAAATAACTTTACAGCAGCAAGTCTTCTTAGTGGTGGAACAGAAAGACAATCTGGTTCTGGATACAATGAGAGATCAAGGATATCAGCTAGTAAGAATTCAAGTGGATATTATAGTTATTGGTCTATAGATTGTTTCAGAATTCAATTATTAGGTAAATATGAACCTGATACTTCGCTTGAAATTGAGGTAAGTATTCCATACAAATATAATAATATAATTGGATTAGCATTTATACCTATAGAACAACAAACTGGTAAATTAATGTCTGATTTACAGGAAATGCCAATGGGAGGGTTTGTATCTACTGACGGGGGAGGAACTGGTTGGTCAGATGGATTACTAGATGATTTTACATATGTTAGAGAAATATATGGTGCTAATGGAGAAGATGAAATAGAATCTGAGACTAGAAATGGGCAACGATTAGGGTTTTCACCATTTAGTAATAATAATGATAATGATATTAATAGAACAACAATATGGATGAAACTAAGTGAACATACTGTTACGAGAACTAAAGATAATGTAAGCGAAACATTTAATTCTATGGCTGATATAAGAAATCAGGGTTCCAAAGATTCAGGTATACAAGTAGATATTAGTGATATTAATAAATTCAACTTTAGAGAAATGGCTGTGTGTGTTTATTTACATCCAGATTATCAATCGCCAAATAATTTAAATAACACCAGCTATCCCGAATGGAGTAAGAGTCCTTTTAGAGTTCCACTAACAGTTAGAGCAAGAAAAGTTTCACCTTTTATGAATAATGGCACCAGTGTTACATCAGACACTATTAAGTCTGCTTGGAAATTGAGTAATATGTCTGATGAAAAAATTGAGATTTTTGTTGATCCTAATGGTATTACAGATACTGCTTATTATAAAAAAGCCATCGATACAGTAACTATGTCAAGTATTGATAAATAATTAAGAATTAAATTAAATAAAATTATTAATGATTTATTTATCTTTAATAATATTAAATGAATAACCTTATTAAGAATACTGTTAAAAATAATAAACTTAGACAAGACGAATATTCTCGTATTAGAAATGGTCGTGTAAATATTGAAGGAAATAATATTGGAACCTCTGATATACCTTTATTTGAGGAAAGAAATGATGGGAATGAGTTATATAGAAGAACTGCTGTAAGTGCTATATATGAATCAACACCTGTTCAACAGCATTTCTTTTCATCTAAAAATATAACTCATGTTCAACAATTACTTAAGTATAATACCTATATACAATCAGGTAAAAAACATATAATTGGAGGACAAGACCCAAATAATTTAAAAATAGTAATGAAATCTATATATTTGCAATATGGTAAAAATCTAAACACAAATATCCAAGAACAAGTAAATACATTAAATAATTACGTATTAGATTATTGTGTTCCTAATATTCTTTCTAATATTGAAATGCACCTTTTATATAGAAAACAGGTTAGTAATTTACCAGTACCATTAGAACATCCTAAATATATTTCTGATTCAGGCACTAGAACTAATTCTAATTCTGTCTATTAAATTATCTCATACTAATATATATGGATAATTTTTCTAAAATATTGACAGCCGTTGTAGTTATTGGCTTATGCTATTATTATTACAACCAATATAAAAAATACAAAGATGAACAAGCTGAATTAACATGGCCTAGAAATGTAAACTCTTGTCCTGATTACTGGGTTAAAACCGAAAATGGTAACTGTAAAAACCAATTCAATATTGGTCATTGTCCAAGAGGAAGTAATGGACTTCCTACTCCTCAAGGTGAAATAAACTTTAATAAACCTCACTATCAAGGTGAAAATGGTAAATACCAAAAATGTAGATGGGCAAAAAGATGTGCTGCTTCTTGGGAAGGTGTAGATAATCTATGCGCTTAAATTTATTAAAATTGATTAAATATTTATTTTTATGAATTTATCAAAAATGAAAATTGCTATTTGTGGTAAACTATGCAGTGGCAAATCCTACCTAGCAAAATACTTATCGCTTAAATATAATGCTAAAATTTATTCATTTGGTAGTAATGTAAAGAAATATTGTAAAGAAATATTCAATATGAAATATAAAGATAGAAAATTGCTTCAAGATTTTGCCCAAAAAATGCGAGAAATAGATTCTGACGTTTGGGTTAATAAATTATTGAATGAAATTTCAGAAGATAATTCTAGCAATATTATCGTCGATGACCTCCGTTTTCCTAATGAAGAAGTTAAATTAAGAGAAGGAGGATTTGTAATAATTCGTTTAATTGTAGATAATACCTTACAAATTGAAAGAATTAAGAAAACTTATCCAGATTCTTATAAAGAACATATAGAAAGACTGGATGATATATCCGAAAGTTATATAGATAGTCTTGATATCGAAAACACAGTTTATATTGATAAAACAAATGAACTAAAAATTTTAGATTTAGTAGTAAATTGTGTTGATAATAATGTTTATAAATAAATTACATAAGTATATTTTGATATATTTATTTTATGAATAATACTCCTACGTTACAATGGGTTGATAAATATCGTCCTACTATTCCATCAGATATATTAGGAAATACTGATAATGTTATCAAAATAAAACAATGGTTGAATAATTTTAAGAATAAGAAAATAGCTGATCAGAAGACATTTAAAAATGCAATATTGATATCAGGTCCTCCAGGTATAGGTAAAACTTCAGCAGCTCATATTCTAATGAAAGAAGCTGGGTTCGATACTATTGAGTTCAATGCCTCGGAATTAAGAACTTCAAGGGAATTATCAGATAAACTCCATTCAATTTTGAACGCGAAGTCGATTAAAATGATGTTTAATAAATCATTGGTAACGGGAATAATTATGGATGAAATTGATGGTATTGAAAATAAAAAAGAATGTACAAGTAGTGATTTGATAGATTTTTTTAATTTTGAAACAAATAAATTTTATGCTAGAAAAGCCAATAAAAAGATATTAAAAAAACATAGACATACTCATATCAATAAAAACCCTATAATTTGTATATGTAACAGTGTAGACAAAAATTTATCAAGTGTTATTAAAGAAGTAATTCATTTTAGATTCCAACCTCCATCAGATATTGATGTTTATAAATTACTCAAAAAAATTAATGATGGTGAAAACTTAGGGATTTCAGATGTTGTTTTACAATTAATTGTTCCCCATTGCCAATCGGATTTTAGACGAAGTGTATATGTATTAGAGATAATATCTGGACATATTAAAAAAGGAGAGGACATAGATAATGCTAAATTATTAAATATCATAGATAAATTAGGTAATAAAGACATAGATTTAGGATTATTTCAAGCAGTTGAGATAGTTTTTAATGACAGAACTGCTACAACTGAAGAAATACTTAAATGTTACTATGCAGATCAGGTATTTGTCCCCTCATTAGTACACGAGAACTTTATAAACTTTATAGATCATAATACCACAAATTCCTACTCTGAAAAACTAGATTTATGTTCAGAATTTTATGAATACTATATTGGAAGTCAAGAAGTAAAGAGTGATATATTTGGACATTGGGAGTTAGCAGACTATATAGGAGTGTTGTCTCTTGGAGGTGCCAATTCAGTGTTAAACAAAGCTAAGATTAAAAAAGTATTAACAAAAACTAGTTATGAAAAATCATCGTTGGTGTCTAAATATAACTATAGATACTATAATCTTAAGTTTATTAATCAGTTATCAAAGCAATTACAAATAGATATCAGAAATTTTCAAACCTTATCATTATTAGTAGCTTATTGCGTTTTTATAGATAAACCTAAAATGGACTATATGATACAAAAACTGTATAATGTAGGATTAAATAGTAAAGAATTCAAAAAAATAGTTAAACTGAGTCTCATGTATCAGAAATATAGTAAAAAGTTTACAAAAAAACTACAAAATGAAATAGATAATAAATTTAAAAAACTCGAATAAATTAGAATAAATTTTTATTTATCTATTTAAATGAGCAGTGGACAAAATCAATATTTAGATACATTCTATAAAGCATGTGAAAATACGGGAGCTTTTTTTGGATATATTACCGCAAATGTGCTGAATTATACAGCAGACTATATAGCAATTGGAGCAGAAGGAATTAAAAAAGGTGGAAAGCAATATAAGAAATATGTGAAACCTGCTTTTGAGGAAACCAAAAATAAGGTAAATCAAAAATTAGAATCGATTGATACTAAATCACCACAATCTACAACAGAAGAATTAATCTCAGAATGAACACATTATTAATTTCTCATATTAAATTAATACTATGGATAAAAAATTTGAAAATTTCCAAAAAACTGTTAATATTGTGGTAGAAAAACGTAATAAAAGTAAACTTTATAATATATCTGCTGTATCTAAAATGCTAGGATTACCCCATAAAGAATCTTATGACCAACAATGTGACCAGATTATGAATTTTTTAGAATCAAAAAAAACTACTAATAAAGCTATAAAAATTTTATTAGATAATATGGGCGATAATAGAGATAGTATATGTAATATATTGGTAAATAGTTTATATGAGCTATTTAATCCAGAATCTTTACCTCAAAAAGCTCCTATAAAAATAACTAAGGATGAATATATTGATTTTCTTGAAAAAAAAGAGCAAAATAAAATATCATATGAAGAAAATGAATTATTAGACGAGGCACTAAATTGTAAATATTGTTTTTGTGTTAAGAAATTATATTTAAAAAACCAATTTAAACAATTCATTAAAGATGAAGAACCTAAATATAATGCCTATGCTGTATGTATGAATTCAGTATATCGAAATAGAGATATTACTCCACCATTCAAAGTATCTCATAGCTGTAGGGAAAAATACGAATGGTACAAATAAAAATATTTTTATATCTTAAATATGAGTTCTAATGATGAAAATAATATTGATTCTTATGGATTTTCAAAGGACGTAAAATATAACCGACAACCTGATTATCCAAATTTAAAACCTAATATTTCAGTAACAAAATTTACATTATATATCGCTATCGGAATATTAGTTTTCGGAATATTATTAGCAGGAACGATTGCTGGATACCATGCCTGGAATGAATTCCCAGGTGATTCTAATCTTACTAAAGTAATAAAAACATATATAGCTGTTATATTTTCTCCATTTTATTTATTTTATGTTTTCCTCAAAGTTCAATTCTTCAAACAATAATTTATCTTTACATATATAAATGGATAAATCTGATATAAAAATTGAACCCGTTAGTCAAATTAAAACAGGATATATTCCTGCCAATACAAATTCTCAACCTGTTCAAGATAAAACCAATAAAGATAATTGGCATTGGTTTCAAGTTTACTTAGCTTGTATTATTAAACTTATTCTTTCAGTAATTGCTGGTTCATTGGTTTGGAATTGTAATTCAAAAGAAAATTTATTATTAAAAATAGTTTTTACTACATTAGCTGTTATGTTTAGTGAAATATATATATTATATTATGCTATTTACAGAGTATATATGGGTAATCAATGTCCTACTTAATTATTAAATATCATAAATATTTTTATGATATTTAAATAGTATATTAAACTATATTATTTTTGACTGGTTCATCTTCTTCAACACTTTCCTCTTCCTTGACCTCTTCATCTTTTTCCTGTATTCTCTCTAAATGCATTTGTCTCATAATTTCATGAGCACGTATAGCTTCTAGTCTATCCTGAGAACCTCTACCTCCAACAGGTTCGGTTTGATATCTATATGTGCACCAAAAAAATATAGAAGATACAATACACGCACTACATAATGCTATAGGCAATCCAATCGATGTATCCATAATATATATTTTTATTTTAAAATTATTAACTATTATTTATATATATATCAAATGACAATATATTATCTTAGACATGAACATCGTCCCATGGATGATAGCACATTCAATACGGAATTAACTGATAAGGGTAAAGAAACTGCTAGAACCGAATTAAAAAGACTATTATTAAAACTAGATATTAAAAAAGTATTTTGCTCGCCTTTTATTAGATGTCAGCAAACAATTCATCCATTTATCGATAGAACTGATTTAACCGTTAATGTAGAAAACTGTCTCCAAGAAGTGTACTGGGATCCAAAGTTTTTAGATAATCCTAAATCTGAATTAAGTTCACAGCAAAAAGAATTTTATAAAGTTAATAATTCCTATAATTCATTATTACCTCCTAATACTTTATCTTACCCAGAGGATAAAAATTCAGTTAGAAAAAGAGTTAAACTATTTACAGATTATTTGAAAAATAAAAATTATACAGATAATATATTGGTATGTTCTCATATGGGAATAGTTAATGTATTATTATCACAAATGTCCAACAATATAGATAGATCAGAGAATGATTTTTATGATATGGGAAAGGTGTCAAAAATAGTAGATGATAAAATAGTATTCCTAAATTAATTTTTTTGAATAATATGTATATGTCTTATAGAAGGTATAGACCTGTTTATGATATCATTTTCCCAGTATTTAATGGTCTTATTTTTGAATGTATTTATTATTATTTCTACAATTCTATTGTAATTATAGAAATTTTCATATTTTGGATTTACCCAAAATATATAATGTACAGAATTTTTCCAATAATAAGGAAATTGATTAAGTAATATATTATAAGGTTGTGACTTTGAAAATAGTTTATCTTTAATATCTACACCAAAATAATCACTATTTAATCGATATATATTATATGCATATTCTACATCTAAATTTCTAAAACCTATGTGTCTATCGGTATTAGGATCAAAATTATCAAATTCCATTTAATATATAAAAATACTAAATGATTTTTACCTTTTAAAAAAAACCTCTTAATATTATAACTAATATGAATTATAATTTTTTAACTATCAATAATATTACTAAAATATGTGATGATAATCTATATTTAGATGAAAATGGAAATCTCACACAATTTCAGTGGTATGATTTTCAACTCGATTTCGCTCTTAAAAATCTAGAAATTGATTTAAGTAGTTCATTGACTCATTCTATAACGGAATATAAATTAACTCGGAAAGAAATTTTAGTTCTTGTTAAAAATATATTTGGAGTAAGTAGTATTAATACAAAACCTGGAATAAAAAAAGAGTTATTAAAAAAATATGGATTGTATAAAGGTGAAGGTATAAAAAACTACTATGTTCCTGAAACTTTAGGAGGATTAACTGAATTACTATACGATGATAAAAAAGATACTGTTTTACAACCTAAGAATTATAAAAAAACTAGTGATAATACCATACATGATTCTAATATAGATATCAGTAGTTTAATAATTAAATCCAAAAAGAAACTTAAAATACACAGAAAATCAGATAAATCAACCTCTTCTCAATCTTCTACATCTGATGCTTCAGTAGTTTCATCAACCACTAGCTTGAAGAAAAAGAAACTTAAAATACACAGAAAATCAGATAAATCAACCTCTTCTCAATCTTCTACATCTGATGCTTCAGTAGTTTCATCAACCACTAGCTTGAAGAAAAAGAAACTTAAAATACACAAAAAATCGGACAAATCAACCTCTTCTCAATCAGATGCTTCAGTAGCTTCATCAACTAGTAATTCAGATGATAAAAAAACTAATATATTTAAAGCGATTTCGCCTAATAAACAAAGAAGTGATAAAGGATTATTAATTATAAAAAATAGTGATGATATATGTCGAAAAATGGGTAAATTTGATTGGAGTCGTAACTCGTGTTATGCGGATTCTATACTCCTAGGTATAGTTTATAATGCGATATTGAATAAACGCTCACTTGAAAATCCTATAGGTTCTCACATATATAATATAATCACTACTAAAAGATATAATACTGAAAATCTGGGAAATATAAAATTATGCCCTAATAAGACTATTGAAGAAACAGTTGAAATTCTGAACACCATTATTGATAATTTGAAAGATATTGTCATGAAAATTGAAAATAGTGAAATAATATCTATTCAAAGTTTTTTAAAAGGTGTGAATGATCTTTGTTCTAATTTATTTACAGAGAATTATTACGATGGTAATACTCATGATGTAAAGGATTTTTATTCAAATATTATGTTTATATTAGGTATAAATACTACTAATTATAATAGGAAAGATATCTTATTTTTTAATATTGAAAATACTCACTCATTATTGAACGAACCTTTTATAACCAATCCATATGATAAAACTAAAATAAGAACTGTAGATGGATTAGGTAAAAATATATTAGGTCATCATGAACAGGTTTTAGATAATTCCCATATAAGCACTGTAGAGGTTCTATCGAATTATATGTTCAATAAGTATAATAACCTGGGAATAACAACCTATAGTAAACAGATATATAATAAAAATAAAGATAAATATACTTATTTTTACAAATTAAATGGATACATTAAAAAATCTGAACAAGACTTAATAAAAATTAGGATTAATAATACCTCATTTAATGTATTAGATTTTCTAGAAACAAAACATCATGATTTATTTTTAAACGAAGATGAGATTGTTTATAAGTACTATGATGATAATATCGGAGATGAACTTTATTTAGGCGAAAGATACTATTATAATAAACAAGATCGTGGAAATTTTGAAAAATACACTAAATCTAGTGAAATATCAGATGAAGTTGGTTTTAGAGTAGGACTAAAGGTAGAAAATTTACTAATTAATAATTCCAGTATGTATATTAACTTTAATATTAATAGATCACATAGTATATATTTAGCAAGTGGAAGGAGAAAGAATATTAAACTGGATATAAAAATTAATTTAGTTCAAAGTTTTACTATATCTGACAGTGATTATAATTTGGATTTTATTGTATGCTGGTTCAGAAATCACTATGTGACAATATTCAATTGTGGAAATAAATATTATTTATACGATGATACATTTGTAGGTTCTGACGATTATATATATGAAATCGGTAATTTCAATAATTTGATGACATATAATCATGGTAGAAATAACTTATTTGCGTTGAGAAATAGTGTATTTATATCCTATTCTAGGTAATTAATAAATTATAAATTATAAATTTATAGTCTATTTATAAGTTTCTTACATATTCTAAAAGTATTTTCTTACCTAATCTTGATTGAACATTTACTTTTCTATTAGTCAATGGATTAATAATATATTTATAATTATTGTTTCCACCGCCAGTTTGTTTAACATCTTTATTAGGATTCTCTGCTTGTTTAACTAATTTTGATGAACTATCAACTAAATCGGCTACTTGATTGCCTAAATCAATGTCTCCAATATTATTTTTTATATCTGATGTTAAATCATTTAATTTCGATTGTGTATCTTCTAAAGCTTTCATGATTTTCTGATAAGAGAATAAGTCGTTAAAGTTTTGAGCATCTATTTTCATAGAACAAACTTTATTGGCTACAAATTTAGCTACTTCACATGGTGCTTCTTGTGGGGAAATTTGTTTGGCAAAAGGCATTATCAATTTAACAGTTTCTTTTACATTCGATTTAATTGCCTCGATATTTTCCATAAGCATCTTGCCTTGAGAAAAAGGATTGGCTTTAGCCAAATCGCCTTCTACAGCGTTAAAAACATTGCCAGATTTTTTATTAGATTTATTTTTGGACATATTATTATATAATAACATTTTTTTAGGCTTAAAGAAACAAATTATTTAAAGTTTTAGGCGAATTCTATAGAAAATGAGTGAAGACAAAACTGTTAAAGTACCTAAAAAAAGAGGACGTAAGCCTAAAAATAAAAAAACTAGTGAATCTGATACCGAAACTAAGACTAATTCAGTTAATTCAAGTTCTAATTCATCTAAAGTAACTATTAATAAAGATGGCTCTATCCGTAAAAAACGTGGTAGAAAGCCTAAACCTAAACCTCTGAATGAAGAACCAAAAATACCTAAAAAACGTGGTAGAAAGCCTAAACCTAAATCATTAACTGATAAATCGGAACCTAAAGTAGTAAAGCGAAGAGGTAGAAAGCCTAAAGAACAATCATATGGAATTCTTTCAAACATGGATACATTTAAAAAAGAGAACGATAATATTATAATTCATTTACCTATTAAAAGTGAGGCTATTAAAAATAATAATAAAGAGCAAGAATTTCTTAATTATAACCCTAATATTGCGGAACCAGTTGGATATCAAGAAAATATTATGGGTTCTAATGTTGAAAATTGTCAATTTATTAGTCAAAAAGAGAATGAAATGGAAAATGGTTTATTAGGAGCAGGCGTTACTCCAATGCCGGGTATGGCTTCTTATCCTTTTGACGAGAAGCAACAAAATATAATAGATATTTTAGAAAATCAATCCGCAAGTTCATCAGATAATGAAGAGATATCAAATAATAATGAGATTGCTAAAACAGAGTTTAATGTTAATCATGAAAAAGACTGGTTTAGCGAACATGATAAACAATATATTAACAATCATAAAGGTGTTGATAAAATCATGGATTATATTAAAAAACAACGAGAGGAAGATCTTGATAACATATCTTCCAAACAGCCTAAAAAATCAATTGAAAAATGTATGAAACAATTCGATGAGTGTAATAAAACTAAATCCTGGGCTTCTTCTACGTCTGTTTATTGTTGGTGGTGCTGTCATCCTTTTAATGGACCACCTTGTGGATTACCCAATGAATATAAAAACGATACATTTTATGTAGATGGAATATTCTGTTCTCCAGAATGTGCGGCAGCCTGGAATTTTGGCGATACTAATTCAAGTTATGATTTATGGGAAAGATACTCGCTACTTAATTTTCTATATAGAAAAGTATATAATGACAATTCTGTTAAAATTAAATTAGCATCTGAAAGACCATGTCTTAAGATATTTGGTGGTAGTCAAACTATTAAAGAGTTCAGACAAAATAATACCAATTATAAAAATACTTATAAAATTGTTATGCCGCCAATGATAAGTATCATTCCTGTTCAGGAAATTAGTGAAATAGAGAATGGATATAGTTCTAAAGGTGATAATAATAAGGTTTATATGATAAATAAGGATAAAATCAGTGATAGTAGTGAATTAAAGCTGAAGAGAAAGACACCGTATAATAAGAACAGTAATACTTTGGAAAAATGCATGAAAATATCTACCAATAATTCATCACATTCTTATGATTCAAGAAGTAATTTTTCTAATTAAATAATAATAATAACAATTATTATGTAATTAATCTATTCGGTATTGTTACCGTCCGATGAGTTTAGATCAGATTCATCCGCATTATTATCTGAACTATTATCGTCTAAATCTTTATCATCGCCATGGGATGTTTTATCTAATATAGATTCAGATTCAGATTTAACTATTGAGGTTTCATCCAAAATTTTATCAATATTATCCACTAAGTTTTCTTCAGTAGTGGTATCTGTCGTTATCGAGGTAGTCCATCCAATATTTAGATTTCTAAACATATTACCCGCATCATCTCTTACTCTATCTTTTAATTCTGATGTAAGTTTACTAAAATCTTCTGGTTCAAATGGAACAACATAATGTATAAAATATCCTATCACTAAAGAACTCATTGAAAATCCAGTTATAATATTATATACTAGTGTTAATCCTCCAAACATGATGACATAAAAATAATTAAACATTAATGCTCCTAATAACATTGTATAAAACATTTTATTATTAAATAAATCTAAATTTAAATTATCTACTGTATCTAAGATTCCAAACATTCTCATTATAATATATCATCAATGACAATATATCTTTAAGTTTTTATCACAAATTATAATTTATTTACATTATCAGCATTTATACCTAATATAGTAAAACATTTCCTCATATTATTTAATACCATTTTAAACATAGTTATCATTGATTCCTCATTCGTATCACCTAATATCTTATATGTATTCCAGTATTCATTTATTAGATTTGATAAATTAAACAAATATTCGCATAGGTAATTAGGTAACAAGTTAGACCTGGTTTTATAAAGCATTTCATCAAACTGTGACAAATGTAATAAAATTTTTCGGTCAATTTCATTATTTATAGACATACTTTTAGACTCTACTTTCGTTTTTTCCAATAAATTCTTAATTCTTACCCAAGAATAAAGTAGATATATTATTGTATCTCCTTTATGATCTAACATTTTTTCAAAACTAAATTGATAATTATTATTCCTATTTTGTTTTAAATCGGCATACTTAATAGCCCCACTTCCAATTATTTTGGACAATTTTTCAATATTATCTATATTCATTTGTCCATCACCTTGGATTAGTCGTTCTTTATTTGACGTAATAAATTTATCATTTGCTTCTTTTATTAAATCACGTAATTTAATAGAATCCCCTGATCTAGACTTTATACGCTTTCCATCCTCGCCTAATACAATACCAAATCCAACATGTGATAATTTTATATTATTAGATAACCAACCCGCCTTTTTAGCGGCTTCAAATAATAACTCAAAATGAAGACTTTGACCAGAATCAGTTACATAAACAATTTTATTAGCACTCAGATTGTTTATTCTATATCTTAGTGCTGCTAAATCAGTAGTATCATATCCATAACCTCCATCGCTCTTTTTTACAATAAGTGGTGGTTTACCTGATATAGGAAATAATAATTTCGCACCATCTTCATCAACTAATAAGCCTTTACTCTCTAATTCATCTATTAAGGAATCAAAGTAATCATTATAAAACGACTCGCCCATAGTTTTTAAATCATCTGAAACTCCTAATTGTCTATAAATTTTTTTATAACTAGCCTCACTAATATCACATAATTTTTTCCAAATTTTAATACAATTAATATCTCCTGATTGTAACTTAACAACTTTTTTATGTGCTTCATTATTAAATTCTTCATTAGAATCAAATACCTTTTTAGATTCTTTATACCATTTATGAAGCTCTGAAAGTTCTATATTTGACTCAAAAATATCTATATTCATATACTCTAAATATTGTATTAACATTCCAAACTGTGTTCCCCAATCACCAATATGATTGATTCTGATAACATGCTCCCCAAATGAAACAAGTATATTTGATATAACATCGCCTATTATAGTTGAACGTAGATGTCCAACATGCATCTCTTTGGCAATATTAGGAGAAGAATAGTCAACAATAGTAACACCTTCAGATTTATTATTGATTTCTAATAAAGCTTGTTTCATAATAAAATTATCACTAAGTTTAATATTTATAAATCCCGGAACTGAACAACTTATTGATTTAATTTCATCATAGTTATAATCATTTATTTCCGCTACAATTAATTCCGCAAAATCTATAGGTTTTTTTAAATTTAACATACTACGCACTTGTTTAAAACATTTTAGGGCAACATTTGTCTGATAATCTCCTAATTTAATATTATTACATTGTGAAACTTGTATATCCACGATTTTATCGAGATATGATACTTGTTTTAGAACACTTTTTAAAAAATTGATATTCATTTAATAATCTTATTAACTAAATAGACTTTAAGTTTATTTAAACCTCCAAAAAGATTAAAATAAAAATTTATTTATTTTAGTCCATTCCAAAATAGTAATTAATAGCATGTTCTACATTACCATCACATACCGATATCGATTGAATAAGTTTATTTTCATCATTTAACCCCATATTTTTCATCTGTTCGATTTCATCTTTATACTTTTCTTTTGCGGTCTCGTTAATAGATTGCTGACTAGTTGAATTTGTCCCATACATATTAAGTAACTGATTTACAATATTTAGAGATGAGTTTTCATTTACTATATTTTCACTATCTTCTAATTCTACATCCTCATCGCTCTCATCTTCAAGATCATTTAATTGATCTATATTTTCAAGTGAATTACTAGGCCTAATATTTAAATTCATATTAGATGTCATAGCATTAACTAAAGTTGTAAACATTTCTTCTGAGTTAAACATATCGTTTGAATTTCCAGATAATATATTACTAAAAATATTTGAGTAGTTAGAGGTAATATTAGTAGGTTTTTTAAATTTATTCTGCTTAAAAATTAATATAGGCGAACCATCTATATCATTCATATTCATATTATTTAAAATTGGTTTTCCATCATTAATTATAATAGGAATACTACTTGTTAGCAACTTCTTTAATGTTCTATATTTATTCATGTAATCAAATATATGTGATAATTTCATTTCATCATACTCTATTTCCAGTTTATTACTAATTTTATCACAAGAATAGAATTTTTCAGTATAATCTCCCTTATTGTCTGGTCTTAGTATCATAATACCCTGTTTCTTATTACTTGAAATACTATTATCCGTTGATATTGTTTTATCGTCGCATGTATCAGATTCAACATTTGAGGGTTCAACAATAGGTGTAGGTAGTGAGAAATTTAAACTATCATCGTTAGATTCCGAATTATCAGACATAATTATTAATGAATAAAAATATCATATAATCTTTAAATCAAAATTTTTTAACGACGATTATACATTTTTATTATTACTTTCTTTTAAACTACATAGGTAAGTCAAATCATTTGTAGATTTATTATAGTTATAATAACCTAATCTTTCCATTTGATAATTGATACTATTATATTTTGAAAACACACCGTCTAAATCATGATCTAAATATATATTACTAATAGATTTACTACCTTGTTTATTTGTTTCATCAGGATAGTTGTAAGATATTAGTGAATGTTCATGCTGTGTCATAGTTTCTTTATCAGGATAAGAAACCCAGTGAATAGTCCCCCATACCTTATCAGATATAGTATTTTCTGGAAAATGTTCTACATTAATATTTACTACATCGCCTTCACTATTAATATCGTGATTTATGTATTTTATTAGTCCTCCATATTTAACCCTTACTACTCTATTTGGTGAAAAACGCTTATATTTCTTATTTACACCTTCAGTCTTAAAGTCCCCCCTGTCAATGTATAAAATACGATTAAAGCTCGTAAAGAAGTTTTTAGACGTATCTTTATTTTGAGGATATAAAGGTTTTGAAACTCTATATAAATTATCGGTGTAATTTATGATTGTTATTTTCACAGGATTTTGGACAAACATTCTTCTTGGAGCACAAGTATTTAGATTAGTTCGGATAACACTCTCAAATTTATGATAAGGAACAACCGCATTAGCGTTATTAGAATATGCTAATTCTGCACAGAAATCCTTTAGTATTTCAGGTGTTATGCCTTTATTTTTTAAAGCAGATATTGTAAGTAGTCTTGGATCATCCCAGCCATCTATATCTCCCTGGTCTAATAAAGCTTTAATACGTCTTTTAGATAATGTTCCAAAATCAGTATCTAATCTATTAGTTTCTACAATAATAGGAGGTTTAATACCTATTTTATCACATATCCAATACGATAGGGGTCGTCTGACATAAAATTCCAATGTGCAGAATGAATGAGTTATACCTTCAAGTGAATCTACTATATAATGACTATATTCGTATGAAGGATATATTATCCATTTATTACCGGTTTTATAATGTTCAACTGAATCAATTATTCTATATGCGATGGGATCAATCATGCAATCATTTGTTCTATCTTCTTTAGGAATTAGCAATCTGAGACACGCTTCACCCTCCTTATAAACACCTAATTTCATATTTTTGAATTCTTTAAGATTAAATTCAATTGTATTGTTTCTATATGGTGACTCTTCGCCAGTAACAGAATTAGCATGTCTTATTCTACGCATTTCATCGTGTGATAATAAATCTACATAAGCAATTCCTTTTTCAATTAATTCAATTGTAAAATTATAGATTTGTTCAAAATAATCAGATGTATTAGATATTTTATCGGGTTTATATCCCATCCATTCCAAATCACTTCTTATTTGATTTTCATATTCCATTGTCTCTGTTTTAGGATTTGTATCATCTAATCTTAAAAAACATTCTTTATTCACATTATCATCAAAAGGATATCCAAAATTATAATACATTGATTTTATATGTCCCATATGTAAATACCCATTAGGTTCTGGTGGAAATCGTGTTCTAATTATATTCATTAATTTAATAGATATAATTATATTATTTAGTTTTAAGTTTATATTAATCGTCTTTAATCCATGGATGCTCGATTATTTTATTAATATTAATTCTATTAGTAATATCAGGTTCAAGCATACTAAATATTAAATTTATACATTCATCGCTTACTCTTCCTAATGAAAATGCTTTTAAATTAGCTAACTGTGTAGAACAGCTAATAATTGCATCCTTAAAAATCTCGGGATTATTATTAAATGGATGCTTAAAAAATAGTAATAAATACATTAGACATCCTAAAGACCATATATCACTACCTGGTCCAATTTTTTTCATAAGTACTACTTCGGGAGATACAAATGGTATAGTTCCACAATTATAATCACAGTCTTTAAAAATCATTCCTTCGCCAATAAGAGTAGACATACCTAAGTCAATAAGATGGCAATTTTCAGGATTATTATTTTTACATATTATGTTTTCAAGTTTAATATCGCCATGAATTATATTATTATCATGTAACTGTTTTAGTGGAATAAGAATACTTCTAATTATTCTTTTAACTAGACTTTCTGATAATTTGCTATTTTTATCAACTAAAAATTTCCATAGATCAATTCCAGGGATATAATTATATATAATTAACCCTCCATTTACAACAGTTGATTCGTCAAAAGATTCATCAGTTTGTATAGAAGATACGTTGCAATTATCTATTTGGTCTCTTTTAAGAGCAACATTAAGTTCTCTTGTATAGCTATATTTATTATAAATTATTCGCAATATTGCTATTTTACTATTATATTTTACCTTATATACACAATTATCCTCTGAAAGAGGTTTAATAAATGTGATATTATTTAAATATTTTTTATAAATTTCATAATGTTTATGTTCAATACCTGAACTAGGTAATAGTTCATGGTTAAGTTCATCTTGTTCAGGTTTATCCTTTAAGCAACAACTACTACAACAACCCATAATTATTTAAATATGTTAATTTAATATTTAAATGATTATTACTTTCATTGTTTATTTAATTGTAGTGGATCTGTCACTAAATGGATCACTTTCGTCAGATATATACTTAATGGTTTTCTCTACTTTAGGTTTCTTGGCATCTTCAAAATTGATTTCGTAAAATTGACCATCATTACCAAATGAATATATTTTTCTTTCAGATTTGTTAACTACTGAATAAGACACTACACCAGTTAAATAAATTTGCGAAAAACTCCACTCAGAATTAAAATAATCAGGAACTACCATCTGAGGTAAATAACTTTTCAATAATCCAGTTCCATAGGCTTCAAATTTAGAATTTTCATCTTCTAATTTAGTTGAAACTCCAGTATTATATAAATGAACTGTGCCTTTTACTGAACTTACTAACAATATACTGTTATCTTCAGACAATCTGATATCATTTATAGTAGTAGCATCCATCCCTCTTCGCAATTCTTTTTGAAGAGACATATCAGCAACACTATAAATTCTAACAACAGTCCCTTTTTCGGAAGCAGTAATGAAATATTTACCATCATTACTTAAATGTAAATGCTCTATTTTCGATGAATGTGCTTTTACTGTTTTACAGTAATCTTCATCTAATTTAATAAGATTCACAGTTCCATCTTCATCTCCAGGATAGACTAAATATTGAGATTTTTCAAGACCTAAACTCATTAAATCACTTGTTGTAGTAATATCAATACTTTTTATCAATGTTAAAGATTCAAATGCGTATATATAAATTTTCTTATCGCACATAACTACAATATGATTTTTAGTCAAATCTATATTGCGTATTTTACTATTATAACTTATTTCCCCTAATACATTTTTCTTTTGATCATCCCATATTATCAGTTTGTTGTTAGGATACATACCTCTATCGGTCCTTCCCACAAACAGAATGATATTAGATTCGTTTAACATTTTAACTAATGATATCCCTCCGTCAATCTTTCTAGATAAAACCTTATTGAAAGGATTTATTTGATATATATAGAAGCCTATTGATGTACCAAAGCAACTATAATTATTGGTTTGGTTAAAGCTAATATAGATATTATCATCGGCTGTTGTAATGGACATTTATAATATAAATTAATCTTATATTTTTAAATGAATATAATTTAAAATCCGGTTTTTAAAAACTTTTCATAAAATCAGAATATTTACCAACTACATTATTATTAACTATCCTATCTGCCATATAACACGCAAATATTTCGTTGGGATGATAGAATGATATATTAGATTTGAAACCTAGTTGTTGTTTATTTCTCAATAAGTTTAGTGGTCTATTATTCAATACATTATATCCCATGTCTTGGTATTGACTATTTTTTTTCTCTAGTATAGGATAATATAGCTTATTACTTATTTTATATATCCATAAATCAAAGTTACTGTCAGGATTTGTCATATATTTGGCTCTAATATTATCAGGTAACTTCTCAATAGTGATTTTTCTATCTAAAAACTTATAATGTTTTCTATAAAATCCATTAAACTTTTCTTGTTTTTGTCTCTGAATTACATGTAGTTGTTCGTGAATCAATGTTTCTAAAAAGTTATAATCTATCCCAAATTTTTCATAATAGTTATAATTATTTTCTAACATTGACTCATTAATAACTATAAATTTATCCAAAGTATAAGGCATACTATCTTCTAAATTATTTATTGATTTTACCATATTCCATTTATATTTATTTAAGTTTTTTAGACCACATTTACTAATAATAATCTTAATCCTTTTTACATATTCCGCCAGCATAGGTAAATATTTATTATCTATATCTACAATACTTTTCATATATAACTGTTTGAATCTTATCTTTTTTAACGCTTTATTATTGATATTCCAATTAAAATTGGATAATTTGTTACCATATTGCTTATAATGAATATTATTTAAATAACGTCTTATAAATACAGAATCATAAATATTATCTTTATTTGTATATGGTTCTAATAAAATAGCATAGTTTTTAGCATAAATTACCAGATAAGCAAATAATGCTATAAAAATAAATAGACAAAGTAATACTAACATTAATATATTATATACAAATATTAATAATGTATTAAAAATTAACTAATAATAATATCCAAGAGCTATGATCGGTAATATAAAAAATGTTATAATCATCCCTATATGTGGATTTGCGAATAGGCTAAGATTTATTAATTCATGTGTATATCTTTTTAAACAATATGACATTATACCCAGTATTCATTGGAAAACCTCAGAAGAATGTAATATTGGCCATTTAGAAATATTTAAAGAATTATCAGGGTTAGAGTTCGTTAGTAAAATACCCAAAGATGTGATATACTATTCACATATTCACCTTGCTTATGTTATCGAACAATTAGGTAAATTATCAGGTGAGTCTGATAATATAGATACTCTTGTAGTGACAGGAGGACATGAATATAGACCAGCTAATACAAGTGAATTAAAATTTATAGCTGAAAAAAACCATTTTTATAAAAAAATTGTATGGACCGATTATATTGATAATGAAGTTTCTAATATTAAAAATAATCTAGGTATAGAAGATAATAACTATATAACTGTTCATTACAGGTCTTTAGATAATCGTTTTGATTCAAAAGATCTTAAAAATTCAGATAATATCAATTTTAACGATAATAGTCCTCTAAAAGAATTTAAAAGGTATATTGAACATATATCAGATACAAAAATTGTTTTAATAAGTAACTCACAGGATATAAATATAAATAATGTCTTAAGAATATCTGATAAAGATTGTGATAGAAATAATAAAGATTCTATGATTCAGAGTATAGTAGAATTTAATATAATGTGTGATAGCAAACTGATAATAGGTAGTTATTTCTCATCATTTTCAGATGAAGCAGCCTTTTTCAATATTATACCAAAGATTATACCTATAGATATATCTAAAATTAAAAACAATATATCTTATCATTGTAGTGGATTAAGTTTTAATAGCGGAATACTATGTTTGAATCATTCATCTCAAAAAATTATTGATTGTATAAAATTCAAAAATTAAATATATTTATTATAATATTATGTCTAAATACTAT
>Ga0209092_10000249_pt1 | contig 51334 bp, 50 predicted proteins | sample FraStrMetagenome_FD_187446 | JGI IMG/M metagenome (GOLD analysis project Ga0209092, IMG submission 187446) | Marine eukaryotic phytoplankton communities from Arctic Ocean - Fram Strait ARC3M Metagenome (SPAdes) (version 2) | ecosystem: Environmental > Aquatic > Marine > Oceanic | place: Fram...
AATGAGTCAGTGAGCTACCTGCTTTTGATATTTAATAATCCAATATCAACTAGCAAGTACCCACACGCATTGCTTGATTAAATTTTTAAAGAACGATTCGCTCATCAGAGCGGGGGGCGTATTCTATAGATCGCCAACCTTTTGTCAACACTAGAATGAATTATTTAACGCTAATTTCACTCTGTTTAAATGGTCTTACTTTTGCGTCTCAACATTGCTGTTGGGAGCGCGCATTCTAGCGTCAGCGCTGAACATGTCAACAGTAAATGACAAATAAATGTAATGCTTTTGCTCGGCTGTTTTTTGCGCTCAGCCTGACTCTGAGAAACCTGTTATTGGCAAGTGCAAAACTGTGTGATTTAAGTAGGTTGGTTTGGGGTTTGCCTCCTAGAATTTCGCTATATAACAGCCTACTAATTTGTCATCCTTATAGAGCGAGGTGATAAGGGAGTTCTGAGGCTGCTGTAGGCTAGCCAATACAGATTTGCTGGAAGATCGAGGGCGCTGATAGGAGATCTCTCACATGCGTTCGGGATGACAGGGTTCAGAGCGCTTCAGATAGCAGAGTTTAGCGCGCTCTCGGAGACATGGCTTGAATTGCTCGAGATTACGGCAAGTGTTAAGCGCAAGATCGAAGGGTATACTGCGATCGAGTTGATCGCAGGTAAACAGCTATACTAATAACTACTTCTTTTTCTTGTCGTCCTGGCGCTTACTATACTTGGTTACCGGCTTTTTCTTAAAGGTGGGCTTATTAACTGCCTTGCCTTTAGTGCTATAAGGATTTTCCGAGGTGCGGAATTCTACTCGTACCGGCGTCCCATGTAAGCCTAGCTCGCGACGGAATATCTTTTCAAGGTAGCGAGTGTATTGCGCCGGCACTGAATCGGTCTGGTTGCCGTGAATAATAATAACTGGCGGGTTGCGACCACCGGCGTGAGCGAAGCGTAATTTGATACGTCGTCCGTGGACTAGCGGCGGCTGATGCTCTTCTACTGCGCCCTCCAAAACCTTGGTCAAACGCGAGGCACTAAGGGCATCAGTTGCTGCACGATAGGCGTTTTCAATTGAGTCATAGAGATTGCCAACGCCAGTGCCATGCATTGCTGAGATATAGTGTACATCGGCAAATTCAGCAAAGCGCAGTCGGCGTTTAATATCTTCTTTGATCTTTTCGCGCTTTTCCGGCTCAAGGCCATCCCACTTATTGACACCAATCACTAAACCGCGACCGGCATCGATGACTGAACCCATTAGATGGAGATCCTGCTCGACCAACCCTTCGTGGGCATCGACCATCAGAACCACTACATTGGCGTCATCAATTGCCTGTAGAGTTTTGACGATGGAGAACTTCTCAATCGCCAATTTAATATTTTTGCGCTTACGAATACCGGCGGTGTCGATTAACGTGTACTTTTTGCCGTGACGCTCATAATCAATGTAGACACTGTCGCGAGTTGTACCGGCTTCGTCATAGACCACCACTCGATCTTCGCCGAGCAAGCGATTGACCAGCGTTGACTTACCCACATTGGGACGACCAACCACTCCGATTCGAATACCGTTTAAACCACTATTATCTGGCTCTGCATATTCAGGATAGGGCTCAAGCAACTCTTCCATCATCGAGCGCACACCGCGACCGTGAGTGGCTGTGGTGGGGAACATACCGGAGAAACCCAACTGATAAAAATCAGCCAACGCTGCTGCGGGATCCAAACCATCGATTTTGTTGGCTACCAGATAGACTTTGCGGTTTTTCTTGCGCAGGGTCTCGGCGATCATATGGTCAGCGGCGATAATTCCCGAGCGACAATCAACAATAAACAGAACGATGTCGGCTTCATCCATGGCCAGCAGTGACTGTTCCGCCATACCCACGTCTATGCCCTCTTCCTCACCACTGATGCCACCGGTATCGATCACCATAAAGCGACGATCATGCATCTCGCCATCACCGTACTTGCGATCACGGGTCAGACCCGAATAGTTAGCCACCAGGGCATCGCGACTGCGTGTGAGTCGATTAAATAGCGTTGATTTACCAACATTGGGGCGCCCAACAAGAGCGATAACAGGAATCATGAAATTAAAAATGCCGCAGAGTTTAAGTGCGGCATTCTACTGTAGTTGATCGGACATCACACTAAAGAAAATCAGTTACTGGCTCTCGCTGATAGGGAAAATTTGCTTTTACTGCAAGCCAATCAGCTGTTGGCATACGGTGGCCCTCAAAAGGAATACCCGCCAAATTCAAACCCAATCGGGCTGGCTCGCGGCGGCCACCAGAAAAATCGAACTAAAGCAGTTTTAATTTTGCCGATGTAATTGCCATGGCCCAAAAAAACGCCGTTTAACTAATGGTTTGATGACGGCATCGACATCATCAGAAATCCTGAGAATGCGGCATTGGACGGCGACAAACTGCTATCGACTTTGGTTTTTGCGTGGTTAATTAAGTCTCTGTAGGCAGTGTAAAATTCCCAGCTTGGGGTAGGCTTGTAGACCAAGCCGTCAACCTCAAAGTGCCGAATAATATTTTTCGCGGTGGTGGGTTTGACAAATACTTCAGCGGTCGGCGCATGGTAGGCGGGAATAATCGAAATCAGGCTCCACTTCGCCAGTTTTTCGGTTTTTAGCAGCTCTACAAGGGCTTCGAAACCACCTTGCTGATTATCTGTATGCAGCAGATCATGCATGGCCTGAACCATAAAAGACTGTTCCCCGGGGGCCAAGCGCTTAACAAAGTCACGGAACTTGGGTTTCTCAAACATAGAGACCATTGACGAACGGCCCACTATCTTGGCCATATCCTCAGCGTACTGCCCGATATTTTTTCGCGCTCTGGCAGTAAAACAATCATGGGCCATGGTAGTCATTTTTTCCATGGGATGGCGCTTGCCAATCTTGACCATTTCCGGATCGGCAAAGCCGCCGGGATAGCGGGACAAAAAGTTTGCCTCGGCCTGCTTGAGCTTGTTGCTATTAAGTTGAATCATAGATTGATCTCTGTGGACGCCAATACAGGCTGACTATAGATCAAGTGACCGTGAAAAGATCCTCCACTGCTGTGAATTACCGCAGTGGAGACTTTCTATCAATGGACGGGCTACTACTGAATTTTAAATGCGCTCAGGGAGCCGCTGTTGGACTGCACAATCAAGCTATCACCGACGGACAACATAGGTGCACTGACACCGCTGCCATCCACCTTGGCGCGAGCAGCAAAACTGCCGTCTTCTTTATTCAACAGATGGAGATAACCTTCGGCATCAGCCACAGCCATATAACCAGCAAACTCGGCTGGGCCCGTTACGCGACGAAGAAATAACTGCTCATTGCTCCAAACCACCTGTCCGCTGCCTGAATTAAAAGCGCGAACGGTACTATCAGATTCACTGACAAACACTTGACCGCTATTGTAGGCCGGTGAACTGTGTGAGGAGCCATCTTGGAACCAGAGGCTTCTGCCGGTGCCACGAGAAATAGCACCCAAGCGACCCTGATAGGTCACTGCATAAATCACATCGTCGACTAGCAGGGCTGCACCATCGACATCGACCATACGCTCAAGATCGGTACGACCCTTTGGCAGCGCCAAACGAGACTCCCAAATCAACGAGCCATTTTCTGGGTTAAACGCGATTAACTTACCGGAATCAAAACCGGCCAAGATCATTCTATCGTTTACCAAAGCGGTGCTGGTGCCGCGCACAGTAAGCAGCGGCGCATCATCCTCGTGCTGCCAAAGGGCGTCGCCAGTTTCGGCATCGAGAGCAAACAGCTTGTTATCGATGGTCTGTACTGCAACCACCTCACCATTACCCTGAGGACTGGCCAAAATTTCTGAACTAACAGTTGCCTTCCAGATCACCGAGCCGTCGGTATCACTCAAGGCGAAGACTTCACCTTCAATGCTGCCAACCAACACCTGACCAGGGGCATAACCAACACCTCCGGAGATCGAGACATCTAACTCGGTGCTCCAGGAACGTTTACCCGTGGCTATATCAATGGCGCTAACTTTGCCTTCGTGATCCGCGGCAAATACTGTATCGCCGTTAGTGGCAGGACGCAGGCTTGTCCAAAACGTTTTGTTGCCACCGCCCACTTTTGTTGACCACTTTTTCTTAACTTTTACCTGCTGATCAAATTTAACCAACTCTGCTGGCTTTATTTCGTCTTCATCGTCTCCACCAAACCAACTACAGCCTGAGATCAACAATGCGCAGAGTAATAAATTAAGTTTTTTCATGATGCGTCGTCCTGTTCCACAGAGCCTTCAGCTTCAACAGAGCCCTCAGCTTCAAAAGAGCCCTCAGCTTCAAAAGAGCCCTCAGCTTCAAAAGAGCCCTCAGCTTCAACAGAGTCTTCGACTTCAACGGCTTGGGTAATCACCGGCTTCACTTGACTGATTTTAAGTTGCAGGAGCTGACTAGCCGAGCTGTTGCCGACATCAATGCCCATCATGGCAGCTTCATAGGCCGAATAAGCTGCACCGCTGTTGCCCTGCTGCTGATAGAAATCACCTTTGGCTTCGTCAAAGGCTGACTTAAGTTCTCCAGCGTCGACACCCTGCACTAGCTGAAGAGCTGTATCAAGATTGCCGGCTGCGGCTTGAACTCGCGCCAAACGCAGCCGTGCAATATTTTCACTGAGCGTTTCCTCAGCATTGTCCATGGCCCATTCAAGCTCAACAGTGGCAGCGCTTAAATCAGCACCTTCAACTGCTAGTTTGGCTTTCACCAGCGCTGCGTAATAGGCGTACTGAGTACTGCTGTATTCCTGTTTGAGTGTTTCAGCCAACTGATTAATCTCAGCTTGCTGGTCTGCGTCCAGAACATCGCCAGCCGCAGCATCACCCACATTGTCCAGCATCTCTTGATAAACCAGCGACGCTGCCGCGGTTTGCTCATCGAGATGGTCGGTCCATGCTTGCCAACCAAAATAACCACCAACAGTGAGCACAATGGCCAGAACGACTTGTTTGCCATTCTCGTCCCACCAACGCTTAAGTGCTTCGATTTGCTCTTCTTCAGTAATATGGTCTGCCACGGGTGTTCCTCAATCAATCGTTAATGTATTTATTAGGTTGGCCAGTTGGTCCTGGTCAACCGTTTCTTGGGGACGGTCTTGACGCAAAAACTTAACCCCCACTTTGTTGTTTGCAGCTTCATCTTCACCCAGTATCAAGGCAATAGAGGCGCCACTTTTATCGGCTTTTTTCATTTGCGATTTAAAACTTCCGCCACCGCAATTGGTCTGCAAGCGCTGAGTTGGACAATGACTGCGCAAATTTTCTCCAAGCACCAATGCCTGCTGGCCCACATCACCCACAGCAACCAAATAGAGATCCACCGTTTGGGCGACACTATCAGGCACTACGCCCAACTCGTCAAGGAGCAGCACTAGCCTTTCCATGCCCATAGCAAAACCCACTCCGGGGCAGGGTTTACCGCCGAGCTGTTCGACTAGACCATCGTAGCGACCGCCGGCACAGACTGTTCCCTGTGCACCGAGGCTGCTGGTAACCCATTCGAAAACCGTCTTTGAGTAATAATCGAGACCGCGCACTAAACGGGGATTAATCTCATAGCGTATATCCGCCGCATCGAGCATGGCGCGCAGCTGGTTAAAATGCGCTTTGGATTCACTGTCTATATAGTCCTGCAGAACCGGTGCATCATTTAGCAGCGCTTGGGTATCAGCATTCTTACTGTCGAGGATTCGCATGGGATTGGAGTGCAGTCGACGCTGACTGTCTTCATCCAGCTGGTCGTGACGAGCACTGAGATACTCTACCAGTGCAGCGCGATAGACTTTACGATCCGCAGATGTACCAAGAGAATTAATCTGCAGGGTAACTGCCTGATCAATATTTAAGGCTTGCCACAGACGTGCCGTAATCAGCAGCAGTTCGGCATCTATATCCGGACCGTTTAAACCAAAAGCTTCAACGCCGACCTGATGGAACTGACGCAGACGGCCTTTCTGAGGACGCTCGTGACGGAACATGGGACCTGTATACCAGAGTCGCTGTATTTGATTGTGCAGCAAGCCGTTTTGATTGCAGGCGCGAACGCAGCTGGCGGTACCCTCGGGGCGCAGGCTCAAGCTGTCGCCATTGCGATCTTCGAAGGTATACATTTCTTTTTCGACTATATCGGTCACTTCACCGATTGAACGCTTAAAGAGTTCAGTCTGCTCAAGAATTGGGAAGCGAATTTCTCTGTAGCTGTAGCGCGCCAATACGTCGCCAATCACTGACTCAAGATATTGCCAGGTGGGCGACTGATCGGGAAGTAGGTCATTCATTCCGCGAATGGATTGGAGTTTCATAAATGGTTGGCCCTCAGCCTGTAGCAATTAGCCTGTAGCAATTAGCTTGTAACAATTAGCCTTTAGCAATTATCTGCTCAGCTTCATGAGCCAACTGTGCTTCTTTGGCCGCAGCCTTAGCGCGAATCTGCGACTCGAGTTCATCGACCAAATTTTCATTGCCGATTTTGTGCTCGGGCACGCCATCGAGATACACCAGATTTGCTGGCGTACCGCCAGTTAAACCAAAGTCAGATTCTTTGGCTTCCCCTGGTCCATTGACTATGCAGCCGATAATCGATACATCCATTGGCACAGTAATATCTTCAAGACGATTTTCTAATTCGTTAACCGTTGAAATAACATCAAAATTTTGTCGCGAGCAGCTAGGGCAGGCGATAAAGTTAATGCCTTTACTGCGCAGACGCAGGCTACGCAGCATATCCCAGGCGACTTTTGCCTCTTCTGCAGGATCGGCAGCGAGAGAAATTCGCACAGTGTCACCAATACCGTCTAGCAATAGAGCACCCAAGCCGATAGCGGATTTAACAGTTCCTGAGCGCAGTCCGCCCGCTTCGGTAATACCTAAATGCAGCGGTTGTTCAATACGGGTCGCCAGATCGCGATAAGCCGAAACGGCCATAAAAATGTCCGATGCTTTGACGCTAACTTTAAAGTCTTGAAAATCGTATTTGTCGAGCAGGTCAACATTGCGCATGGCAGATTCAACCATGGCCTCTGCTGTGGGCTCACTGTACTTGCGCAACAGATCTTTGCCCAGCGAGCCGGCATTAACACCGATACGAATGGGGATATTGAGATCACGTGCTTTGGCAATAACTTCGCGCAAGCGACTCTCTTTGGAAATATTACCGGGATTGATACGCAGACAGTCAACACCTAAGTCAGCCACTCTCAAGGCTATATGGTGATCGAAATGAATATCGGCAACTAGAGGTACATCGACCAGCCTACGGATTTCACCAAAGGCCTCGGCTTCTGCCATAGAGGGCACAGAGACCCGCACTATATCGGCGCCGGCAGCCTGAATACGGTTAATCTGAGCGACAGTAGCCGCGACATCTGCGGTACTGGTATTGGTCATACTCTGAACAGAGATTGGTGCATCACCGCCGACGGGAACGTTGCCGACCATGATCTGTCGCGACTTGCGTCGCACGATGGGTGTGCCACTAAACATTTAATCAATTACTCTGGTTAGTTACTGTTTTAACCACGCCTGATATTCAAGATTCTCTTTAGAGTAGGGAAACAGGTTCTTTATTTTTAGTCCCTCACTGGCAGCCTTGTCTCTGTTGCCAAAGCGCTGCTCTATTCTCACCGACAGCCACAGACTCTTTGGCGTGGGCTTGCTCAACTGCCTGAATCGGTCCAGCGCCATTTTACTCAATGGGTAATTCTGTTGCTGAAAATAAATCTCAGCGGCTTCTATAAAGGGCGGTGCAAACCCTGCCGACAACTGCGTGGCTTTCTCAAAAGATTCCACGGCCGCCTCAATATCACCGAGACGTTTCTGACTCAGGCCCAGTATATAAAAAGCCTGGGGGCGACGCTCATAGCCAAGATCCTGAGTGACTAATTGCATCTGCTCAAGCGCTTCTGCCATGCGACCCTGATTAAACAGAAACGCGGAATAATTATAATGCGCCAGAGTGTAATCACTGTCTGCCGCCAGCGCTTTGCGATAGTAGCGCTCGGCCAGCTCAAATTCCTGTTCCATCTGGTATAACAGTGCATAACCATTATAGAGCTCAACAGAACGCGGATTAAATGCCTTGGCTTTCTCTAAATGAACTCGGGCGAGATCGCGGTTGTTCGAGCTTATATAGCTGAGCGCCAATCTAATATGCTGCTGGTTTGCCGCATCTGGATCTGCCCCCGCACTTTTATTCACACCACTCGTCACACAGCCAGTGGTTGCTATGACTGCAAGCAACAATAAAAATCTCGAATAATGTCTCATCGGGCTTCTCATGCTCTACTCTCCCTGTCATGACTTTTCCTAAAACAACTCGCTGAGGAAAAGTACATTTAAAACCACAGCATTCCTGTGCTGCTTTTACACTACCAGTTCACTACCAATACACTACCAGCGACGCTTTTGTTACTTGCCTGTCGCTAGCCAACAATCTTTACTACCTGCTCTTCACTCTGTTCCTGCAAACGCTTTTTGTAGCGTTCCTGGCGCTTGGTTCGATCATTGACCTCGCCGGCCAACTGACCACAGGCTGCGGCTATATCATCGCCACGAGTGGTGCGAACCGTTACAGTGTACCCGTCATTCTGCAGAATGTCCCTAAACCGGTTGAGCGCCACTTTAGTCACTTTCTTGTACTCTGAGCCAGGAAATGGATTAAACGGAATAAGGTTTATCTTGCAGGGTAGATCGCGCAGCAGCACGGACAATTCTTTGGCGTGTTCATCGCGATCATTGACGCGATCCATCAGCGTATATTCAACCGTGACCTTGCGCCGATTGTCAGGCATTTTATCCAGGTAACGTTTGGCGCTACCAATAAAGTCGACCAGCGGATACTTGCGATTAATCGGCACCAGTTGGTTGCGCAATTCATCGTTCGGTGCATGCAGAGATATAGCCAGAGACACATCACTGACATCACCCAGCTTATCCAATTCTGGCACCACACCTGCCGTGCTCAGGGTCACGCGACGCTTGGACAGACCGTAGGCATTGTCGTCCATCATCAAACTCATGGCGTCAACCACATTGTTGAAGTTCATCAGCGGTTCGCCCATGCCCATCATCACCACATTAGTGACGCGGCGGGGATTTTTAGTATCGAATTGATCGAAGGATTTTGCTGCAATCCACAGCTGACCAATGATTTCGGCAGTGGTTAGGTCTCGGGCAAAGCCCTGCTTTCCCGTGGCGCAGAAACTGCAGTCAAGGGCACAGCCAATCTGTGAAGAAACGCAGAGTGTGCCGCGGTCGCGCTCAGGGATATAGACCATCTCAATGCAGCTACCGCCATCGACTTTGATCAACCATTTGCGTGTTCCATCGACAGAGTCCTGACAGCTGACAACCTCTGGCATAACGACTTCGGCCACGTCGGCCAGACTTTCGCGCAGACTTTTGGAGATATTGGTCATCTCATTGAGATCATCAATTCCGTACTGATGAATCCACTTGAGAATCTGGGTGCCACGGAAACGTTTCTCTCCCAGCGACTCTAAAAAGTCGCCAATTCGGGAAGCAGAAAGCCCCAAGAGGTTAGTTTTAACCTTTCGGGGCTGTTCGTCGTGGACTGGTGTTGCTATTGGTTCCTGGGACATAGATGTCCTGGTCTCTCAGTTTCTCTCGATTTTCTATTGCTCTCTACATGGTACTGTTAGAGAGCCAAGAAAATTAACGAGAGCAAAGCTCATTGTCGGCAAAGAAGTAGGCGATTTCACGAGCAGCTGATGCTGCAGCGTCGGAACCGTGTACTGCGTTGGCGTCGATTGATTCAGCAAAGTCAGCACGGATAGTGCCAGCTTCTGCTTCTTTAGGGTTAGTTGCGCCCATCAGATCACGGTTAGTCATAACCGCATTTTCGCCTTCCAGAACCTGGACAGAAACAGGGCCAGAAGTCATAAAGGCAACTAAGTCTTTAAAGAACGGACGTTCGCTGTGTTCAGCGTAAAAACCTTCGGCTTGTTCCTGAGTCAGCTGCTGCATTTTACAGGCAATAATTTGCAGGCCAGCAGTTTCAAAACGGCTGAGGATTTGGCCAACAACATTTTTTGCTACTGCATCGGGCTTGATGATAGATAGAGTGCGTTCTGACGCCATGAAGATTTCTCCAAAAATTTGAGTAATGCTTTAAAAAATTGCCCTATTGGGCGGAAAGCGCGGATTCTACCTGCCTGCGACGGAGGTCACAATAGGTTTCTCCACAGGAGCTTATCCGGCAGGCTTCTAAGCGACCAGCAGGCGCTGAAATTTATCCAGAGAGACGGGCATACTAAAGTGAGCGCCCTGATATTTTTCACAACCTAGGCTGCGCAAAATATCCAAAACCTCACGTTTTTCAACCCCTTCAGCCACTACATCTAAGCCATAGTGGTGAGCCACCATCATGATTGCTTCAACCAGACCGAGCGTTTCCTTGTCGGAGTTAAGGTGAGTGATAAATTCACGGTCAATTTTTAAAATATCCAGAGGCAGGCGCTTGAGATAGATCATTGACGAATATCCGCTGCCAAAGTCATCAATGGCGAAACGAGTACCCATATTGCGAATCTTTTTCATCTTGTCGACCACAGATTCAAAATCGTCGATCAGCAAGGTTTCAGTCACTTCCAACGTGAGCATATCTGGGCGAATATCATAGCTTTTTAGGCTGTGCTCAAGGGACTTGATCAACTGGGGATCATGGAACTGTTTTGGACTGATATTCACTGCCATCTGCATATCTGGGGTCCAGAGACCCTGATCGAGCATATTGCGCAGATATTCACAGGAGGTACGGATCACCCAGAGCCCCACATCGACAATCATGCCCGAGGATTCAAGTACTGGAATAAAGTCCGCCGGGGAACGCTGGGCCTGCCCTGAATGCATCCAGCGCAGCAGCACCTCTCCACCCACCACGTCGCCGCTATGAGTCGAAACCTGGGGCTGCACATGCAGATCGAACTCTTGATTGGCAACCGCTTTGCGCAGACTGGATTGCATATTGATGCGCTGACGTGCCTGACGCGTTATTTGAGAATCGAATAGGACTACATTGTCGCGGCCGCGGCGCTTGGCTTCGAACATGGCACTTTCGGCCTGTTGTACCGCTTGCTCAGCGCTGATTATTACCTCTGGCGAAGCATAGTAAAGACCGGCATAGAGCACACTGATACCGACACTGGATGTCACACTCACTTCACCACTCTCGGTGAAAAAGGGTCGCGTTAAAATACAGCGGATTTCATTCGCTATAGCCAAACTGGCTTCCCGAGCCTGCTCGGCACTGTCGGCGATATTTTTAATCAGCACCAAAAATGAGTCACCGGCTACCTGATCCATCTCCATATGCTCGGTACAGAGACCCTTGATCGTTTCGGCAGCGCGCTCAAGAATTTGGTTACCCACGGCTTTACCTAGGGATTCATTGATTGAGTTAAAATGATCGAGATCGATCAATAGGAGCGCACCACAGGCGGTGTCACTCTGAGGCTGATCCAAATACTCGGCGATACTGTCGATCAGCCGAAGACTAACGGGCAAACCGGAGAGGGTTTCATAGCGATCTTGATCGGTCTGTTGCGCGGGCGTTTTTACGGGAACTGAAATAGAAGCTGCCACAACGTCTGCTATGGGTTCAGGCTCCACTTTAGTTTCAATCACCGTGGTATCAGGGGCGTCTGAAATAGGCTCGCCATCAGCCACCGTGGCAATGGTAGAAAATTCTTTGACCACCATCTGGGCCAGTGCAGGCAAAGGATAGAGCGTAATACTGATAATATCATCGCTGCCGGCTCCACCAGCGTCTCCATGCTCAGCAGGACCTTGGGAAACAACAATTTCATCTTCTTCGAGAATATTTTGCGAGCGCCAGAGAGTTGGTCCTGCTGGAGTTTTTCGATAACGTGCTTGAGCTGCTCGACCGAGGCTGGCTGCTGAGTTTGGTCTTCGCTGAGTGCTACTCCGATGAGGTCGGAGCGCTGACATTTGAGAATCTGCTGCGCCCTGCTGTTGGCGTCGATACACACGCCATAAGCAAATAACAGTGTGCCGAAGGGAGCTCTGTCCAAGAATTTTTTATACAGCTTATGTCTATCTGCCATCCTTTGCCTGAGTCTCGCTTCCTGCGCGCCTTAGATTTCTAGCATCTTAACGCGGCGTTAATCTTGCTCTTCCAGCCAGGCCATTTGAATTGCTTCGAGAATTTTCTCTCCGCAACGATCTGGGTCATCGGAAAAATCTTCCAGAGCCAAAACCCATTTGCGCAGATCAACAAAGTTTACATACTGTGGATCTACGTCTGGATGCGTGTCCGTTAGCTCAATGGCGATGTCGTGTATATCTGTCCACTTCAGCATAGTCTATTACTCCATTTTCTGCCGTTCTTAATCTACCCGCGCCCCATTAGAGAGCAGGCAGCATGAAACAGCTGGCTCAGTGTTTCTCTGAAACCATATTAATAGTGTATTTAGGGATTTCGACAACCAGGTCGACGTCATCGGCAACCAGCTGGCAGCTAAGTCGGGAGTCAGGATCCACACCCCAGGCCATATCGAGAAAATCTTCTTCCAGCTCATCGGCCTCGGGCAGCGCCATAAAGCCTTCGCGAATGTGCACATGGCAGGTGGTACAGGCGCAGGACATCTCGCAGGCGTGCTCTATATCGATACCGCTGCGCAGTGCCGCCTGGCAAACGCTTTCGCCCGGATTGGATTCCACTACCGCACCTTCGGGGCACAGGTCTTCGTGAGGTAAAAATACTATACGTGCCATTAGAGGGTGTTCTCCACATCATCAAGACTTTGTCCGGCCAGTGCATTTTTAATACTGGCATCCATTCGGCGCGCAGCGAACTCTTCACTCACCTTGCCTACCGATTCAATTTGTCGCATCAACACACGATGCTCAGTGCTACTATCGCGCACTATCTGCAATTCTTTAACCGCCACTTCAAGGCAGTTATATTCCGCTTCATCAAGCAGCGCAAGGCCATCTTTTGCCAGCGCCGCACCGAGATCTTCGATCATCCGATCTGCCTCGACCTGTTGCTCACGCAAGGCACGCGCTTTCATATCGTCTTTGGCGTAACTAAATGAATCCTGCAACATACTGGTGATGTCATTTTCGCTAAGACCATAGGAGGGTTTAACCTCAATATGGGACTCTACACCGCTGATCATTTCGCGAGCGTTAACGCTCAGCAAACCATCAGCATCCACCTGGTAGGAGACGCGAATTATTGCCCCGCCTGCCACCATCGGCGGTATATCACGCAATTCAAAGCGTGCCAGAGAGCGGCTGTCTGACGCGAGCTCTCGCTCGCCCTGCAACACATGGATTGCCATGGCAGTTTGACCGTCTTTGAAGGTGGTAAATTCTTGGGCCTTGGAGACCGGGATAGTGGTATTGCGATGAATGATCTTTTCAATCAAGCCACCCATAGTCTCAATGCCCAGAGACAGGGGAATCACATCCAATAGCAACATATCGTCGCCAGACTTGTTACCCACCAACACTTCGGCCTGCAGCGCAGCACCCATAGCGACAACGCGGTCGGGGTCGAGATTAGAATGAGGTTGACGGTTAAAAAGCTGCTCAACTTTTTCGTGAACTCTTGGAGTCCGTGTCGAGCCGCCCACCAGAATCACTTCATTGATCTGGTCGCTGCTAGCACCTGCATCGCGCAGCGATTTCTTCGCCGCACGGAGCGTTTTATCAATCAGAGGGTCAATCAATGTGTTGAGCTGATCACGAGTCAGCACGCCCTGCCAATCCAGCACTTCAATTTCGACGGTGTCCTGATCTGTAAGCTCTTCTTTGGCTGATTTAGCCGTTTCCATGAGAATCCGCTGTTCGGTGGGATCCAAGGATTCATCCATGCCCACTTGTTGACGGATCCATTCGGCAATTGCGCGATCGAAATCGTCACCGCCCAGCGCCGAATCGCCGCCGGTTGCCAGCACTTCAAAGACACCTCGGGAGAGCCGCAGAATGGAAATATCAAAGGTACCGCCGCCCAGATCATAAACTGCAATGGTGCTGTCTTCACGCTGATCGAGGCCGTAGGCAATGGCCGCCGCAGTAGGTTCGTTGAGCAGACGCAGGACTTTAATACCCGCTAGTGTTGCAGCGTCTTTGGTCGCCTGTCGCTGCGCATCATCAAAATAGGCTGGCACGGTAATTACAGCGCCGTCTAACATACCGTCGAGAGCGATTTCAGCGCGCCCTGCCAGTTTGCGCAATATTTCCGCGGAAACTTGGATGGGACTGACTGAGCCAGCGGCGGTAACAATTTTGGGCATACCACCGTCAACGGCGGCGAATTCGTAAGGCAGTTGACCGCCAAAGGTTTTCACATCTTCAAGGCCGCGGCCCATAAGCCGCTTTACAGAGGTCAAAGTATTCAGCGGATCGCTAACATTGTGCTCAGCAGCTTCATAACCAATACAGCTAACGCCGTCTTTGTAGTAGTGCACTACCGAGGGCAGTAAATGCCGACCCTGCTCGTCCGCCAGTGTTTCTGGAGAACCACTGCGCACGGCCGCGACCAATGAATTGGTGGTACCCAAATCAATGCCCACAGCATGCTTGCGCTGGTGGGGCTGCGGAGATTGGCCCGGTTCTGAAATTTGCAGTAAAGCCACGGTTTAAAAGTCCTCTAACTCTTCTTCTCGCTGATCAATTTCGACCAGTAGCTTGGAGAAGAATTGCATTCTCGCCACTGTATCCAGGGCGTCATTATAATTGGCGGCTATGTATTGCGCCTCAAAGTCGTTCTGTAACTGCAGATACTGATTCTGCACATCAGTGCGCATACCATCCACTGCGGTCATGGGGTCAGCACTTTCATTGAGATCACCCAGGGCTTCGCGAAATTCGATCTGCTGCATCAGAAACTGTACATCACTGGTGATGTGCGTTTCCTGAGCGGCGTCGAGATCTTCTAACTGCAAAAGATACTGGGCGCGCTTAAGGGGGGATTTAAGAGTGTCGTAGGCTTGATTTATTAATGAGGTAGTCTGCAGCGCCAGTCGTTTGTCCACATCGCCTTTACTGGCGAAACGGTCGGGATGAAACTCCTGCTGCAGTTTACGGTAGCGAGCATCGAGCAGCCCGCGGTCAATTTGCCAACCCGAGGGCAGAGAAAATAACTCAAAGAAATTGCTCGATTCGAAAAGCGTTGCCGATAAGACCACGGTATTAAATCCAAAGGTAATTATTACTGCTCTGCAAAGGCGTTAAATTTGACAGCTCTTTAAATATGAAAGCTCTCGCCACAGCCACATTCGTCCTTGACGTTCGGATTTTTAAACTCAAAGCCTTCATTGAGACCCTCTTTGACATAATCCAATTCGGTGCCATCGAGGTAGAGCAGACTTTTCGGATCGATAACCAGCTTCACGTCGCCACAGGTAAAAACTGCGTCTTCGGCTTCAGTGCTATCGACGAATTCGAGCACATAGGAAAGACCCGAACAGCCAGTGGTGCGAACGCCCAAGCGGACACCAACACCTTTTGAGCGATGTGCAAGATGCTTGATTACATGCTGCTCAGCAGCTGCGGTCATTGTAATAGCCATGGCTGCTAATCAGCTCCCCTGCTTTTCTCGAATATCGCGAACCGCTGCTTTGATAGCATCTTCGGCTAATACGGAGCAGTGAATCTTCACTGGTGGCAGCGCCAACTCTTCAGCTATTTCAGTGTTTTTAATCTCAGCGGCATCATCAATGTGCTTACCTTTGACCCACTCGGTAAGCAGTGAACTTGAGGCAATCGCAGAACCACAACCATAGGTTTTGAACTTGGCGTCTTCAATAATGCCATCGCTGCTAACCTGAATTTGCAGACGCATAACGTCACCACAGGCAGGTGCACCGACCATACCAGTGCCGACATTTTTTGAACTGTCGTCAAGCTTGCCGACATTGCGTGGGTTTTCGTAGTGATCTATTACTTTTTCGCTGTAAGCCATTTTGATGACTCCTTGTTTAGTATTTCAAATTTGTAAAAAAACAGTTTAGTGGGCAGCCCACTCCACTTTGCTTAAATCAACACCGTCTTTGAACATATCCCAGAGCGGCGATAGCTCGCGTAATTTAGTTACTGCATGACGGACTTTTTCAATCGCTGAATCCACATCCTGCTCGGTGGTGTAGCGACCGATGCTGAAGCGAATTGAGCTGTGAGCCATCTCATCATTGAGACCCAGTGCACGGAGCACATAGGAAGGCTCAAGGCTGGCGGAGGTACAGGCCGAACCGGAAGACACCGCGAGATCCCGCAGCGCCATAATCAGCGACTCGCCCTCTACAAAGGCAAAACTAATATTCACAATGCCTGGCACGTGCTGAGTGGCAGAGCCGTTGAGGTAAACCTCTTCCATATCGGAGACGCCGTCCCAGAGACGCTTGCGCAGCAAAGTGATACGTGCCGACTCTTCGGCCAGCACTTCACCGGCAAGACGGAAGGCTTCACCCATGGCAGCAATTTGATGCGTAGCCAACGTACCAGAACGCATACCGCGCTCATGACCGCCACCGTGCATCTGAGCTTCAATACGAACGCGTGGCTTACGGCGGACATAGAGTGCACCAATGCCTTTGGGACCGTAAATTTTGTGCGCTGAAAAAGACATCATATCGACTTTCATAGCCTCGACATCGATCGGCGTTTTGCCGGCGCTCTGCGCTGAATCCACATGGAAAAAGATTTTTCTCTCGCGACAGATTGCACCGATCGCGGCGATATCATTTAGCGTGCCGATCTCATTGTTCACGTGCATGATCGAAACCACCGTGGTGTCTTCGCGAATTGCGTCGGCAACCATCTGCGGCTGAATTAAACCGCTGGAATCCGGATCCAAATAAGTGACTTCGAAGCCTTCGCGCTCAAGTTGACGACAGGTGTCGAGAACCGCTTTGTGTTCGATACGCGACGTAATAACATGCTTGCCTTTGCGCTGGTTAAAATGTGCGCAGCCTTTAATACCAAGGTTGTTGGCTTCTGTGGCACCAGAGGTCCAGACGATCTCGCGGGGGTCTGCACCAATCATTTTGGCAACTTCTTCACGGGCGTCCTCTACTGCAGCCTCAGCTTCCCAACCAAAGGTATGAGAGCGAGACGCTGGATTGCCAAAGTGGCCTGTTGGCGTCAGGTATTGCATCATTTTGTCTGCAACTGCAGGATCAACCGGTGTGGTTGCCGCATAGTCGAGATAAATTGGAAGACTCATTTAATACTCCGGTTTCAGCAGGCACTAGCCTGCGGACTTTCATTTAAAATTAATAACTGCTCAACCTGGCGCTGGGCAATACTTTTCACGTCGCGACGGGCAACTAGATCGGCCAGAGAAATAGCATTTAAAAAATTATGTATCTCGTGGCTCAGCTGATCCCAAAGCGAATGGGTCAAACAAATCTCACCGCCCTGACAGTCACCCTTGCCCTGACAGTTAGTGGAATCAACGGACTCATTGACCGCATCGATGATTTCCGCGATAAAAACAGTCTCGCTCGACCGGCCTAAACGGTATCCACCGCCCGGGCCACGCACGCTAATAACCAGTTCAGCCTGCCGCAGCTTTGAAAAAAGTTGCTCAAGATACGAAAGTGAAATGGATTGACGCTGAGATATTTCCGACAGTGACACAGGCTTGTCGTCGCAGTGGATGGTGAGATCCAGCATTGCGGTTACCGCATATCGCCCTTTGGTTGTCAGTTTCATCGATACTACCTATTTCAGCTAGAACCGAATTATCCAATACCTGACTAATTTAGTCAAGTAAGCGAATGGCCCAAAACCGACTTCTGAAGCAGGGTTTTTAGCACTGAAATCTACACCTTAAAATGACGCTAACTTTCTTCAATAGACTGTCATTTAGTGATCTTACGCTGCACCGCAGACAACAGACCACGAAGTATGGAAACTTCCATTTGATCCATGCGCACGCGATTAAATAATCTACGCATGCGGGTTAAAAGCTGCTTGGGATTTTCCGGGTCATAGAACTGCAGTTCGGCCATGGTGGTGGCTAGGTGCTCATGGAAGAACTCCAGATCGCCGGCGGTCACTGGCGGCTGATCCCACTCACTGAGTGAGGGTAAATTACCCTGATCGTCGGCTAGGCTAGCCATGCGAACTTCATAGGCCAGCACCTGCACAGCAGTGGCCAGATTCAGCGAGCTGTAGTCGGGATTGGATGGAATATGCACATGATAGTGGCACTTTTGCAGTTCATCATTGGTCAGACCGCGGTCTTCGCGACCAAATAACAATGCGGTTTTATGCTCAGCGGCTTCACTGTAGATTTTCTCGCCGCACTCTCGAGGATTCAGCAATGGCCAGGGAATGCGTCGTTCTCGAGCACTGGTACCTACCACAAGAGCGCAGTCGGCTATAGCTTCATCCACAGACTCGACAATGGTCGCGCCAGCCAGCACATCTCGTGCTCCAGCAGCCCGCCACACAGCTCGCGGAGCCGGATATTCCCGCGGCTGAACCAGATAGAGCTCCGCCAGGCCCATGTTTTTCATGGCTCGCGCTGCGCCGCCAATATTACCGGGATGGGTCGTATTAACTAACACAATACGGATATTTGCCTGACGCTCAGATATAGACACTACTCACCTCATATAACTCTCAAGTGGCCATGTTGCGGCCTTCGATGACGCCCAGCATTGGAGCATCAAAAAACGGCGGCGAGTGTAGCAGAATCAGTCTTCTCTGGCACATTAGTTCTGTTACAATGCGCGCGCTCTTTAAGTCACTTGGAAAATCTAACATGCAACCTATGGTTAATATTGCCCTGCGTGCTGCGCGCAGTGCTGGCGAAATGATTGTGAAATCGGCCGACAATCTCGATCTAGTGAAGGTCGATGAGAAAGGTCGCCATGACTTTGTAACGGAAGTTGATAGACGCTCCGAAGAGACGATTATTTACCACATCTCAAAAGCTTACCCAGACCATCGCTTTATCTGTGAAGAGAGCGGTGTCAGCGGCAATCCAGACAGTGATGTGGAATGGATTATCGATCCATTAGACGGCACCACTAACTTTATTCGCGGCATACCCCATGTCGCAATCTCAATCGCCTGCCGTATCAAAGGCAAGCTTGAACACGCGGTGATCGTCGAACCTTTTAAACACGAAGAATTTACTGCTAGCCGCGGTGATGGCGCCAAACTCAATGGCCGCCGCATTCGCGTCTCGGGTCGCGCCAGTGAAGTGGGTGCGCTCTACGCCACAGGGATCCCTTTCAGCTCACCCTCTTTCGATCATATGGAGGGTTATCTGAAGGCGATGCACGAGTTTGCCAACAACTCCTCCGGCATTCGCCGTATGGGTGCAGCAGCACTGGATTTGGCCTATGTTGCCGCTGGTCGTATGGACGCCTACTGGGAAATGTATCTCAAACCTTGGGATATAGCGGCTGGTGCACTTTTAGTTCGCGAAGCTGGCGGTATGGTAAGTGATTTTCAGGGTGACGAGAAGTTTTTGGAGACCGGACATATTGTGGCCTGTACACCCAAGCTGTTTAAGCCCACTCTCAAGGTTATCTCCAAGAATCTTGGCAAAGTAAAATAAGCCAAGCTTGGGTCAGGTAAGGCTTTTGACATCGCTACATAAAAAATCACATAAAGAGCAGCGCGCTGCGTTCAAATAACCAGTAGGCGCTGCAGACTCCAATACTGTATACCACCCACTGCGTCAGTCGATCCTGATGACGGGCCTGCGTAACCATCCAGTGCCTGACAATCAGCACAACAATTGACACCATCACGATAAAAGCCAGCTGCCCCAGCTCGACACCAATATTAAAGAACAGCAGCGCCTGAACCTTCATCGCCGACGGCAGACCCAACTCTTGCAGCACCACTGCAAAACCAAACCCATGCAGCAAACCAAATACCGCGGAGACGCTCACCGGGTACCGCCAGGTAAAACTGTCTTTAGCACCCCCAGCGCGATGCTTCACAATCTCTGCGGCCAGAAGCAAAATACTCAGTGCAATTAGCAGTTCCACCAACTCCGTCGGCAGACGAAAAATATCCAAGGTTGCGAGGCTTAGGGTGATTGAATGAGCCACAGTAAATCCGGTCACCGTCAGCACCAAACGCTTAAAACTCCCAGCAATCATCATTAGGCAGAGCACAAATAGGAGATGATCAGTGCCGATCAAAATATGCTCTATACCCGCCACTGTGTACTGCTTGGCGACTGCGGCAGGAGACGTCACCAGAGACAGAGTCACCAGCGTCTCCTCGGGGCCGGAAAAAACCTGAACCGGGTCACCAGACAGAGGCTTAAAAACAATTAATGAAGTCAGCGCAGGATTGCTATTGGGATAAATCAATTCAATCTGATAGTCAGCCTGGGTATTGCTGTCGCAGCGATAGAGCTTGCGACCCACCAAACCGGCGGGCTTGCCAGCAACCGCACCTTTATTAATACGACAATTGCTCTGCCGCAATTCGATAGCAGGCTCCTGACCCTGAGACATGACGGGCGGAATCTTCCATTTGAGCAAATACTCAGAGTCACTCATCTGGGTGACTTCAACATAGACTGGACGCGCTTCATCAGCCCCGATGGTAACACTCAGGAGTAATAGGCTTACCGAGAGTAATAACAGCAACCTTCGCATCATGCTTGCCAGCATTACTGGCTGCTCCGATCGCTTATCCGATACTTAGCCATTAACTTATCGATGGCCTGACGCTTCACCTGCCGTTGCTGCTGGCGCTGCGCATCGGCAAACACATTGGCAGCAATTTCTTCAAGGGGCGGAATATAAGCTGGAGTGTTTTTTACTAACAGCACAAGATGCCAACCATAAGTCGATTGCACTGGCCCCTGCCACTGCTCGCTGATGTCGAAAGAAAACAATTGCTGCTCAAATTGATCACCAAAGTGGCTGCCAATCTCGTCATCATCACGATTGACGTAGTTGCGGTTATAAAGAAAGCGCTCACCGTAACGGGGAGCATTCTCAAAGGGCACGGCCTCGGCATTAAGCGTCTGCTGCAATTCAGTGGCAATGGCTTGAGCCTGTTCAGCACCATGACGCTCACTGGAGACAAATACGTGGGTAAAGGTAGCCGAAGCCGGCTTTTTGTACTCTTCCCGACGCTCGGTGTAATAGTCCCGCAGATCATCCTCGGTTATGGCTTCAGCTTCGTCGTAAAAGCCCTGAGCCAGATAATCCATCTTTTGGATTAGGCGACGGCGAATAATCTGGTCGTTTTTATCGAGATTGAGTTCAATTGCATCACGAAACAGCGCCTCTTCCCGAGCATAGTCATCCACTAGACGCTGTCGATCTTCAGCGCTCAGTGCCTCAAGGGCCTCAAGGGCCTCTTCGGGCTTAAAGATTTTTGCTCGCAGCTGCATAAATTGCAGCAATACTGCGTCGTCGACTTCTATATGGTATTGGTCATAGGCGTAGTCATCGGCATTGATTAACCGCTCTCCTAGCAGCAGCAAAAGCGCAATAAACAAAAATTGAAACAACGGTTCTTTAAATAAGCTGCGCATAGGGGGCTGTTATTAAACCTCTGAGAGACAATCAGTTGAACGACACTTAAGCAATACGGCGCAAACGCTGAAGACCTACGCGATTGCGCCCTCGTAGCTGAAACCTTTTAACTAAAGCGTAAGTGTAAGTTAAAACTCCGAAAGCACCAGTCCGATTAAGGCTGGTACCAAATCGGCGAAGTATAGGCACGCTCTTGAATGGTTTTTGGACCTTTAGGTGGCTCATCAATCCCTAGGGCATGAGCATCAAACAGCGCATTGCGCGGCGTTGGAATCTGCAATACACGGGCATAATAAAACGCCGAGTGCTGAGGGTTAAAATCGGGATCCGTCCAGTGCACGGCAAACTCTGCCTGACCAATGCTATTGCTGTAGCGTACCAATTCCAGATCAACCGTATTGCCCACTGACGGTAAACGCCCATCTGCATCCAACTCACGCTCACCAGACCAGGCGACATTATAGATTTGCTCATGCTCGACGCCGCTGGCATCAACCCATCCCTTAACAATTTGAGCGCGATCTAGGTTGGCTTCCAATGGATCTTTTACAGCCCGCAGTAAAAAACTTGGCGCTTGATCAGCCCCATCTGTGGCAGCTAAGTCGCTGCCCATAGGCACACCATGGCTGTAGCCAATGGCGGCGAAATCATCGGCTTCTGCAGCGCCAGCGGGAAAGTCCCAGCCGGCAAAAAGCTGCACGCGCATACGCGGCCCACTGGTGGCATACACTTCTTTGCGCTTAAACGCAGCATAGATAGCTTCCCGAGTATTTTCGACAGCCCAGACAGCGGCTACGCCAGAGGCAGACATATTCCAACCATCCCTAGCATCTGGATCTGCGCCAGCACGAGATTTAGTTTCTGGCGTCGAATCTGTGGCCATTTTGCCCCAGAAATTATTTTCCTCGGAGGAAGACAGACCGGAGTGCGAATCGGTCGAACCTATCAGGCCAAACTTGTAGGGGTTGACGCCAACCTTCTGCTCGATCGAAAGCCCTCTTTTAAGTGCCGGACGAATATAGTCCGCGGCCGTGGCGACATAGTCTACGGCGCCGTTCTGAATGTAGTGCTCATAGGTTTCGAAGTCGGCAAACTCATCATTAGGTGAGAGCTCGCTGAGGGTTTCACTATCGCCTTTGATCTGGGTAATTTCGGCAACTGGCTCCCAAGCCATACGGCGAGTAGCATAGTCCGCGGTGATCTCTTCGCCTCGCAATGTGGTGGTATCGAACATATAGCCTTTAGAAATATTCGAATTGTGGGGGATCGCTAAAAACCTCGCCCCAGTGCGCTCTTGGGTCTCGCCCAACCACTGCCACAAATCTTCTGGGTACTGACTTTGATCGGAACCAAAAGGCAGATATTGACTGCTCTTATCGGCGCCGTCTGGACTGATAACAATACGGTGTAAATTAGCGCCAGTGGGAATTGAACTCCACTCCCAGCCAACCAGACTGGTAAAGGTGCCAGGATCATTGTGCCGATCAGCAGAGTTCACAATATCATTCCATGCAGCTGAGCTCACCTCGGTAGTATCACCAAAGATGGCTACATCACTAATATTGTTGCTGGGGTCCGCCACCGGATCAATATGGCCCTCCCCCTGCGCAGCAACGGGTAAGAAACGCCCAAAAAATGCCAATCCAGTGTCAGTATCAATAGCATCATTCATCTGACGCATGGCGGACCAACGCTTGAAGCTATCCCACAAACCCAGCTTACCAAATAGATCACTGTCGTTACGCACCGCTTTCATCACACCGAGCATTTCCGCATGGTCACTCACCACAAGAAAGTCTAAAGGAGTTTGAATCTGCACACGCGCACGATTATACGGATGAATAACCGGCTGACCCTTGGCCCAGCGATAGGCCGTGTCCGGATCGGCACTATGGTTATTATTGAGAAAGGCATCAAAAGAATAAGAGGTATGTAAATGGGTGTCACCAAAATATACCTGAGTTACTGTTTCAGTTGCGCTCCCATCTTCTGAAAAAGACAGACTAGCAGCAGAGAAAAGCATTGTTGAAAGCAGTAGTTTATGCATAACCATGATTAATTCTCCTCGTTACTAGTACCAAGTTTACGCCGGGCCGCTTCGAGCAAGACAATAGCAACGATTTCTATCAAGGTTGAGCGAATCGCTGGCTGCGAAAGGCCGTCAATCAAGATGTGCACCGTGCGACCTAATAGCACCGCGAGTAAAAACACGACAGGCACAGCCAGCCAAGCGCTTTTACCGGGGCGCGAACCATAGAGTGTGAAAATAGACAGGGCGAGGAAAAAGCCTCCAAGATCGCCGCGCAGGGTTCCCATGCCATCAACACGACTGGCAACCACAGAAAACTGGGCCTCCATTGCTTCTGGTGAAAACATAAATCCAATAGCGCCAATCAGCATGCTGATGCCAATAAATGCCGCCGCAATACGCAGACTCTTTTCCATTTTGAGACTCTCTTTTTTAATTGTTTTTGTTATTTTTTTAAAAGCTTCAAGTGCGATGAGTGTAAGGTACTACCTATTATCCTCTGTGTCATTTTTGTGACCTAAGAGTATTTAATGCGATAGGCGCAGAGCTGCTGTAGAGTAAACAAAAAACAACGTCTTATTAGCCTGGTAAACCCATAACCATGAATACATTCTCTAGAACCACAGGTATCTCGGTAGTGGTTGCCAATATGATTGGCACTGGCGTATTCACCAGCCTCGGCTTTCAGCTGCTGGGTATCCAATCGTTTTTTGTGTTGATGATGCTCTGGCTTATCGGCGGCCTAACCGCCCTCTGTGGCGCTCTTACCTATGCTGAGCTAGGCGCTAACCTACCGCGCTCAGGTGGGGAATATAATTTTCTCTCGCGACTCTATCACCCAGCCGCTGGATTCATCTCAGGCTGGGTCTCGGCCACTGTGGGCTTTGCTGCACCGGTGGCACTGGCGGCCATGACTTTTGGCGCCTATTTATCAGCGGTGTTCCCCGCTATATCACCACGCTGGTCTGCTGTCTCTCTGGTAGTTCTTTTAACCCTACTTCACTGTCGCTCGCGACAAACCAGCAGCGCTGTGCAACAACTGTTTACCGCACTCAAAGTTCTGTTAATCCTCTTGTTCTGCGCGACGATTTTTATCTGGGGCGATGCTCCTCAGTCGGCAATAAGCTTCGCTCCACAGACCGGCGACAGCACACTGTTATTTAGCGGCGCCTTTGCCGTAGCACTGATCTATGTCAATTACGCCTACACCGGCTGGAACGCTGCCACTTACCTGACCAGCGAGCTGGACAACCCTCAGCGCAACCTGCCCGTCGTATTATTTGTCGGCACCGGTTTGGTGATGATGCTCTATCTGCTATTAAACTTTACCTTTTTGAGCGCAGCACCCATGGCTATTTTAGAGGGCAAGCTGGAAGTGGGCGTAATCGTTGCTGACCATGCTCTAGGCGAGACTGCGGGAAAAGCCATGGGCCTTGTTTTAGCATTACTGCTAATCTCTACCGTCAGCGCTATGACCATGGCAGGCCCAAGAGTACTGCAGGTGATAGGCGAAGACTTTACGGTATTTTCAAGACTCTCACGCTGCAACAGCCATGGCGTACCTATGCCTGCCATTGTGTTCCAGGGCATGCTAGCAGTGATCTTTATCCTCAGTGCGACCTTTGAATCGGTGCTGGTTTTCTCCAGTTTTGTACTTGGCGTCAACACCCTATTTGCTGTGCTTGGGGTGTTTGTGATGCGCTGGAAAAAACTCAATATTAAGGGGGCCTATAAGACCTTCGGCTATCCTTTTGCACCGATCATCTATCTCAGCGTAACAGTCTGGACACTGGCCTATGTACTTATTTCAAGACCCATCGAAGGCGGGATTGGCGTTGCCATGATTGCGGTTGGTGGCCTGCTCTACACCCTATCGGCGAATAAATAGTAAATTTTCTGGCAGCCAGGCTTGGCTAGTCTACACTCCATAAATGACTAGCCCTGACTACCAACGCATCGCTGACGCAATTAAATTTATTGCGACCCAACCCGAGCAGCAGCCAACCCTAGATGAGGTTGCCGAGCATCTAGATACTAGCGTCTTTGACATTAAGCGCCTATTCACGCGCTGGTGTCAGATTTCACCCAAGACCTATCTACAGACTATTAATCATCAGCGCGCTCAAAAGTTACTCGCGGCGGCTAAACCGCTTCCGGAAGTTAAAAGTCAATCTGGTTTGATTGGTGGCTTGACCACCTTCGGCCATAGAGTTCAGATAGAGGGATGGCTGCCGAGCTTTTACAAAAGTGGCCCCGGCTACGATTTGACCATTCAATACAGTGTTCACGACAGCCCCTTTGGCGAGATGTTTGTAGCGCAGACGCCCAGGGGAATTTGCCAGGTGACGTTCAGTAACGGGCTGCCACTAATAGCCTTTGTCAGTAATCTACAACGACTCTTGCCGGAAGCGAAACTACTGCGTACAGAGCCTGAACCCATAGCGGTTTTTGAATCAATTTTTTCCCGCAATAAGCCCATCGACAAAACATTAAACCTACATCTATTTGCCCTGCCCACTCACATCAATGTCTGGCGCACCCTGCTGGCAACAGACCCTGGCACACTGACTGATCACATTGCCATTGCTAAAGCTGTGGGTCGACGCAAATCCACCCTAGCCACTCACAACGCCATAACCAGCAATCCTATCGCATTCTTTATTCCAAGCCACAGGGCGGTAGATCCGGAGGGACATGTTGGGGATTACCGATGGGGAGTCACGCGCAAGCATGCGATGCACGCTTGGGAATGTGCGACTAGCACCGTATAGAGGCACTTGTTACCAGCGCCTTTTGTTTAAAGTGCTATGTATTAAAAGTGCTGTTTATTAAAAGCGCAGTATATTTAGATCTAAAAAACTAGCGGCTGATACCTTTGATCTCAAGGAAGTCATCGAAGCCAAACTCTCCCCACTCGCGGCCATTGCCGGACTGCTTATAACCTCCAAATGGCGCGGTAAAGTCCTGCTGCGCACTATTCAGACTGATCATGCCAGCACGCAATTGACCGGCAACACGCTTGGCGCGGTCATCGTCACCCGTGCTTAAATACGCTGCCAAACCGTAGGGCGTATCATTGGCAATGGCGATTGCCTCGGCTTCGCTAGCAAAGGGAATCATGGTCAACACCGGGCCGAAAATTTCTTCCCGAGCTATAGTCATCTGATTGTTCACCCCGGCAAATACAGTGGGTTTAACAAAGTAGCCTGTCTCAAAACCCTCAGGTTTTCCAAGCCCTCCAGCCACTAGCTCAGCGCCTTCCTCTATGCCTTTAGTAATCAGCCCCTGAACCTTATCAAATTGCACGCGACTGGACAGCGGGCCTATGTGCTCACCTTGTTTGGCAGGCTGATCAACAGGAATTTGTACGGCGACCTGACGGGCAATTTCTACTGCCTGATCGTAAACCGAGGCCTCGACCAACATTCTTGAGGGAGCATTGCAGGACTGTCCGGTGTTACCCATCATCCCGATAACACCCCCAGTGACCGCAGACTCCAAATCAGCGTCGGCAAAGATAATATTCGGCGATTTTCCACCCAGCTCTTGGGTGACACGTTTGACCGTTTCGGCTGCGGCTTTGGCAACCAAAATTCCAGCGCGAGTGGAGCCGGTAAAAGAGACCATATCCACATCTGGGTGACTGGCCATTACCGCACCTACACCCGGACCATCACCATTGACCATATTGTAAACACCAGCAGGAAATCCGGCTTGGTCCATCATCTCGGTAAACAGATAACCGGACAGCGGCGCAATCTCACTGGGCTTTAACACCATGGTGCAGCCTGTAGCCAGTGCCGGCGCAACCTTGCAGCTGATTTGATTGATCGGCCAGTTCCAGGGGGTAATAAAACCGCAGACACCAATCGGCTCTTTAACCACCAGAGTGCTGCCAATCTGACGCTCAAATTCAAAGGTTTTAAGTGCCTCCAGCGCCGCTGAAATATGTCCGTGACCGCAGCCTGCTTGAGCCTCAGTGGCAAAGGAGATCGGCGCACCCATCTCCATGGAGATAGCGGAAGCCATTTCGTCGTAGCGCGCCATATAGACATCGAGTAGTTTTTCCATCAAGGCAATGCGCTGCTCGACACTGTACTGAGAGTAGATTGGAAAGGCGGCTTTGGCTGCAGCAACAGCAAGGTCAACATCGCCGCTGGCACCCAGAGAGATAATAGCCAAAGACTCTTCTGTGGCAGGGTTTTCAACCGCCAGATCCTGAGTCTGCAGTGGCTGAACCCATTGACCATTGATATAAAAGTTGCGTAGATCTTTCATTTTATAACTCTCTCATGCGGAATAGTCGAGAGCACGCAGTCAATACAAACTGCGCGCATTAATGGTCGAGAGCTTAAATGTCAGGCTACCGAGCACCTATACCCAATTAAGGTACAATCCAATTAAGGGACAATCCAAGTTAGGTACAAGCCAACGTAAGTCCAGGGCGATTATTCAGCAATAAAAGCCATCAATGATTCCAGAGTTTGCGGACCGATCAGTCGGTGAACAAGCTCGCCCTCACTGTTTATTATCAGTGTCTCGGGCAATACATTGGGCCGTTCAAGACCCCACTTTGCGCGCGGATCTAATGCCAGAGACGGAAATTGAATGCCGATTTTTTGCAGCTGTGCGAGCAGCTCTGGGCCCTGCTCATTATCAAAGTTCACCGCCAAGACAGTGAGCTGATCAGCATGCTCAGCCGCCAGCTCATTAAGCTCAGGCACTTCGACTCGACAGGGCTGACACCATTCGGCCCAATAGTTAACCAGGGTGTATTTGCCTTGGTCGTTATTGAAACTGTGGCTGCTACCATCGATTAATTGATAGCCAGTGTCAGCACTGCAGCCAACTAATACCAAACTGAGTAAAACCGTTTTTAACAAAAAATTTTTGAACATACACAATCGCCTTAATATAAAAGTCTAATTCTCGTTTAAGTCGCCAGCATCCTGAGAATAATTATTACTGGAAAATAACTTTTGCAGACTTGTGGTCATATTCTGCTCGGTCATCTGACGATTCTCACGCATCAGACCATCGTAACTTGCTATCCACGGAAGGGCCTTCACAAGCTTTTCACTGAGCACTTGATCGTCGCTACCATATCCCTGCCCCAACCAACCACTAATATCCACTAGCCTGATGGTGTCCGCGTCGCGAATCATCACATATTGACCGCTGGCCGTTTTCTCTAAAACTCCCTGACCCAGCAACACATTGCGCAGACGCCGCCACTGTTCAACGTTGAGACCAATAATGCCCATAGAGCGGTCTGACAAGCTGCGACCTTTTTGCTGTCTGCGCCAGCACTGCCACAAAATAATTAATACCGCGAGCAGATCTGGCAGTTCGGTGTCACGACCTTGATATTGAAATGTCTCAAGACTGCGAACCAGTTCAGCGCCGAATAAAATTAACATCCAGAGCAGATATATCCAAATCAAAAACAACGGGATAACAGCGAATGCTCCGTATACGTTGGTATAAATAGAATGGGCTACCAACTGTCCAAATAAGGCCTTGGCAGTCTCAAATAACAGTGTCGTAATCAGACCACCAAAGGCTGCATAAACCACTCTCACTTTACAGTTCGGTACCGCCACATAAAGCAGCGTAAAAGCCAACCAAGTCAGCAGCCAAGGCAGATAGCTAAACAGCAGCGCCACCAGACCGAGACTATCGACTTCGGTAACCATCAGCCGCAGCGACATAAGATAAGTGCTCATTATCATGCCCACGGCGAGCAATAGCGGCCCCAGGCTCAGAATTGCCCAGTAGACCAAAAATCCAGCTAGACCCTTGCGACTGCCAGTGGTCGCCCAAATATGGTTAAAGGTTTTTTCGATATTGCTCAACATCAGCAGTGCAGTGACCAAAATAATCGCCACCCCGGCAACGCTTAGCTTGCGCGCCTGATTGGAAAATTCGCTTAGGTACTGAGTAATCTCCTGACCACTGCTGGGTAAGAATTTGGAAAAAATAAATTCTTCGACTTGACCGCCAAGCTCCTGAAATGCCGGCACCAGAGAGAACATGCTATACATAAGGGTCAGCATTGGCACTATGGCAAACAGACTCATATAGGTGAGTGCTGCAGCACTTTGAGGGCAGCCATCGCCGAGAAAGCGACGCAGGGCATAGACCAAAAACTGACAGCTAATGGCAAGCTGCCGCGGTACGCTGCCCACAGTGCTTAATAATTGATTGACCATGCTGATAAACCTCCCGTTCTGTTTAAATCCATTTGCCTCTACAATGGCGTAACCACTCTCACAACCTGAAACTTAGACGATGCTGACTATTTATCACAACCCACGTTGCTCCAAATCGCGACAGACACTGAGCCTATTACAGGATCAGGGCCTTGAACCAGAGATAGTACTCTACCTTGAAACAGTCCCAAGCCCTGAAACGCTAAAACGTTTGTTAAAAAAGCTCAATTTAAGCGCGCGCCAACTATTGCGGCGGGGCGAACAGGAATACAAAGACCAAAATCTAGCGGATACCAGCCTCTCTGAGCAGCAGCTTATCGCCGCCATTGCAAAGTATCCCAAGCTGATCGAACGACCCATAGTGGTCAACGGTGAGCGCGCGGCCATTGGTCGGCCGCCAGAAGCCGTTCTGGAGATTATTTAAATGTCAGATAATTATGTCTTAGTGCTCTATTACAGCCGCAATGGTCATGTAAAAAAACTCGCTGAAGAAATTGCTCAAGGCGTTGAAAGTGCAGGTATGGAAGCACGCCTGCGCACAGTGCCGGCGGTCTCCACAGTCTGTGAAGCCACAGCGGACGATATTCCCAGCAGTGGCGATATTTATTGTACCGAGCAAGAGTTGGCCAACTGTTCCGGCCTGCTTATGGGCAGCCCAACACGCTTTGGCAATATGGCGGCGCCATTAAAATACTTTATCGATGGCACTGCAGGTCTCTGGGCCAATGGCAGTTTGATCAATAAGCCAGCGGGAGTATTTACCTCAACCTCCAGCCTGCATGGCGGTCAGGAGACAACTCTGCTGTCGATGATGATTCCACTGCTGCATCAGGGCATGTTGCTGACAGGCATTCCCTATTCGGAACCTAGCTTACACAGCACCACCAGCGGCGGTACGCCCTATGGTGCCAGCCACGTTGAAGCCGACAACCTCAGTAGTGATGAGATTAGCCTCTGTCGAGCACAGGGTAAGCGCGTCGCCCAATTGGCCGCGCAACTTAACGGAGCGCAGTAACATGACATTAGAGCAAAAAATTACTTTTTCCCGTGGCCTAACCCACGCCAGCTTTTATCTAATGCTCGCCACGATGACAGCCAGTGCATGGATTCAGGGCGCACCGGGCATTATTTATTTTCTCTGCCTGTTCCCCCTAGCGATTTTTATTCCGGGTTTAATCGTTAATAACACCCGCACACTGATTTGGATCTGCTTTGTAATCCTGATCTACTTTGCCACCGCCATCGATAACTTAGCTGGGCCATCGCCACAGGCACTCGACTGGGTAGAACTGGCACTGACGGTGGTGTTATTTAACGCAGCAATGATGTACGCGCGCTGGAAGCAACAGCGCGGCAAGGCACTGCAAGAAGAGTACGACAGACAAGAAGCACTTCAGCAAGAGCAAGCTGCTAGCTAGGGTCTATACTCACAGGACGCGGACGGCATTCCAGCAATGCGCCTTTTAATACCAACAGGTAACACAACCCGTTTACACCGACAGGCACGTGCTGAGACTCAACGATTGAAAGGACCACTTCTATGAGTGAAAAAAAACCAGGCTTTATACGCAAATTTTTTAGATTTATCGGCAACGTCGTTAGCGCCATCCGCTACATGATCAGCCTGGTCGTAGTGTTGTTTTTTATCGCCGTAGTCGCCGGTATGTTTGTCGACGATATCCAGCCAATGCCAGAGCGTGGCGTGCTCTATTTAGCTCCCAGCGGTACGTTGGTAGATCAGCGTTCCTATATAGATCCGGTCAGCGAAATATTCTCTCCACCCGGTCAGCGCGATGCTGAAACCCTGGTGCGAGATATGGTCCAAGCCCTAGATCATGCTCAGTATGATGAGCGAATAACTCATGTGCTGTTGGACACCGATTATATTTCTGGTGGCTCTATCGCTAAACTCGAAGAGATCAGCGCTGCACTGCAGCGCTTTAAGCAGAGCGGTAAACCGATCATTGCTATTGGCGATAATTTTTCTCAGTCGCAATATTTTCTTGCCGCTCACGCTGATGAAATTATTATGAATCCCCTGGGCAGCGTGATGCTCACAGGTTTTGGTTCCTATAGTAGCTACTACAAAGAAGCCCTGGATAAACTCAAGATCAATGTTCATATCTTCCGCGTCGGCAAATATAAAAGTGCCGTTGAACCCTTTTTGGGCACAGGCATGTCAGAGGAAGCCCGCGCCGATCGGCGAGACTTATTGGACTCTCTCTGGCAGTTTTACACTTCCAGAGTAGAGCAGTTGCGTGGCCTACCCAAGGGTGCACTCAATGATCTAGCCAATAATATGCACCTTAAATTGGCTGAGGAAAATGGTGATATTGCTGCCCTAGCGCTTCAGCAGGGCTTGGTTGACCGCATTGCTACACGCAGTGAAACCAAGGCCCATTTGCTACAGATTCTGCCTCATAGTAATGGAGACTTTGACAGCGTTCCCATGGCCGCCTACCTCAATCATATGAAATTGAGCTCGCTGAAAAACGTCAACAAAGGCAGACCCGAAATTGCTGTAGTGGTTGCCAGCGGATCGATTATCGATGGCAATCAACCCGAGGGAACCATCGGCGGCGATACCCTGGCAGAGATGTTTTCTGCAATTGAGGATGAGGATCAGGTCAAGGCCGTGGTCTTGCGCGTCGATAGCCCCGGCGGCAGCGCCTTTGCCTCGGATGTTATCCGCGACAGCATTGCTTCGCTGCGGAAAAAGAATATTCCAGTGGTTATCTCCATGGGCAGTTACGCCGCATCCGGTGGCTATTGGATTGCTACCGAGTCGGACAAAATACTCGCGCTCTCCACCACCATTACAGGTTCAATCGGTGTGTTTGGTGTGATTCCCACCTTTGAGGATTCCCTCAGCGCTATGGGCATTTATTCCGACGGTGTTGGCACCACCAATATCGCTGGCATGATGCAGCTCAGCAGAGCCATGACGCCAGAGGCGGAAATGATTATGCAGTCGGGTGTTGAACATGTTTATGGGCGCTTCTTGACCCTGGTGGCCGATGCTCGCGAGAGCACACCCAGCGCTATTCATAAAATTGCTCAGGGTCGTGTCTGGACGGGTAAGAAAGCGTTAGAGCTGGGTCTTATTGACGAACTCGGCGACTTAAATGATGCTATCGCCAGCGCCGCGACACTGGCCGGCGTCGGTGATTACAAGGTTAACTATCGCCGCAAGCCATTGAGCTTTATGGAGCAGGTAATGATGGAGATTAGCGGCAATGTGAATGCGGCAGTAAGTGCTATGGGTTTGCAGAGTTGGCTACCCAGAAGTTTGCAGCATCAACTAGCCTCGGTGCTTAAGCCACTGCAGTTTATTGACAACCTAAGCGACCCAAATCATGTCTACCTCTACTGTGAGAGCTGCCCCTTATAAATTGATCCGGTTAAAGAGCTGATAGTAAAGAGCTGATAGCAAAGAGCTGGTATTAAACAGCTCTTTAATCAGAGCCCTAGATACCCAAAACGGTCTTCACAAAGGGCAGTGTCAGCCGGCGCTGCTCGCGCAACGAAACAGCATCCAACTTTTCCAGCGCGTCCATCAACAGATGACTATTTCGCGGCAGACGATGCAACAAAAAGCGCGCCACTTCATCGGATAGATAGAGTCCCAGACCACTGGCTCTATGCTGCAACAGTCGGCGCAGATCAGCGTCTTTATAATCCATAAGTTGCAGTGAAATCCCGGATTTTAAGCGCGACAAAAGATCATCCAACAGCACTTCTAAATAATCCGGTAATGTATGCGCCGTAATTAGCAGGCGGGTGCCCGACTCACTACAGCGATTAAAAAAGTTAAACAGTGGTGCCTGCCATTCCTCGCGGCCAGCCACCTGATCTAAGTCGTCTAAACAGACCAAATCTGATGATTCCAGTCCTTCAAGAACCTGACCTGCAGGATAGTCGCAGAGCTCTTTTAACGGCAGATAAACTGCCGCGCCATTGTTGAGACCCATACTGTGCTGTTGACAGACCGCCTGCATTAAATGAGACAGACCTGTGCCCGATGAACCGCAGACGTAGGCGTACTGCTTACCTTCATCCTGCAATAACATCTTCGCCAGATGCTGAGGGGTGCCGGTAGGCGCATAAAAGTTATCGAAGGTCGCTTGGTTATCTAATTTGATAGCCAGACTCAACTGTTGAAATTCGTTCACTCAACCATCCAATCAAATTCTAAATTACCACTGAAGCGCGCCATCTCAGAAGTTTGGTTGACCAAACGACCACTGCGCTCCAATGCTGAAATCAACAGATCGACACCGCCGTCTATATCCACAGTCACAAACAGCCGGCTGCCTTCAACCGCCGAGACATTGCTCGACCGCACCAATTTTAAGCTCTGTAGCTGTGCCAGCACTGCTTGGTAATCGGCAAAGGAATCCACCTGATTAATCTGCACCAGCAACTTACTGGTATCGACCTGGGGTACATAGGTCAGCTGCGCGGAGATACGGTCCACCAGTTCATTGACCGCCAGTCCAACAAATACCTCGGTATTCTCTGCACGCACATCATCAAAGCCACGCTGGTCACCCAACTTATAAGTCCAGCTGCCGCGCACCTGGCCCGATGTGGTGGTAAAAAACCTCAAGAGTACCCAGCCATCGGCGGCGTAACGTTGCGAAGCCACCTCTATAGTCTCGTTGCGCATACTCCAAGCTTCATTGACCGAGAGCGACAACTGATCCTCTAGATCTAGCTCTGGCAGCTGATAAGGCAGCGCGCGATCTTGCATAATTTGCTCGAAACGCTGGGTAAAATCGGGAAATTGCTGCTCGGTGACAAACTGACGACCCGTCTCAGCATCGTCGCGAACAATCCAAAAAACCAACTTCGGTCGTCCGGCGGGCAAAATGGGCAACTGCGCCCAGCGAATCAATTGATCGATGGCCTGAGCCGAAAAACTCACCTGAAGTGAAAAACCTGGCTGATTAGCCGGCTCCTCAGAGAGATCAGCAGGTGAACGCGCCGGCAATTTGGTGTAACCGACACTGGCGATAAAATTATTGGTATTGCTAACCGCTTTTTGAATCCCGGGAAGCTGCATAATTTTACTGTTGCCAGTTAGTTTAATTAGCACCTGTTCTAGTGCCTGATTGACACCTTTCGATCTCGATTGCTCAGTTTGATCGGCGACCAAAACCCGTCCGTTATAGAGTCCGGAAACCTGTTCGGCCATCACTGGGGTGCAAAACAGGGCGAAAAACAAAATTAATGTCCGTTTCAACGGTTTTTCTCCAGATATTTTGCAACATTATATCAGTGCTTGATGAAAAGTAGGCCCACTGCATCTAAAATAGCGGGCTAACAAAATGAAGGCTTGTGCCATGACCGAAAACAGTAAATCACTTAGCTATAAAGATGCAGGCGTCGATATCGATGCCGGCAATGCACTGATCGAAAAAATTAAAGGCGCAGCCAAGCGCACAAGACGCCCAGAAGTTATGGCCGGCCTTGGCGGATTTGGTGCACTGTTTGAATTACCCACTGGGTACAAACAGCCAGTACTGGTTTCCGGCACCGACGGTGTTGGCACCAAACTGCGTTTGGCACTGGATCACGGCAAACATGACACCGTTGGCATAGACCTGGTCGCCATGTGTGTAAACGACTTGATTGTCTGTGGTGCCGAACCGCTGTTTTTCCTCGACTACTATGCCACAGGCAAACTCGAGATCGACACGGCCGCAGCCGTAGTCAATGGTATCGCCGATGGCTGTGATATTTCAGGCTGCTCACTGATCGGCGGCGAAACTGCTGAGATGCCAGGCATGTACGAAGGAGAAGACTACGATCTGGCTGGATTCTGTGTCGGCATAGTCGAGAAAGCTGACCTTATCGATGGCACCAACGTTAGTGTCGGCGACAGCTTAATTGGTTTAGCTTCAAGCGGACCTCACTCCAACGGCTACTCGCTGATTCGTAAAGTACTGGAAGTCACAGAAACAGATCCCGCCACCGCACAACTGGATGGCAAGCCGCTGATCGACCTGCTGATGGAACCTACTCGAATCTATGTGAAACCACTGTTGAAGTTGATCGCTGAGTCTCAGGTCAATGCACTGGCCCATATCACCGGTGGTGGACTACTAGAAAACATCCCACGTGTTCTGCCAGATAACACCAAAGCTGTCATCAACACTCAAGCATGGACTCGTCCAGCAGTGTTCGACTGGCTGCAAAAAGGCGGTAATATCGACGAGCACGAAATGCACCGCACGCTAAATTGCGGCGTCGGCATGGTTATCTGTGTTCCCGCTGACCGCGCGCAAGAAGCGTTGGATATGCTGGCTGCCAGTGGCGAAACCGCCTTCGAACTGGGCAATATCTCTGCTCAAGAAGCCGGCGAAGAACAGGTTCAACTGCTCGGACTATCCTGATGACTGACCTATCCAAGGGCAAGCGACGCATAGTTGTCCTGATTTCCGGCGGTGGCTCAAACCTGCAATCCTTTATTGATGGTTGCGCGGACGAGTCACTGAACGGCGATGTGGTTGCAGTCATCAGCAATAAGGCCGGCGTCAAAGGTCTTGAGCGCGCAGCAAAAGCTGCGATACCCAATATCACCTTGGATCACAACAGCTTTGATACCCGCGCCGAGTTCGATCTGGCCCTGGCCGATGTAATTGACAGTTTCTCCCCAGACCTGATTGTACTGGCCGGCTTTATGCGCATACTGACACCACAGTTTGTAAATCGCTTTCTCGGCCGACTGATTAATATCCACCCTTCATTGCTGCCCAAATACCCGGGCCTGCATACTCATCAGCGCGCTATAGATGCAGGTGATAGTGAAGGCGGAGCCACCGTACATTTTGTCACCGCCGAGCTCGATGGCGGACCGGGTATAGTTCAGGCCAAGGTTGAACTGCTGAAAAATGACACTGCGGAAGACTTGGCCTCAAGGGTCTTGGCTTACGAACATCAGATCTATCCCCTTGCCGCACAATGGTTCTGCGAGGGTCGTCTGGAACTGCGTGAAGGCCAAGTGGTTCTCGACAACGAATTGCTGCCCCAAGGCGGCGTTTGTGTCGAGATAGAAGAACGCAGTCAGAGTCACTAATAGAGCAAAATCGGGCCTGAAAAATAGCCTATTTTTCGAGGTCAGCGAACCAACTGAATTTTTGTTACTCTAACAGTACTTAGAAGAGATATCGCCGAGGCCAAACCATTGTCAGTATTAACAAGAATTCAGCCTGCTCCTCAATTGGCTACTCACCTAGTTCAGCAATCGGCCTTTCAGCTTAAAAGGTTTTTCAACAGCGCGCTGAAGCAGGTGGGGATACTAGTTTTACTCTCTGTACAGACAACCATGGGCTTTAGCGCCACCTCAACAAACAGCGCACCTGAGGCGCCCATTAGTCTCTACAGCGCCAACTATTCAGCCAAGTTTAGTGGCTTAGACATTGAAGCCGTCCAGCGCCTCGAAGAGATTGAGCCCGGCATCTATCGCGAAAGCCTGACCGCGAAAAATTTTCTCGGCAAGATCGACGAGCAGAGCACCTTTAATCTAACCGACGATCAGCGCCTGCTTCCCAATGAATATAGCTATATTCGCTCAGTGTTTGGCCGCACCAAAACAGAAGTGCAGCACTTTGACTGGCAGAACAAAACGTTGCATTACCAAAAAAATGACAGCCACAAAGAAGCGCCTCTGGCAGTTGGACAGCTGGATATGATCACCCATCGCCTGCAATTGCGTAGGGATTTAAACGCTGGACGCAGCGCATTTGCTTACCCTGTTATTTCCAGAGGAAAGCTGAAACAATATTCTTACCGTGTTGTTGCAGACGAAGTATTGGAAACAGCCATAGGTCCATTGGCAACAGTCAAAGTCGAAAGAATTGTCGATGAAGACAGCAGCGGCCAATTTACCGCTTGGCTGGCCAAGGACTGGGATCATCTAATAGTAAAACTCGAACAGAAGAAGAACGGCGACAGTCATCAACTCGAACTGCGCAGTGCAGTGATCAACAACCAGACCGTACAGTCCCTTCACGACACCCACACAAATTCGGATGGCAGCACAGAATGAACCGCGAACCTACAAAAACTGGCTCAAACAATCTAGTCTTTATTGCTGGCACATTAATCGCCGCGGTTATTATTATCGCCGTCCTGTTTAAAGCGCAGAGCGAACCTGAATATGATCCCGAGCTGATCGCTATACCAGAGCCAGTAGCAGAAGTTGTTATACAGGCGCCAGTGACACCAGAAGCGGTTATTCCTGAAGCGGTAGAACCCGAGCCAGAACCAGAGCCACAAGCCAGCTCAGTCAGCACCCCGCCACCACTGCCTAAATTGGATAACAGCGACGACTTTATCCGTGAACGTCTGCTGCTTATCAGTAACAAGACAGAATTCGCCAAATGGGTAAAAACCGACGACCTACTGCGCCGCACCGCCAGCTATGCCGACGGCCTATCTAATGGCGTACTGCTATCAAAGATATTCCCCTTGTCAGCACCGGAAGGCCGATTTGCCACCCATAGCAGCGACGGCACCATCTGGCTAAATGCCGGGAACTACGAACGCTATGACCGCACCATCAATACTTTAATTAGCCTGCCCATGGACTCCATGGCCAAAATGTTTCACTTCGCCAGACCACTATTGGAAAACGCCTTTTCAGAAATGGGTTACAACCCGAGACAGATGGACGGCATTATTTTGCAAGCCATCGACGTGATACTAGCAACCCCCATAGTCGCCGAACCGATTAGATTGACCCGTGATTCTGTGGTGTATAAGTTTGCTGATCCGGCGCTTGAGTCACTGCTGCCATTGCAGAAACAGCTTCTGAGAACTGGCCCCGAGAATACTAAGCGGATTCAGCAGCAAGCTAAAGCATTGCGGGAAGCATTGTTGAATCCGTAACTCGAGAAACCTAGTCACTTCGAAAAAGCCCATTTAACCCAAAAGAAATAGTGTAGTTCTCGAAAAACCTGAATTAAAAACGAGGATTTTTTGTGAGTGCAAGGCAGCACCGCACGCAGCGGCTGAGTGTATTAAAAATACATGAAGTTGCGAGTACGGAGCTAACGCCGCACCCGCGGAAAAAGACCGTTTTTAATCAAGTTTTAGGGAGCGTGACGCCGGTTTGGCCTTGATACTTGCCACCGCGATCGGCATAAGACGTCTCACAAACCTCATCGGACTCAAAGAACAACATCTGCGCCACGCCTTCATTGGCATAAATCTTAGCAGGTAGATTGGTCGTGTTAGAAAATTCCAAAGTCACATGCCCTTCCCACTCAGGCTCAAGCGGCGTGACATTCACAATAATTCCGCAGCGGGCATAAGTCGACTTACCCAAACAAATGGTCAACACCGAACGGGGGATCTTAAAATACTCAACCGTTCTCGCCAAAGCAAAAGAGTTCGGCGGGATAATGCAGTAATCGCCATCCATATCCACAAAGGAGTCGCTGTCGAAATTCTTTGGATCTACAGTCTTCGAGTGAACATTGGTAAACACCTTAAACTCGCTAGAACAGCGCACATCGTAGCCGTAGCTTGACGTACCGTAGGAGATAACACGATCATCACCGGAGTAGCGCACCTGACCAGCCTCAAAGGGCGAGATCATTTCGTGTTGCTCGGCCATGCGGCGAATCCAGTTATCTGACTTAATGCTCATCTGCGGTGACTCCGGTCTTTTTGAGGTAAGGATTGCTTTTTATAAGGCCGGTATCATACCGGTTTACGCGGGCTGGGCAAGTGAAAGGCTTCTGTGGTGCTGGGGGGACATAAGAATGAAGGCTGACAGGTCGGTTGCCTCATAATGGCAGGCATCCAGATGTCATATATTGCCCAACTACTGTCATTTCTGAGTAACCTCTGTCATTTCGACCAGCGGGAGAAATCTCAAGAAGATCCCTCGTCGCCATGCTCCGTCGGGATGACAATCTGTGTCGCTTGACCCAAACATCGCTTGTCATCTCGACGCGCAGCGAGAGATCTCAGTCTATCGGCACTAGCCCCTATTCAAACACAATCTCCGGCCCACTGTTATTATCCAGCGCTGCTAGCTGCTCGATCACCTGTTGTGCCACATTGCCATAACGCTGGGCAATATCACTGTCCGGCTCAGCTGCCACTGAAGGCATACCGGAATCACCACGTTCACGAATACTTCTATCGAGAGGCATGCTGCCCAGCAGTTGAGTGCTGTAATCTGCAGCGACATTCTCACCGCCACCGCTGCCAAAGATAGGGTCTTCGTGGCCACAGTTGCTGCACAGGTGGACGGCCATATTTTCAACAATTCCAAGCACTGGGATCTTCACCTTGGCAAACATTTCGATGCCTTTTTGAGCATCGAGCAACGCGATATTTTGAGGTGTGGTAACAATCACTGCACCGGCAACTGCAGCTTTTTGCGCCAGTGTCAGCTGGATATCGCCGGTACCTGGGGGCATATCCACCACTAGAACATCAAGCTCGCCCCAGTGGGTCTGCTCTAATAATTGCTGCAGTGCGCCGCTGGCCATGGGGCCGCGCCACGCCATAGGCGTTTTGTCGCTGACCAGATAGGCCATGGACATGGTTTCAAGGCCATGGGCCATGACTGGGGTAAAGGATTTGCCGTCCGCTGTGGCGGGGCGTGTGCCTTCAGGCACACCCAACATCATGGCGATACTGGGACCATAGATATCGGCATCCAGCAGACCGACTTTTTTACCCTTTGCCTGGAGAGCGAGCGCTAGGTTAACTGCGGTGGTGGATTTGCCTACTCCACCTTTGCCTGATGCCACTGCAATGATCTGTTTTACTTGAGCTAACACTGATTTACTCCGTTATTGCCGGTTTTTAACTGGATTGGGTTGTCTGGGGCGATTTCACAGGCGATAGCGCATGAAAAGTCTGCGCAAAATCGCTATAGTTACGCGCTTAGAGCGGCGCTGTATTAGGCGCCCCAAAACACATTCTCAATAGCCCCTAAACAAGAAACTTTGCCATGTCATCAAAACGTCAGATTCTGGTTACTAACGCTCTTCCCTATGCCAATGCGGCACTGCATCTCGGGCATGTTTTGGAATATACCCAAACTGATGTCTGGGTGCGTTTCCAGCGAATGCGCGGGCACGAATGTTACTACCTTTCTGCCGATGATGCTCATGGAACTGCGATTATGCTCAAGGCAGATGAAAAGGGTGTCAGTGCGGAACAGCACATTGCCGATATGCGTGCGATTCATGAGGCGGACTTTAAAGACTTTCTGATCAGTGTGGATAACTATCACACTACTCACTCGGAAGAGAACCGCGAGTTTTCTGAGCTGATATACAATCGTTTAAATGCCAATGGCCATATCGCCAAACGCGAGATTACCCAGGCTTTCGATCCAGAGAAAAATCTATTTTTGGCGGACCGCTATATCAAGGGTACCTGCCCCAAGTGTAAAGCCGAAGACCAGTACGGCGATAACTGCGAGGCCTGTGGCGCAACCTATTCGCCCATCGATCTGATCAATCCGGTGTCGGCGATTTCCGGTGCCACGCCTATCGAAAAAGAATCAACGCATTATTTCTTTAAACTGCCTGAGTTCACCCAGTTCCTGCAAGATTGGACGCGCAGTGGCGCGGTGCAGGATGAAGTGGCCAATAAGCTTGGCGAGTGGCTCGACAGTGGCCTGCAGGAGTGGGATATCAGTCGCGATGCACCCTACTTTGGCTTTGAAATTCCCGATGCGCCGGGCAAATACTTTTATGTGTGGCTAGATGCGCCAATCGGCTATATGGCCAGCTTTAAAAATCTCTGCGATCGCGAGGGTATGGATTTCGATCATTACTGGAAGGCTGATAGCACGACTGAGCTGTACCATTTTATTGGCAAAGATATCGTTAACTTCCATGCGCTGTTTTGGCCTGCCATGTTGAGCAGTGCTGAATTCCGCACCCCCACCAAGATTTGCGTGCACGGCTTTGTCACGGTTAATGGCAAAAAGATGTCCAAATCCCGCGGCACCTTTATTAATGCACGCTGCTATCTCGATCACCTGGATCCGGATTATCTGCGTTACTACTATGCCTCGAAACTCTCTGGTTCAGTGGAAGATATCGATCTAAATCTGGAAGACTTCCAGCAGAAGGTCAACAGTGATTTAGTGGGTAAGGTAGTGAATATCGCCAGTCGCTGCGCCAAGTTTATTGCCAATGGCAACGATGGGGTGCTGTCGAACAATATTGATAACCCCGAGTTATGGGCTCAGGTGAGCGGTGCGGCTGAGACTATTGCCCAGCACTATGAAAACCGCGACTTCAGCAAGGCGATCCGCGAGATTATGGCTCAGGCCGATGCGGCCAATGAATATATTGCCGCCAAAGAGCCATGGAAACTGAATAAGCAGGAAGGTATGCAGCAGCAGGTTCAGGATATCTGCTCTCAGGGCATCAATATGTTCCGAGTGCTGATGACCTACTTAAAGCCGGTAGTGCCGGCCATGACGATTGCTGCTGAAGAGTTTCTCAACGATACCTTGAGTTGGGAGAGCGCCGAGAAACCGTTGCTAGGCCATCAACTTACGCCCTTTAAACCGCTGATGATTCGAATAGAAAAAGACAAGGTGGATGCCATGATTGAAGCCAGTAAAGAAGAGATAGCTCAAGCTGTGACAAAACCTCTTGAAGGACCGCTGGCCGATGACCCTATTTCAGGGGAAATTAACTTTGATGAATTTGCCAAGGTGGATCTCCGGGTCGCGCGCATTGTCAGCGCATCCCATGTTGAGGGCGCAGACAAATTACTGCAGCTGATTCTCGATCTGGGCGGCGAAACTCGCCAAGTATTCTCCGGGATTAAGTCGTCCTATCAACCGGAAGATCTTGAAGGCCGCTTGACCCTGATGGTCGCCAATTTGGCACCGCGCAAAATGCGCTTCGGTATGTCCGAGGGCATGGTCTTGGCTGCCGGTGATAAAAAAGGTATTTATCTGCTGGAGCCCGATAGCGGTGCACAGCCAGGACAACGGGTTAGCTGATCAACAAGGCTAATCCCTGCGTATAATTGACCTATTAACTGAGCTAATCCGAGTGGTAGCTGATTTTGCAGTTACTACTTATACAGAAAAGAACTAACCACCCGCTGTATATCAGTTGAATCGCGCTAGTTGATTCCACGATAATGGCACCCAACACAAGGTTTGGCGTTTTAGCATGCAAGAATTTGCAGTCATTCTGGTCAGTTCGATCCTGATCAACAACTATGTACTGGTACAGTTCCTCGGACTCTGCCCGTTTATGGGTGTCTCCAATAAACTTGAATCAGCCATAGGCATGGCTGCGGCTACCACCTTCGTTCTAACTCTCACGGCCATGGCCAGCTATATAGTCAATGCTATGGTGCTGGAGCCTCTGGGCCTGATCTATTTGCGCACCATCGCGTTTATTTTGGTGATTGCTGCCGTGGTGCAGTTCACTAAAATGTTTATCGAAAAAACCAGCCCGCTGCTCTATCGCGTCCTCGGTGTGTTTCTGCCGCTGATTACCACCAACTGTGCAGTGCTGGGTGTGGCCTTGCAAAACACATCTAAAGATCTCAATTTTGTCCAATCATCCCTCTATGGTTTTGGTGCCGGCGCAGGCTTTTCACTGGTACTGATTTTCTTCTCAGCCATGCGCGAGCGCCTAGCCGCAGCAGACGTACCCGAGTCATTTAAAGGCGCCGCCATTGCCATGATTACCGCCGGACTGATGTCACTGGCCTTTATGGGATTCAGTGGACTCGTTTAAATGATTGAGCTTATCGCGCAAAACCCCATTCTTGCAGCACTGATTGCCCTAGTCGGACTGTCGATTGTATTCGGCGGGCTACTAGGCTTCGCCGCGGAAAAATTTAAGGTTGAGGGCGACCCTATAGTCGAACAACTGGATGAATTACTGCCTCAGACCCAATGTGGACAGTGCGGCTTTCCCGGCTGTCGCCCCTATGCTGAATCCATTGCCAACGGCGACGATATTAATAAATGCCCCCCCGGTGGTCAGTCGACGATTAACGCCATTGCCAATTTGTTAGATGTACCCGCGCCAGAGTTGGATGCCGAACACGGCGAAGAGAGCGAAGTTAAAACCGTCGCCTATATCCGTGAAGATGAGTGTATTGGTTGCACCAAGTGCATTCAGGCCTGTCCTGTAGATGCCATCTTGGGTGCGGCAAAATTAATGCACACAGTGATTGCCGACGAGTGCACTGGCTGTGATCTCTGTGTTGAGCCCTGCCCAGTAGACTGTATCGATATGCTGCCGGTTGCAGAAACCATTGCCGACTGGAAGTGGTCAATTCCCGCCAAACCGGGCCAAATGATTGCCACTGATCGCCGCGGTGAAGTCAGCCCTGCGGTTCAGAACGAGGATGCAGCATGAGTAGAACCTGGGTAACTCCTGGTGGCGTACATCCTCCGGAAAACAAACATCAGTCAGTGACGCAACCCATTGGTCAGCTACCGATTCCCGAAAAGCTGATTATTCCCTTAAGCCAACATATTGGCGCGCCGGCAATTCCCTGTGTGGAAATGGGTCAGCAGGTGCTCAAAGGGCAGGTTATTGCTCAAGCTGCAGGCATGGTTAGCATCCCTATGCATGCGCCCTCCTCTGGCACCATCAGTGCCATCGAGCATAGACCCATAGCTCACGCCTCAGGCATGCTCGCGCCCTGTATTGAGATCACTACCGATGGTGCTGATACTTGGATTGAACACGAGGGTATTAGCGACTACGAACATATATCTCCAAGAAAGCTGATTGAGATGATCGGCAATGCCGGTATTTCCGGTATGGGCGGCGCTGGTTTCCCCTCCGCGGTTAAGCTTAATCCCGGACGTCAGCGGCCTATAGATACCTTGATTGTGAATGCCACGGAATGTGAGCCCTATATCACCGCCGATGACTCTGCGATCCGCGAGCGCGCCGGTGAGATTGTCGAGGGGATTAAAATCCTCAGTGCCATTCTCGATCACCCGTACCATATTATGATTGGCATCGAAGACAACAAACCCGAAGCCATTGAAGCCCTGGCGCCCCATGCGGAAGGTACAGGTATTTCAGTAGTCGTGTTTCCCACCAAATATCCCTCCGGTGGCGAGAAACAGTTAATTTATATTCTGACTGGCAGAGAGCTACCCGCCGGCAAGCTGCCCGCTGATGAGGGCATGGTCTGTATTAATATAGGGACCACCTATGCAATCAAGCGCGCAGTGATCGACGGCGAACCGCTGATTTCTCGTGTGACTACTGTCACCGGTGATGCAGTGGGCACACCGCGCAACTACGACACCTTGATCGGTACCCCAGTTCGTCATCTCCTCGAGCACAACCAGTTCAATGAACAGGCCGGTGGTCGTGTCGTTATGGGTGGGCCAATGATGGGCTTCACTCTGCCCTCTGCTGATGTGCCGATTGTTAAAACCACCAACTGTATTCTGGCCCCCAGCTACGCAGAAATTCCCGACGATGAGCCGGCGCAGCCCTGCATACGCTGTGGTATGTGTGCTGAAGCCTGCCCAGTTTCACTGCTGCCGCAACAGCTATTTTGGTATGCCCAGGCACAGGAACACGACCGTCTCGAAGCACATAATCTATTTGACTGTATAGAATGTGGCGCCTGCTCCTACGTCTGCCCAAGTAATATTCCCCTGGTGCAATACTATCGCGCCGCCAAGGGCGAGATTCGCCAGGCTCGGGAAGAAAAAGTGAAATCTGATCACGCTCGCGACCGCTTTGAGTTTCATAAAGAGCGCATAGAACAGGCCGAGCGGGAAAAAGAAGCCAAGCGTGCCGCTCGTCGCGAAGCGACTCAGCAAGCCAAGGCCGATCATGCAGCGGCAGCCAATGGCAGTGCAGTACCAAGTGCCGCGCCAAGTGCGCCAGCAACTGCCGCCCCAGCGGGTGCCGTACCTAGTTCCTCTGCCGCCGATATTATTGCCGGCCCAAGCCCGTGTGCCGCCGCCAAGCAGGCTAGCCCCGAAGATCAGCGCGCCAAACTTGAGCGCACCATTGCCAGCGCCGAGCAACGCTTAAAGATGGCTGAAGAAAAACTGGCTGAAGCCATAAATGATGACAGTGGCAAACAAGACAAACTCAGCGCCGCAGTGGAAAACACGCGACAAAAACTTGAGCAATCCAAATCCAAGCTCGCGGAGTTGGCAGAATAATGGCATTTAAACAGGTCTCCTCACCCCACGCTCATGCGGCACAAAACACCGCACAGGTAATGAAGTTGGTGTTGCTGGCAACTATCCCCGGTTTAGTCGCACTGACGTGGCAGTTTGGTTGGGGCAGCTTTATCAATGTGGTGCTGGCTTCGGTAACTGCAGTTTGCTGTGAAGCGGCGATAGTTAAGATGCGTGGCCGCTCGATAAGTTTTTACCTCGGTGATTACAGTGCCGTTGTTACTGCAGTGTTATTGGGCCTCGCCTTGCCGCCATTAACGCCCTGGTGGATTGTGGTGGTTGGTACCGTTTCTTCAATCGTTGTCGCCAAACAACTCTATGGCGGCCTCGGGTATAACCCGTTTAATCCGGCGATGGTTGGCTATGTGGTTCTGCTAATCTCCTTCCCTATTCAAATGACGACCTGGGTTGCACCTCTGGCATTACTGCCCGCGGGTACAGCGCATCCAGGGTTAATGGAGTCACTGCAAATTGTCTTTGCTGGCTACAGTCCAGCCGACGGTGTGACTGGCGCAACACCACTTGATGTCTTTAAGCACAGCAGCGGTCTGCTAGTGGACCAAGTCTATGACCGTGAGCCGCTATTTAATCAGGCGATGTTTGCAGGTGCCGGTTGGGAGTGGGTCAATCTCGGCTTCCTGCTCGGCGGTATTGTTCTGCTAACACAGCGTATCTTTACCTGGCATGGCCCGGTGGGCATGCTTGGCGCCCTGGCGCTGATGTCGATTATTTTCTGGGATTCTGGCAGCTCATCAAGCCCGGGTTCACCGCTGATGCATCTGTTTAGCGGTGCTTCAATGATGGGCGCATTCTTTATTCTTACCGACCCAGTCTCCTCGGCAGTAAGTAATCGCGGACGCCTTATATTCGGCATTCTGATCGGCATCCTGGTCTATGTGATTCGCGCCTGGGGCAACTATCCAGATGCTGTAGCCTTTGCTGTATTGATAGCAAATTTTGCCGCACCCTTTATCGACAACTACACTTTGCCGCGCACCTATGGCCATACTGATAGGCGCAGAGCTACTGAGAAGGAGGAAGGCTGATGATTATTAAATCAATGGGTTTTAACAGCATAGTCCTTGCGCTCTTTGCACTGGTCACCTCACTAATATTAGCCACTACCAATGAACTGACCTTCGAGCGCATCGAGCAGTCAGAGCGCGAAGCCGCTCAGCGCGCACTGTTGGAAATCATCCCTTTAGAGCGTCATGACAACGATATGTTGATGGATGTGCAGCCAGTGCCGGAACAATTCTGGGCAACACTGGGCCTAAAGAAAGGCGGTAATATTCATATTGCTCGCGATCAGGGTCAGCCAGTGGCAGCGATTATTCCCGCTGTCACACCAAAGGGTTACAGTGGCGATATCTCGATGATTATCGGCATTAACTTCAACGGCTCCATTGCCGGTGTACGTGTAGTCGAACATCGCGAAACGCCAGGCCTAGGCGACAAGGTAGATCTTAAAAAAAGCGACTGGATTCTAAGCTTTAATGGCAAGTCCTTGGTCAACCCTCAAGCCAGCGGCTGGAAAGTCAAAAAAGAAGGCGGCGACTACGACCAGTTTACCGGTGCGACCATCACCCCTCGGGCAGTGATCAACCAAGTTCTGAAAACTCTGCAATACTTTGAGGACGATCGCGAGCGACTGCTACAACTTGCCGCCGCGAACGCCGCACGTAAAAATGAACAGGCAGCACTATGAGCAGCGAAGTCATCTCAGACGGACCCAGCATCTCCGAAGTCACCAAAAACGGCCTCTGGACTAACAACCCGGCGCTGGTGCAACTACTCGGCCTCTGTCCGCTGCTGGCGGTCACCGGCAGCGTGGTCAATGCCTTAGGTTTGGGTCTGGCCACCATGGCAGTACTAATTGGCTCCAACACCATAGTCTCATTAATTCGCAACCATGTTAGCGATGCCGTTAGACTGCCGGCCTTTGTTATTATTATCGCCGCCTTCGTTACCTGCGCCGAGCTGTTAATGAAAGCCTACACCTATGAGCTGTATCAGATTCTGGGTATTTTTATCCCACTGATCGTTACCAACTGCGCCATTCTTGGCCGCGCTGAAGCCTTCGCCAGCAAGCATCATGTAGGCTATGCGGCACTCGACGGTCTGATGATGGGGATGGGGTTCTTGCTGGTTTTAGTCGCACTTGGCGCGATTCGCGAACTGTTTGGCCAGGGCACATTGTTCGCCAGCATGAACCTGCTATTTGGTCCGGTTGCTAATAGCTGGATGCTGCAACCCTTTGGCGAGAATTACAGTTTCTTAATCGCCGTTTTACCTCCGGGCGCATTCTTAGTGACCGGTTTACTGATTGCAGGTAAAAATTATATCGATGCCGTTCTTAAGCGCCGCGCCGATGCCCAGAGAGATCGCCCAATTAAAGGTGCTAAGCGCATCCGAACCACAGGTCATATCAGCTGACGAAAAAGCTCACACAGGGGCGATAGAGTTTGATGAATAAAAATGGCGCTTGGTTAACCCAGTACGCATTGGAGCAACTGGGTATCACCCATACTTTTGGGATACCCGGCGTGCAAAACGCCGAAATCTACGATCACCTCAATCAGTCAGAGTCGATCACTCCTCTTTTAGTTAACCACGAAATGAACGCCGCCTTTATGGCCGATGCCGTCAGTCGCACTTCTGCGGGAAGCGTTGGCACTATGCTAATAGTCTCTGGCTCAGGTGTGACTCATGCAATCAGCGGTATAGGCGAAGCTTATTTGGCGGGTATTCCACTACTAATTATTGCAGGTGCCGACGCCGTCAATGCTGAGCAAAGCAGTTATCCATACATCGACGCAAAAGAAATTCTCAAACCTCTCACCAAAGCTATTTTTAGCGTCAACGATCAACAGCAAATCGTCGAAACTCTGTTTGCCGCCTACAGAATCGCCACCAGTGATCGACCGGGTCCAGTGTTTGTCGAGATTCCCCTAGATATCCAAGTGCTCTCCGCTGATATAGATGCGCCCCTGCCAATCTATTCGCACAGCACCGACAATGAAGCCGAAAGCACAAGCGACGCTGATTTAAACGCGGCGGCAACACAGCTTCTTCAAGCAGATCTCCCCGGCATTATTGTCGGCTGGGATGCAGTGGACACACAGGCCGAAGTCATTGCCTTAGCCCAACAGATCGGCGCTCCAGTCTGCACGACCCTGTCGGGTGTCAGTAGCTTTCCCGCTAAGCATCCACTGCATGCCGGTATGATCTTCGGCCCAGCAGCGGTGCCCAGTGCAGAAAGTGCGTTTAAAGACTGCGACTGCCTGCTCGCAATCGGCACTAATCTAAATGAGGTGGATACTGCCAGTGGCAGTGCAGTGCTACCGGCAAATATTATTTATATTACTCGCGACAAAGAGAATTTTAGTGATCAAGAGACCTCGAGTCTGCTCCGCGGAAATATTCAGCAGATCACCACCAACCTGCTCTACAAACTTCAAGAAAAACAGCCAGCAGCAGTCAGCAGGCCAGCACTGCTTGAGGATATCGCCAACCACAAAGCGCAGTTTAAGAAAGAATGGCAAGGGCATAACAGCCGAGGCTTAGTAAACCCTGCGGTGTTTTTTAATAAACTTCAGGCTGCCATAAGAGACGATGCCGTTATTATTACTGATGATGGCCTGCACACTTTTCTGGCCGCTGAATTACTGCCGATAAATAACCCGCGCAGCTTTATCTCACCCTCCAGTTTCAATGCCATGGGCTATTGCATCCCGGCGGTCAATGCCGCAAAACTGGTCAACCCAGACAAACAGGTTGTTGGCATTGTTGGCGACGGCGCCATGCTGATGAGCGGCATGGAAGCACTGACCGCAGTGCGCGAAAATCTTGGCGCCATCTACTGCATTTTTAACGATGGCAAACTCTCACGGATTAATCATAGCCAGCGGATTAGTGACGACCAAACCACCTGTACCCAACTCGGCAATATCAACTGGGGCGCCTTCGCCGACTCCATTGAGTGCGGCTATATTCCCGTCAGACATAACAACGATATAGAAGTCGCCCTGCGCCATGCCCTAGAAACTGCGGCACATAATCAGCCGGTTTTCCTCGATATCAGCATAGACTATTCACGCCACAGTAACTATGCACAGGGTGTGGAGAAAACCAATGCGGCGAGATTTTCGAGTATGAATAAGTTGGGAATGCTGGGACGGGCAATTGTGCGCAAGCTGACTGGCTAGTTATAGGCTGCTTAATAGCTTTCCAAGTCTTTGTCGAACAACATCTCTATATCGCGAAAAGCCTTAAACTCTAAATAGTTATTGCTCGGATCGCGGACAAATAGCGTTGCCTGTTCACCTTGGCGACCTTCAAAGCGTAGGTAGGGTTCGATAACAAACTCGACGCCCTTTTGTTCAAGATTAACCACAAATTGTTGGTACTGATCCCATTCCAAAATCACACCGAAATGGGATGCTGGCACCGCATGGCCATCCACAGCATTGGTGGTCACCGAAGGATGGTCCTCGGGTTCAACCAAATGTGCCACCAACTGGTGACCAAAGAAATCAAAATCAATCCAGCGATCAGATTCACGACCGTTTTTACAGCCTAAAATATCCGTGTAAAAACGTCTTGCTGCCTCCAAATCGGTGACAGGAAATGCGAGGTGAAAGCGAGGGCGATTTTCGCTCTTTGCGGTCATTTTCGAGTACTCAGGTGAATTGATTAGCGCTATATACACAGGCTACACAGTTTGCGTTATAAGCCGACTGGAGTAAATAACTCACCAGGGCAGTGCATCCAAATCCACGTTACCGCCACTTAGAATAGTCGCCACCCGCTTGCCTGAAAACATTTCTCGATTCTCCATCACAGCGGCCACAGCGACGGCGGCGGAGGGCTCAATAACAATTTTCATGCGCATCCATACTAGACGCATCGCATCCACAATGGCCTGCTCTGAGGCCAGAACAATATCATTCACCTGCTCAGTGATAATAGAAAAATTACTTATACCAAGAGTTGATCTGAGACCATCGGCAATAGTCTCGGGCACCTGACTCTCAACCCGCTGGCCGCTGGTAAACCCCTGCCAGGCGTCACTGGCACCCTGGGGTTCTGCGCCGATAACCCTAATCGTCTTACCGGTATTCTGTGCGATGGCATGAGCAGCAACTGCTGTGCCCGCTAGCAGGCCACCTCCGCCTACAGGAGTGATAATAATATCGGGGAAGCAATCTAGCTGATCGAGGGTTTCTAATGCAGCGGTGCCCTGCCCGGCAATAATTGCCTCGTTGTCGTAGGGGTGAACTAAGGTGCTGCCAGTGATCTGCATCTCTGCTGCAACAGCGGCCTCGCGATCAGCAATAGTGGGGATACATT
>Ga0209092_10000250_pt1 | contig 51333 bp, 54 predicted proteins | sample FraStrMetagenome_FD_187446 | JGI IMG/M metagenome (GOLD analysis project Ga0209092, IMG submission 187446) | Marine eukaryotic phytoplankton communities from Arctic Ocean - Fram Strait ARC3M Metagenome (SPAdes) (version 2) | ecosystem: Environmental > Aquatic > Marine > Oceanic | place: Fram...
GATAACAGTCTAGCATCCGCGACTATAGGCGATAAAACACTCACAAGACGAACCGAGGGTGACCAAGTAATTTATTATGATGGTGGTAGTGGTGGAAGTGGTGGTAGTAGCGTCGTCGGAAGTGGAACGGTTGTTAACGCCCCTGTCGGAAATGGTATATTTACGGCGGGCCAGCTGACCATATTCCCCTCCGGGCTTGGCGCAGACACTTTTGGTTATACAGTCCCCTCGGGAATATCAAAAATTATTTTTTTAGGAGCAGGCGGGAATGGAAACAATGACAATTATGGCTATGCTGGCATGCATACGCAATATATCGGAGGTTCGATACCTCAAAACACAGGGAGCTACGTCAATTTTACCACCACTCCAATACAATATCTTGGTAATGGCCAAAATTTCGTGGTCATGTGGGGATATAACCACAGCACCCCCTTCCCCGGGGTATTTGATGATAAAGTTTATATCTTCGCCGTTCAACCACCGGGCGGAGGAATTGTGTGGACCAGTATAACCTTGCTTCTTATCTAAATAACTAAATAACAACATGAGCATTAAGACAATAATAACCGATAACAGTCTAGCATCCGCGACTATAGGCGATAAAACACTCACAAGACGAACCGAGGGTGGCCAAGTAATTTATGATGGTGCTGCTGGTGGTGGTGGTGGTGGTGCAGCAGCTGGAGGTTCGGGCCCACGTGCATATGTAGCATTTGATGGTACGGCGGCAAATTTAACAAATAGCATAACAAATAGCTTTAATATAGCGAGCATAACAGATAAAGGCGCCGGTAATTACACAATCACATACACATCTCCAGTGAGCAATCCGGTTATTAATATAGGCTATCAAGTTCGAACTAGCAGTCCTTACCACGCCCTGTACTGGGGAGTTTTGGATCAAACAAGCACTTATGTAGAAATAGCTTTGGGGTCAAATAATGTATATTATGACCATCCTAATGTATTTGTAACTGTTCACTAATCTTTTAATAATGAAAAATATATTAATACACAAAAACCCAACTCTCTGCATAACGCACTTTGCAAAAGACCTGACGGTTGATGAGATTCACGAAAAGGCTCGAGAAATACTAGAACCTGGTACATCCTATCGGATTGGAACGACAGAAGAAATCCCCGGGGATAGATTATTTCGTGACGCCTGGGAAATTGATGACATACATTTAACCCATATCACAGGAAGTTAAAATGATAAAGATAAATATACAGAAAGCAAAGGAAATAACTCACAACGCCCGTCGTGAGGCTAGAGAAAAGGAATTCGCTCCATTAGATGAAGTTATTGCCAAACAAATACCCGGGCATGATTATAATATTGCTGAATCTGAACGTGTAAGCATTCGTGAGAAATATAAAACTATTCAATCTGAAATTGACGACTGTAACAACGAATCAAAATTAAGAGATATTCTCGAGAAACTCCAACTCAACTAATCGACATAAAAAAGCCCGCCCCGCGGGTCATGATTGGTTAATAATAAATGTATATATATCCCGATGTCATTTAAGACAATTTATATTAAATAATTTTGATTAATTAAAAATTAAATAAAAAACACAAAACAAAGTGTATAAATAATTATGTCAAATTATAGTTTAGAAGCTGTCGCTACAAGAGTAGATGATATGGTATCGAATCCCCAGAGGAATGTTAGCATTCTGGTTCAGAACGAAACTCAATTAGGTGACGCATCTGGCCTTGTTCAAAATATAGACCCGGGGTATAATGGTTTTTGTGCAGTTCAATTCTCGGATACAGGCTCCGACAACGTTGCAGGGCCAAACGATCGTACGATAGACGCGGCTAGCATGGTCAATATTGCAAACAACACAATAACCGTATCTGGGCACGGATTCAAAGAAAATAATATCGCTCGATTAAAGCTTCCAATTTCTGGAGGAGGAACAGTTCCTTCATCATTTGTTATTGGACAAGATTATTACGTTAAAGTTGTTGATGGTGATACTATCCAATTGAGAGCTACATCCGCCGGATCCGTTATAAATATCACTGATACTGGTTCTGGAGTGTTTTTAGTTTCCCGAGATTTGATGGTTGCTTTTGATGCATGTGACTGGATGAATACTAGTGCTAGTAGCGTATATGTAGTTTGCGTAAATTACGAATTTAAGTATTGGACAGACGCGTATAAATGGTTTGTTAAATATTCTGGCTGCGTTAATATGATTACTCTAGCAAACAACACCGGAAATAGCGCCTGGTGCTCCTGGAACAGAACGAATGAGCGGCTTGTTCCATTTATAGGAGGAGGTATCCAATTTCAGCCTATAGCCAAATTCCTTCTTTATGGGCATTTAGAATCTAAAGATAGCGCCTATCTAAACGATGGAAATAAAAGAAGAGGAGCTACAACCAATTTTACTTTTACGACTACAGCGGGTTATGCTTACAACTACACACTTATGGGTTGCAGAATTAAGATGCACGTTAGCAACACCCTCGGAGATGTCGGCAATCTATTATGGATTAGATTTTGCAACTCGATAAAAATGTATGATGCCTGTTTTGATTTTTTTCCTCAACACGATAATTTTGCATTCAACAGTCTTTGGACGTTTGGTGGGGCAGCAATAACTTCGCTACAGAATATTTTTAATGTAATATGGAGCAAACAGTCTCTTCCATCGCTTGCAAGCAACTATCATTCGTTATCTTCCGGTACTTTTAGCACCGCTAGTTACTATTTAAATGGTGCAGAATGCTATTTTATGCAAAGCCACTACTTTGGTAATTATGGATTATCAACTTCTAATTGGGCAGCAAATGGAAACATAATGATACTCGGAGCTCCAAGCCAATACTCTTATTTTTGGCAAGCTTATAGTTATCAACCAGTAGCAGAATATAGAAGAAGGCATGGAGCTCATATTAGCGAAACTTATGCAGGAACTTCTTTCATAAAAGCCAACACAGCAACTCCGACTACCGATGGTTATACTAGGACTTCGCCCGGCTCTCAAAACGCTTTTTAAAAAAATATGAAATATAACTTAATGTATGATAGTGTGGGAAACCCTGATTGCTTTGTAAGCGAATCAGGCGACTGGTTTCAGAGTTGGGAAACTGGAAAAATAAGTCAAGAGCCTAATTTTGAATTGATTGATAATGGCCCGATTGATGTTAATAATATTATTATTCCAGCAATTGAAATCAAACAGGAATCAATAAGCGAAGAAGAAGCAAATATCTCTGGGTCTATAGACTCCTGATTATTTATTTTTGTGTAATTTATTACATGATTTTGATTATAGAGTCTTGCTTGACTGAACCTCCTAGCGAAATAACATGTTTTCGCGATATTACATTATTTAGTAAATTATTCGTTTTTGAAGATGTATTACTTGAATGTAAACCAGGAACTCGTGCAATATACTGGAATTGGTTAAAATCCCATGGCGCACATGATTTTATATCTCAACTTGTTCTTGATAGCGAAAAACAACGCGGCTATACAATAAAAACGACCCGTGGTGCAAATTACAAAACGGATCGTATAAATTATGATAACTTTAAGGATATTATTTATACCCTTAGAAGTCTAAAAGCTTAATTCTGAGGCTGAGCAGCTTGAGCTTCTGCTAGAGCGGCATCTCCTTCTTCAATTGTTTTTTTAATTTCTTCGTCACTCATATCTTCGACTTGCTTTTTTGCTTGTTGAATAACTTGTTGCTGAACTAAATTAATTAATTGTCCAAGTGGAACGAGTGAGAATGCTTCTGATAAATTTACATTGCCAAGCATTTTATTTGCTAGATGAGTGACTGCAATATTTTGCTCGGGGGTATATTGCCCTTCTTCGGCGGCGTTATTTGTTTGTTCTTGTTCGGGTTCTTGTGTTGCTGTTGTCATATATTATGATATAAGTTATTGTTGAAAATTAAAGTTTATTATTGAAAATTAAAGGATTTAATGACCGCGAGGCTTTTTCTGCGTTACGCATCTTTTTCGCATACTGAATATACTCCGTCTATAGGAAGCACAATTATTTTACCTAAATCTTCACCATTTGGCCTTCGTGGATCGTATGTTTTAATCTCCTCCTCCGTGTATCCCTGTCCAAGTAACTCCTGCTTAACTTCTTCGGATGGCTGAGTTGGTGGCTCCCAAGTGATGGACTCTCTTATAGATGCAATAATGGCATCCACTTCATTATCTTCGCAGTATTTCTCCACTCTCGTGCCAAACTGCATATCGCTCGAAGATTTTCCAAATCCTCCGAGGGAACTAAAAGAAAGAGCTTCAATCTTGCCTTTAAGGGAATCAATGATTGATGGGTCAGGATATGTTAAGTATGCTATTATTAATTTCATATTATGTCCAGTTTGATTGCCATGGTATAACTTGTGCACCCCCATAGTTCCAGCTCGCCCAATGCCCTCCTCTTGTGAGGTAAGTTGGTACTGCATCTGGGTTCGCAGTAGTTGGTGTAGTAAATTGTACTTGGTAAGAAGTTGTCTGATTGCCCGCGGCGGAATTTATTGCATCGGGAATTGCGAACTGACTTACATAATTTAATCTATATGTCCCTGTATTTGCTTGATCGGGAGCAGTTTTAAGCATAGATGCCCATGCCCTATACCATCTAGATGGGCCTGTTCCATCTGCTTGAGAAAGTTGCATCACAGTCATTACATCATCGCAACCTTTTCTGTGTAAATAAACCCTTCCACTCGTTGGATTTATTCCAGCGACCATGACATAAGTTTGGTTATGTTGGGATCCGGTATTTGACCCATTTAGCCCAGCAGTGCATTGAGGTAAGTATTTTAGGACGCCTGTATAATTATGGGATCCGTACGCAGAGTTGTATGTCCCCTTGGACATAATATAGCATTGCACTCCATTTGCATAGTTATGCCCGCTTGATTCGAAACCATATGCCATAATCATATTATCAGCATCTTGACCAATAATATTCCAATGATCCCCGAAAGCATTTGGTCCAGCCGCGTGAACACCCTCTGTTGCCCAGTAATCTCCGTAAGGTTGATTATTACGGTTTGCTCCATGACTCCAATCTGGGTGTCCAGTAGTTAAACTTAATCTCATGGAAAAAAGATAAGTACCACTATGCTTAACCCACATCCAAGCATAACCAGAATTTAGACCTTTACTTCCATCAATCCAAGCCTGTGGCCACGATGCTCCCCAACCTGTTGTATGGTGATATGGCCAAGAAGGTCCGCTTGTATTTCCTGCTGCTGAGTTGGGAAATAAGTGCCCTTTAAAAGTACCATCAATATCAAACATGGACATATGGTAACCCGTTGAAGTTCCGCCATAACTTATGGTATACACCCATTGCTGGCCATTCGTTCCAGTTAGGACACAAGGCGAATCCATACAGTTCGTTCGCTGAAATGCCGAACTATCACGGCTAGACTGTAAATCTGTTATATTGGCTTGCGCAGTATTTATGCTGTTTTGCAATGCGGTTATATCTGCCGTATTTGTCCCTGCAGCAAGCGCGATTTCCTCTAAGCTATATTTTGACATAAAAATTAAAGTTTATTATTGAAGATTAAAGAACTTTTGCGGCGAATTATATATTTGTTTATTAACTGGTTCACTTATATCTTGAAGCGCAGCGTCCAATACTATGTTTTTAAATATTAATTGTTGTTGTAATTTTATTATTTCTTGATTTTGTTTTTCTATTATTGTTCTTTGATCCCATGCGAACCATCCCACGTAAAACAGTAAAAGCAATATACTTGTTATTCCCAATTGATTGTTCATGTAATATAGTAATGTAATATATGATATATTCTATGTTTGAAATTATTTTTTAATAGAATGTAATTAAATTAATATGTATTATACAATAATAAAATGCAGAGAGTTTCTGCAGGAACCTTTTATTTATTAGAAATAGTGTATATATACTGATATGGCAAACAAGCAAATTAAAGACTTAGATTTAATCGGAAGCAATATTGACGCAGCTTCAGATTTCTTGATCATACAAAAGGCGGATGGCTCAACATATAAAGTAACCGTCGATCAACTCATAAACTCCAGCACAACAGTTTCTTATGGATCTTCAACCGGCGCACCAACTGTTATCTCAGAAAGATGGACCCCCTCCGCCGGGGGTTCTATCTTCAGCAAAACAATCACTGAAACTAATATGTTCGACACTACTTCTGCGGGAGTATTAAATCTGGAAGTATCACGGAATGTTGTATTTGCCCGGGGTAGCCTGACCAGCTCGACCATCAACCATACCATAACCAAAACCGCTGGATTGAATATGATTTCCTTTGGTGGACAATTAATAAGCGTGGGGGGACCAGAGATAAAAATGAAGTCAGGAGTGGTTATCACGAGGTCTAAAGGGATGATGCAAGAGTTATTTATATATATATCTTGTACGAAAAACTCTTTAACCATTAGATCTTATCCTGGCATCAACGCTTTGGCGCTGACTGGGCAAATCTCAATCGTACCAAGTTAGAAAAATATAATCTTGACTTGTCTCATAATATATGAGATAATTCATAGATGAGATATTATTTACTACTTACATTTTTTTATTTTAATTTATTTGCGAATTCTTATGAAACGATTCATAATAGCGGATCATCTGATAATAGACTAGATTTAGTATTTATTGGTGATAGGTATTTCGCTGATGAGATGGTTGATTATGAAAAAGATGTTGAAACCATATGGTCGGGGATGCAAAGCAACTACGCCTTCTGGAATAGGTATAAAAATTTTGTTAATGTTCATAGAATAGACCTTGTTAGCACTTTAAATAATCCAGACGATATAAAAGACGTTAACAATTCTGCATTTGGGCTTGATTTTAATCTTGGATATTGGGATGGCTGGAATGATTGGTTGAAATGCTTATCGATCACAGATGAGCTCAACATAGGAAATGAATGCACTACCATTTTAACAAATAGGGTTTTTGGGCTCGGTACAGCGCTCGACAGAAGCTCTACAAGCTTAATCTATGCTGCACCATGGACGAGTATAGTGTCGCATGAAATAGGGCATGTCCTGGGCATGGCGGGAGATGAATACCAAACTACTATACAAGAATATATGTATGACTATGCGTTCAACATGGCAAGATCATCAGAAGAGGCAAAGCAGAGATGGGGTCATTGGATTGGATACAAAGATTCTTTTCGTGGATATGAAATTAATGAGCCATATCAAAAAGAAGGAGCAAACTATTTTAAGCCAACTTCGTATGACGGATTAATGAACAATTCAAATACTGGAGATTTTCACGCGGTAAATAGAGAGCAAATCATTCTGCAGCTTTATAAATATGTTTCGCCAATAGACAGCTATACAGAAACAAACTCTAGCGTAAATAACACTAACACTTTAGAAATTAATGTTGTAGATCCTAGTGTGGTCGATATTGCGTGGATTATTGATAGCAAGATCGTGTCAAGCGAATCAACCCTACAAATTAGCCAATTAAATTTATCCCAGGACACATTAATTTATGGGTGTGCATGGGATAACTCCTTAAATACAGATTACCAAAAAGATGATCGCGGAGGATGGATCAGGAACGATGAACATAATCGAACTTTCAGGATATTATCTTGGCAATTTAAAACCGATAACTCGATCAAAGAAATTCATTCTCAGTCAAGCAATAAAGATTATCTTTCCTTGGTTCTTGAAGCAACAACCGCAGTCCAGTATTTTGATCAAGAATTATTGTCTAAATCTACTGGCCCTGACGTCAGCGACGAAACAAATTCTGAAAATACCCAATCAGCTATCGAGGTGGCCACAGAAGAAGTTTCTCAGGAAGTTACCTCGCTTGGATGGCAAAGCACTTGGCTTGGAGACTATTTGTCTTTCTCAAGTGGGTGGATTTACCACACAAAAATCTACTGGATGTATATCCAGCCAGATAGTCAAGATGGAATATGGGGTTATACTACGAACGATGGATGGATATGGTCAAACCCTAGAATATATCCTTATTTTTACGTAAACAGCACTAAAGAGTGGATATATATTAATTAATATTTTTTTTACTTTTTATTCTTTTAATTTCATCTGGTAATATTTTAATTACCTTGTCTGTTTTATTATCCATCATTAATTCGGCTGGAGTTGATCCATTTAGCTTTGCATTTTCTGATTTAAGCCAGCATGTTGATTGATAGGAGTTTAAGCTTTTACTAAGAAGTTGTAGTATTGATTTCTGTGACATTAACTTATATTACACTGAAATAAGCATTTTTAAAATTTAACGGGTGTATATATAGGTATGGGACCGATATTGAATACAATAATTGGGGCTGGAATAAAGCTTGCGTGCAACCTAATAAATTCTTGGTTGGAGCAGAAAAGACAAGATCAGTTGGCACTGGCAGCAAGGGACGATAAAATGCTACAAGCATTGATTGACGGTCAGGATAAAAACTCGAGCGATCCTTTTGTGAAGGTAACAAGGAGAATTTTGTTTATGAGTATCACTTTTACAATGTGTTTTTTGATGATATATTACGCAATGAATCCTCACATAGTATATAATGTTATTGTTCCAAAGGGTGATGGGGCGAAGTGGGGCTTTTTTAGTTGGGTGCTTGGGGGAAAAGATTGGGAGATGGTTCAAATGACAGGAGGGTTAATGCTCGCCTCGTTTATGGATCTATGCTTTATGGTTGTCGGTTTTTACGCTATCCCAAGTAAAAGAAGATGAGGTGGCTGTTTTTTCTCGTGTTTTTGCTGTGCTCTTGTAGCGTTAATAAGGTTTATAAGCCAAACCCTACGCCTAAACCCGTCATTTCTTCTGAATTTAACAATATAGACAAGAATAACGATTCGATGATTTCTGTAGTCGAATACCTGGATCTAAAATCTGCACCTTACGATTATGAAGGGCCAGCTATGTGGTTTTCTGTTATTTTGTTTTTTGTATTTCTGTTTTCTTCAGTTTTAGCGTATATTATTAATAAGAAATGAATACTGGACTAGATGTAATTAGCGTGCTTACTGGACTCGTCTCTGCTGCAACTGCGGTATTGGGAGTCTGGATAAAGTTTAAGCTTGACGAAAAAAAACATAAACAATTAAATTATGACCCCGCTTCCCATAGTAATATAATTACCGCCTTGCAGTATATAGCTAATGAAACTTCTGCGGATAGGGCTTACATATTAGAATTCCACAACGGAGATCAGTATTTCTCAGGCAGAGGTCAGCAAAAGCTTAGTTGCACATATGAAATCGTAGGAGATGGAATAAGCGTTGAATGCCAGAATCTGCAGAACTTAAGAATTTCCAATTTACATGGAATGATGGAGCCAATAGCTCAAGAAAAAACGTTTGAATGTATTGATGTTGACAGCTACAAGGGGGACTTTTCCTTTAGAGCTTTTCTTATGAATAAAGGAGTCAAAAGCATGTTTGCTCGACCAATCAAAACACTGAATGGTAAGATTATTGGCGTGATTTGTGTTGAATATGTAAAAGAGAATAGAAAATGGAGCGAAGACTCCGAAGATTTCATAAGGAAGCAATCAAGGGTTATTAGCGGCTATTTGATATAATTTTTTTTAAAGCTATAATATATTATTATGGCTTTTTCTTATTGTCCCCATTGTGGTTTTAAAAATATGTACTCCCTCAAGGCTCCGAATTTTTGCGGTGGCTGCGGCGAAGGTTTAAATATATTGTCTGCAGCAAAACAAACGTCGCCTACAACAACCAGCGCTAAGCAGGGCGTAAAAAAGTTGTTGCCTAAACGAAGCAGGCCCGCTCCCTCTCAGGATGATGATCCTGATGGACTGGATATATATGAGGTTCCGAATATATCGAAACTCTCTTATTCAATAGAAAGAGATAGTAATAAATTTAACTTAAAGGACATTATTCCTGTGGAGCAATTTCAAGACTTCAAGGAAGAAAAACCCAAAGCCAAGAACAAAAAAACTCGTGGCCGACCAAGAAAAAACTAACTTTACTTACGAGGACAAATCTTTGGAAATTGATTTGGAAATAAAAAAGAGAAGAGGTAAGTGGTTTCTTGATTCATTGGCCTGGTTTGATTTTGAGGATGTTGAGCAAATCATTAGGGCGCATATTCATAAAAAATGGCACCAATGGGACCAAAGAAGATCTCTAAAGCCCTGGATGAATAAAATAATAACTAACCAAATGAAGAATATTTTGCGCAATAATTACAGTAATTTTGTTCGACCCTGTTTGAATTGCCCGTTTAACCAGTCTTGCGCAACCAAAGATGGAGGCGAGTCTTCGTTGTGCGGGTTCACCAAAAGCGGTTCGCAAGACTCTTCCTGCCCATTATATGCCAAATGGGAGAGAACAAAGAAGTCTGCCTACGGAATCAAAATGGCACTAACCCTCGAAAACCATTCTAATGAAGTTCAAGCTATGGAGGATAATAATTATAGCATTATCGATGCTCAGAAAAAACTCAACTATTTCATGAAGAAAGAGCTGTCTGAGAAGCAGTATTTAGTTTACGAATTATTATTTATAGATAATATGGATGAAGAAGAGGTAGCTGGAAAAATGGGCTACAAGACTTCCGAGAAGGGGCGTAAGGCTGGCTACAAACAAATTAAAAATTTAAAGAAGATATTCAAGCAAAAAGCTCAAGAAATTTTAGAAAAAGAAGATGTAATTCCCGATACAAAAGTTATAGCATGGATTTAACAGAAGAACAAGAAAGAATTGTCTCAGAGAACGGTTCAACAATAAGCGACTTAACTGAGTTAACTAAATTAGCTTTTCCTGGAGAAGAAAATATAGACGGAAGAAGTAAGCAGGGGAGAGCCGTTAGGGCATTTATGGTCCAGCAGGGAATTAATTACGACACAAAACATATATACCCGAAAGACAATATACAATTATCAGATTCTCAGCGAGAGTTTATTTCTAACTCTTCTCAGGACGGTATGAACGCATTACAAATCGCTACTGTATTATTTCCAGAAATACGGATTACCCGAAACTCAAAAGAGTACTCTTCTGTTTTGGAGTATATTGAAAGCCAGGATTCGCTAGATTTACACCCTTCCGAAAACGCTGTAAATAGAAAATATTCTGCCCCAAAAGCCGTAAGCAAAATAATCAAAAAAATCAACGACTACTGTCAGAAAAATATTGAAGAGGCAAAGTTAAATATAGGGCAAAAAAAAGCTATCGAATCATTAGGGGCTTTTTTATCTTCTCCTCGATTTACTCAAGTTATAAATAATTATGACAGCATGGAGGATCGAGATTTATTCGAGGCAGAATTCGTAAGAGCTACCTGGGATAAACCTGATTTGAGTAATGATGAAATTAATTTATATATTAATGTTTGCATGGATTATATTCATTTAAAAAACATCCAAGGAGCTATGAGCAAGTTGAATAGAATGTTCAATGACGCAGAAGACCAGCAAGATCTAACCGTCAGGCTGGCAGAGCTTTTGAAGACAAAGAGCGAAGAGTATAACCAGTGCGAAAAAAGGATGGAGTCTTTAATTCAAAAATTACAAGGGGATAGGTCAAAAAGAGTGTCATCCCAGCAAAAGCAAAATTCTAGCATACTAGCTTTGGTTCAACTATTCCAAGAAGAGGAAGAACGTAAGGTGATGATAAAAATAGCAAACATGCAAAGAAAAGCCGCCAAGAAAGAGGCTGACAATCTTGAATCTATGCCCGACTGGAAGGCCAGGGTTCTTGGGGTATCTAAAGACGATGTCGTATGAGCGCACCAAAAGGCGAATTTATTTGTAAGGTTTGCTCGCAACCCTTCTCCTCGGAGAAGAGCATGCATGCTCATTTAAAATCTCATAAAATAATACTTGCAGAATATTATACAAAATATTATCCTCGTTATAATTTATTTACTAAAGAACCCTTGCCATTTAAGAATAAGGATGATTATTTTAACAGAGACTTTTCTACATATGAACAATTGATAAGTTGGTGCGAGAAAACAGAACCATCAGAGGTAAAAGAATATATAATTAATTTATTAAAAAAAAGAGTCGCCGCTAAAGGTTTAAAGTTTGCCCCTTCACATGTTGAATTAATGATTAATCACATGCCCACTATAGATGTTTTTCAAAAACACTATGGGTCTTATACTGCTGCTTGCGACGCTATAGGAATAAAGCCTATGTTTGGCGAAAGATTGCCGGAATCATTCAAGCAGAAAATAGACCCGAAAATGAAAATATTTGTAGACACTAGAGAGCAGCAGCCTCTAACTTTCCCCAACTCGGAACCTATGAAGCTAGAATTTGGAGATTACGCTGTGGGCGGGGCGGATTATGATTATACCTATGTGGACCGAAAGGGAGAGCAGGATTTTAAATCCACACTCAGCAAAAACAACTTAGATCGCTTTGAATATGAACTTCAGAGAACAAAAGATTTTGATAGTTATTTATTCGTAGCTGTAGAAAGCGACTTAGCGCAAATAGAATCCAACAATAGGCGCGGGGCACACAAATCTAATTTAAAATACATTTATCATAACATGAGAGTGCTAAATCATCAATTCTCGGGAAACTGTCAGTTTATATTTACCGGCAGTAGAGAAAAATCAGAAGAGTTTATACCTAAATTATTGAAGCTTGGAAAGAAACTGTGGAACGTTGACCTTCAATATTATATAGACAAAGGGTTAATATAATGAGCTGGGAGGTAGGCAACCAAGAATCAAGAAGTCCCGACAGAGACTTTAATGAAAAGCTTTTAGAGATGAAGGGGTATCTTGAAGAAAGAGAAGCTAAAATACTACTCTATAAATTCTTAAGAGAAAATATAACCTTTACTACGGATTTAATTTCAGGAGTGAAGCTGTTTCCTTTTCAACATATGGCCATAAAAGCCATGTTTGAAACCGATTATTTCATGGGAGTGTGGAGTCGGGGAATGAGTAAGTCTTTTACTACTGCTATATACGCATATCTAGAAGCAATAATGAACCAGGGCGTAGAAATTGGCATACTTTCAAAGTCTTTTCGTCAGGCCAAAATGATATTTAAAAAAATAGAAGATATCGCTTCAAAGCCTGAGGCAATGTATCTTTCTCAATGTATAACTCATAAATCAAAAAGTAATGACGAGTGGCTTCTTGAGATTGGCAGCTCAAGAATTCGAGCCCTGCCCTTGGGGGACGGAGAAAAACTTCGGGGCTTTCGTTTTCACAGGATAATTATTGACGAATTTGCATTAATGCCCGAGCGAATTTATAATGAAGTTATAATACCGTTTTTGAGTGTTGTAGAAAACCCAACTCAAAGAGAAGATATTTATAATGTAGAAACTGAATTAATCAGACAAGGAAAGCTTCAGGAGAGCGATCGGCATATTTGGCCAAATAATAAACTGATAGCTCTTTCTTCTGCTAGTTATAAATTTGAATATATGTATAAAGCCTATGAGCAGTTTGAAAATTTAATTCAGATTGGAGGAAACAAGCAGTCGGACGCTCACAGAACCATCATGCAGTTCAGCTATGACTGTGCTCCCCGGCAGCTATACGATCAAAATTTAATTAGTCAAGCAAAGTCAACCATGAGTCAGAGTCAGTTCGATAGGGAGTTTGGGGCGATATTTACTGATGATAGTTCTGGATATTTTAAGACCTCTAAAATGGCAGCATGCACATTAAAGGACGGAGAAAATCCATGCACAGAAATAGTTGGCAGTCCTGGAGATAAATATATTCTCGCTTTTGATCCTAGCTGGGCGGAAAGTGAAAGCAGCGATGATTTTGCCATGATGGTTATAAAGCTAAACGAAGAAAAAAAGATTGGAGTCGTAGTTCATAGCTACGCTTTGGCTGGTGCAAATTTAAGACAACATATAAATTATTTTTATTATTTATTAAATCACTTTAATGTTGTATCTATTGTAGGAGATTATAATGGAGGAGTTCAGTTTATTAATGCTGCAAATGAAAGCAACTTGTTTAAGAAGAATAAACTAAATATACAATGCTTAAATACAAACTTTGATGACATAGAAAATTATCAACAAAAATTAATAGAAGGTAAGCGCGAATATAATTTAGAAAATAAAACTATTTGTTACTTAAGAAAGCCTACTAGCCAGTGGATCCGTCGAGCAAATGAACTTCTGCAGTCGAACTTTGATCACAGAAGAATACTGTTTGGTTCTCGAGCTATTGATGATTCGTACAACGAGCAAAGAAGAAAAAAAATACCGATAGATAAAATCGAATTTTTAAAAACCTCTCAATCACAAGAGAGGCAAACTAATTCCGCGAAAATGATAGACTTTGTTGAGCACCAATTTGACATGATGAATTTGGTGAAAACGCAATGCTCTTTGGTTCAGATAACAACATCCTCCGCAGGCACTCAAAGTTTTGACTTGCCTTCGAGCTTGAGGCGCCAAACTGGGCCAGAGAAAGCGAGGAAGGATAGTTATTCCGCATTGGTTCTTGGAAATTGGATGGTTAAACTTTATTATGATATGATGGATTCAAAAATAGAGACAGTCTCTGCGACCTTTACTCCCATGTTTATAAAGTGAGTGTATTAAACTGAAATGTCTTTACCTTATAAGTATACAACAAAGTTCGATAATGTTATTTGCGCATCCAGTCAAATGCAAGAATCGCAAATTAGCAAAGCTTCTATAGAGTCTCTTCGCCCATTGATTCCTTCTGATATAAATTTAGATAAGAATATAGATTTGCTTGCTGTGGCGTTTAATGCTGCGGTAGTAAATAAATTCAATAAAAACGGGGACGGTATAGATAGTGAAACAGCTGTAGCTGTTAAAGATTATTTTGTACATAAACCGACAAACATTGAACACGACAGGGATAGAATTGTTGGGCATATAGTTTCTGCTGGGTTTTCTGAGTATAGTCAATACTCCGAATTAATCAGCGAAGAGGCGGCTTTAATTAAGGATGAGCCTTTTAATATAGCGCTCGCTGCAGTTGTATACAAAACCGCAAGCAAAGAGTTTGCTGAGTTGGTCGTTAATTCCACGGATCAAGAAAGCGATTTCTTTCAGACTGTATCCGCAAGCTGGGAGGTTGGCTTTAATGAGTATGTTGTTAGTGTCGGTGGAGATGACTTACTGGACTCTAGTATTATATCCGACCCGGAAGAAATAAAAGCTTACGCTCCGTATCTAAAGTCTTCGGGAGGAAAAGGGCAATTACAAGACGGGCGGAAAGTTAACCGATTAATTGTTGGAGATATATATCCGCTTGGAATAGGTTTTACATCGAATCCAGCTGCAGACGTAAAAGGGCTTGTCGCCGAGAGCGGGCAGGTTCAAGCTGATAAGCCTAGCCGCAACCAACCGATCGACAAAATAATTATTAAAAGCAAAAAAACTTCCCAATCGAAAAAACAAGATGTACTAAACAAAGAACAACATAAAAATTTAATTATGGATACAAAACAAATTATCAACGAATTCCGAGCAGCTTTAGACGAAAAGCTTGGCAAGCAAGATTTCTCAGAAGAAACTGTCGCTAGCATTTCTAAGGTTTTTAGTGACGCAATAAAAGAAAAAAGCGAACAGTATATTGCGGATCTAGAAAAAGCCAAGGCTGAAAAAGAAGAAGCTTCTCAAGCTCAAGCTTCTCTTCAAGAAAAAATGCTTGAAGTGGAAGAGCAATTAAAATCAACGAAAGATAAACTTATTGCTTTAGAGCAAGAAAATTCCTCGCGAGAAGCTGAGGTTAGATTTAATTCTAGAATGGAAGCTCTTAGCGAAGTGTACGATCTTGATGATGAAGATCTTAAGATTTTAGCTTCAGAACTCGCTCAAGTTGATGAATCAGAAGAAGGATTTGCTTCTTATCAAGAAAAACTTTCCAAGGTTTGGAAGCATAAAAATAAAGATTTTATCGCTGCAGAGCAAAAGGCTTTCGAGGAAAGAGTGGCTCAAGAAGTCGCTAAGAGAATCGAAACTCTTGAAGCTTCCGAAACTGAAGGCTCTTCAGAAGAAATCGCACAAGTTGCAGAAGCTTCTGAAACAGAAGAGCAAGATTCTTCTGACGAAGTCGAAGACGCTTTAGAAAATGTACAGGTTGAAGATGCAGCCGTTGTCAATAACAACGAATCTTCCTCCGAAGCCCCCTCCTCCCTTCGCGATCGTTTCGCCAAGACTTTTAAGGAGTCGGTTAAAATTTCATACTAATATATAGAAGAAAAAAATTATGGCAAAAAGAATACTACCATACCGAGACTACAGTGAACACGATGTTGTTAACTTATTCGCTCTTGACGTAACTGGAGAAACCCTTGCGGATTTCAAAAGTAACGGCACAGGCGACTTTGATGCAGGCGTTGTTGTTTCTGTAAGTGCGGGAGCTCTACCTGGTGAGGTTTCCGAATTGCGCGCAACTACCCCGGATAATCTTCGTGATTATTTAGGTGCAAGTTTTAGTGGCGCTCATATTGGATTCAACGGATACCCCGCTAATACAGGTATGACCGTAGCTCCAGCTGATGGCTCCGGACGTGCGCTTGGAATCACTTTACGTGAAACCTTAGCGTTCGACGAGAACGGAGAAAAGATGATATCATACAAACAAAAACTAGACGAAGCTCAAGGCGTTCTTCCAGGTCAAACAGTTCCTGTTTTGACTAAAGGGCTAATTCTTTTGAGCGGTTCTGCTTTTTCAAGCGCCCCAGCTTTAGGAGACGACCTTGAGGTTTCTTCCACAGCAGGAAAACTTAAAACAGCAACTACTGGTACTGTTGTTGGAAGTGTCCTCGCTATCGGAGAAGAAAGCGATGACTCAAGCAGCAAAAAATATCTCTGCAAGATAAGCTTCTAACACAAGGAAATTTAAAAATGAAAATTACTTTAGAAAGAACCCCCGAGCAAGTCGAGCTTGTAAAAGCTATGGCTTCGAAAAATAGAGACGTTTCTTACGAGGCTCAAACTGCATTGGCCGAATTTATCGGTCCAGTTTTGGCAGAGGTCGTAAACAGCGCTCCTACCGTAAGCAACATGTTCTCTTCTCTTCAGTTTAATTCTGATGAAAGCCCAAGTATTCCATTGGACCTTTATCATGATATTACTGACGAAGATTATATTCAAGTTTGGAGTCAATCAGTTCCTGGCGGACTTCCTACAAACCAAGTCGCTCCTTCGCAAAGCGAGCTTAAGTTCACAACTTATACTCTCGACAGCGCTTTGAGCTTCGACAAGCGTTATGCTTCTCGTTCAAGACTTGATGTTGTAAGTAAAACATTCACACGCATGGCTCAAGAAATCCTTCTTAAACAAGAAAAGACTTCTGCAACCATGATAATGACTGCACTTGCAAACGCTTCAACTAACAGCGAGCAGCACATAATTCGTGCCGCTCAAGCTGGAAGATTCCTTCTTTCGGACTTAAACAAGCTTTTCACTAAAGCCAAGAGAATTAATACTTCTTGGAATGGTGGAACTCCTGCTGAGCGCCGTGGTCGCGGAATTACAGATTTACTCGTATCCCCTGAAATCGTAGAAGAAATTCGCGGTTTAGCTTATAACCCAATTAATACAATTGGTGGAGCCGGTGGAGCCCCAACTGCTGGAGACGGTATCGCTGGTACAGACACTATGCGCGACGCTGTTTTTAATAGCGCTGGAATCCCCGAGTTTTACGGAGTATCCATTCAAGAGTATAATGAAATGGGCGTAGGCCAAAAATGGAATACTGTTTTTGGTGCAGCTGCTGGAGCAACAACCTTTGCTGATAACTATTCAGTTCAAGCAAATGGTGGTGTAGCTCAAGGCATTCAAGGCACAGAGCAAGTTATTGTTGGTGTTGACTTGTCACGCGAATCAATGATCCGTGCAGTAGCTACCGATTCCGAGTCAGGAGAAGAGTTTTCTCTTGTCTCTGATGACCAATTCGTAACACGTCAATCTAAGATTGGTTATTACGGTTCTCTTGAAGAGGGTCGCATGATCATCGACGATCGAGTATTACTTGGTCTTATCGTTTAATTTCAATAAAATTAACGTTTTACAAAAGTCCACCTCAGGCAACTGGGGTGGATTTTTTATTTAAAATCATTATTATATAGTGTATTAAAATACAAAGGAAAAAGGTACAAATTATGGCAAACAAAAAAACAACAAAAAAATCGAGTAAAGCTAGTGCAGGAAAGCGCGTGAAGCTTGAAGAGCTAAATCAAACAACAGGCAAGAGCTACGAAGAACAGGTTTCTAGAGCTAAGGAATTGGAAGATATATTAGGGGTAAAGAAAATAAGCCCTTTTAAGACAAACGACAAAAGGATATTCAAGGAAATGCTTGAAGATATGAATCTAACCGATCTGCAAGCTTTCGCCGTAAAGGCTGGGGTGTTTCCGTCTGGAAACAAAACTGTTCTCAAAAACAAAATCAAAAGAGCTTTTGAATCAAGCCTGGTTGGACAAGGAAGTATTCAAGTAATGGGGCAACCTATTAATCTGGACCCCAACAACCCAAAGCACAAAGAAGTTCTTGATTATTTAGGAGGTTAACATGGCTCACCCACCTATTAATCCGCAAACAAACATCGGAAAGCTTGCTTTAAATCTTTACGATCAAGATTTAGGCTTCCATGATCACGGGGCACAAAGAGATGCGGATATAGGGTTAATATCTGGTTGGCTAGAAGGTCACCTAGGAGAACTTAACACCGTAATATTTACTTCGTTCAGCGGAGACAATCCAGACGGACTAATGCTAGAAGAGCAAACCATACTAAGAGAGATGTACTTGTCTGACTATAATCGAAAAGCAGAAAGAAACGCTCTTAGGAGAATAGATGGAGATGGAAAAACTGCGGGATGGATAATGATACAAGAAGGGGATTCTGTAATTAAAAAACCTAACACTCCAACACCTAAATATTACCATGATGCGTATTTAGCTTCTGAAGAGAGGTTAAAGAACTTAATATACGCTTACAATCTATACGGAGCTAAGCCAAAACAAGTTGCAGGAAAAGATTCGCCAATAGAACAGGAATAAATTTATAAAATATTATGAAAGAAAATATGAACGAAACCAGAGCAGACTCAAGCTATAAAAAAGTAAAATCAGAACTTTTTCATATTTGGAAAAAAGCAAGATTACTTTATGACATGATTACTGAAGAAAGAGAAATTCACGATTCAGTAAAGAAAAACATCACTTCTGCATACGAAGCTATTGACGAATCTATAAGATATGTTGAGTATGAAGATATCTTCCCAAGCAAGCAAGAGCAAGTTCAGGAAGATAATGAAAATAATTTCTTAACAAACCAAGACAAAAGATACCCTGTGCCTGTCAACTCAGAAAGCGGCGACCAGTTTGTCACGAGATGCATTCTTGACGCCAATATGAAAAAAAGGTACCCAGTTCAGTCCGATAGATTTCAGGCATGCATGCGAGTTTTTAATTCATCTAGGCAACAGCCTGATTCAAGCCAAAATCCTGGGGAGAAATTCGAAGATCCGATGGAGCCAAAATCTCCTGAAGTTAACGATCCAGCTAAGCCTCTTCTTCCTTGATTTTATAAACAACCTCGCCCTTGATAAGGGAGAACTTTATTGAGTGGTTCTCGGTGAGATCTTTGTTCAGGAGGAGGTTTGAGAGTTGGTTCTCTATGTTTTTTTGAATCAATCTTTGTATGGGCCTTGCGCCCATTTTCTCTTTTTCTGCTTGCTCGGATATGTATTTATTTAAAGAAGGAGTTGTAGATATTTTTATATTTTTATTTTTAAGCTTTTCTTGTATCTTATGCACTTCTAGTTTTGTTATCTTTATTAAGTCTTCTATACTAAAATTATCAAACATAATTATCTCATTTAGTCGATTTAAGAACTCCGGCTTGAAGAATACTTTTAGCTCTTCCTTGAGCTTGTCTTTTGCGTGTGATGGAGAGTGTCCAAAGCCTATTGATGGTTTTGTGATTTTTTCGCTACCCACATTGCCTGTTAGGATTATTATACAATTATTAAAATTAACCCTGCGACCCGAGTTGTCTGTTACGAACCCCTCTTCAAGAATTTGCAATAATATGTTTAGAACGTCTGGATGAGCTTTCTCAATTTCATCGAACAGTACAACGCTATAGGGGTTCCTTCTGACCTTTTCTGTCAACTCTCCGCCTTCCTCATACCCTACGTAGCCGGGAGAAGCGCCAATTAACCTGCTTGCGGAAATTTTCTCTGAGAATTCGCTCATATCTAATTGAATAAGCTTATCCTCTCCTCCGTATACGAATTTCGCAATACATTTTGCAGTATGAGTTTTTCCTGTTCCGCTTGCCCCAACCAGCAAGAAGCTGCCTACTGGCTTTTTAGAATCTTGAAGTCCGGATTTTGACCTTAGAATTGATTCCGAAATTTCTTTTATAGACTCTTTTTGGCCAATGATTTTTTTATTTAAATCTCTAGCCAAAGAAAGAAGCTTTGTGGATTCTTTTGTTGACATTTGGCTTACAGGCACACCCGTTCTGGCTGAAATCACTTCAAATATATCACTTTTAGATACTTGTATTTTAGCTTTTATGGTTTTTTTGGCCCATTTCTCTATCACTCTATCATACTCTTCTAGTAAAAATAACTGCTCATCTTCAACCGTGTTTCTTGATGCTCCAATCATTTCCATATTAGCCTCTTTCATGCTAAGATCTTCTAGTTTTTTCTCTATCTCTTTTGCCGCGTCAGGCCTTTGAATGTTCTTTATTTTAACTTTCGATCCAGCCTGATCCATGACATCTATAGCTTTGTCTGGAAATTGTTTATCAATCATGTACCTGGAGGTCAGTTCAATAATTAAGTCAAGAGTTTCTTCGGGATAATTTATGCTGTGAAATTGTTCATACTTGTTTTTTATTCCTAAAATAATTTGTTTAGTTTCTTCTGAGCTTGGCTCTCTAACCTTTACAGATTGAAACCTTCTGTCGAGCGCTCCATCCTTGAGTATAGTCTTCTTGTACTCATCTTGAGTTGTGGCGCCGATACACTTTAGCTCTCCCCTTGCTAATAAGGGTTTAAGCATATTTGCAGCGTCCATTGAGCCTTCTGCGGCTCCAGCCCCAACAAGAGTATGTATTTCGTCGATAAACAGAATTATGTTTTTGTTTTTTTTAGCTTCATCTATTATGTTTTTTAATCTCTCTTCGAATTGACCCCTATATTTAGTGCCAGCTATTAAGGATCCTAGATCTAAGGAATATATAATTTTTGCTAGCAGAAAATCAGGAGCTTCAGCTTTAACTATTCTTTGCGCTAGGCCTTCAACTATAGCGGTCTTCCCGACGCCAGGCTCACCAAGCAAGACGGGGTTGTTCTTTGTTCTTCGACATAAAATTTCACATACGTTAGCAATTTCCTCTTCTTTACCTATGATGTTGTCAAATTTTCCTTTGGAGGCTAGGGCGTTAAGGTTTAAGGCGTGTTTTTCTAGGTTTTGCAAACTAGTATCTTTTACCTTTGGTTTTGGAGGGTAATAGTGGCTTTCTTTTTTATGCGCCGGGTTTTCTTTGGAGAGGTGCAGGTATTCCCTTACTTCTGATATAATATCCTCCTCTGACGCGTTGAAAGATTTAAAAAAGCTTGGTATGGACGAGCCTTCAAATTTTAACAACGCTAACAACATATGCTCTAGACCTACATATTCGTGATCTAGTTTTTCGCTTATTGATGCTGAAACCTTTAATATTAAATGGAATTCTTCATCAAAAGATGGACTCGTTTCTGATTCAGGGTAAAACTCTAGGCCATTTAAGCCTTGGGAGAGCGTATGTTCTATTTCGTCTTTTAGCGCAAGCTGATCAATGTTTAATAAATACAATATCTCACTCAGTATCCCTGCGTTTAATCTTACCATTCCGTAAAACAAATGGTCTATACATACAAATTCACTGTTATATTTTTTTGCAACCTTTTTGGCTTCATTTATCGCTTGCTGCGCACGTGGCGTAAAGTTAGGTTTTGGCGTCATCTTCATGTTTTACACTCTATTTACTTAACTTCAGACATTTTCATATATATCTTTTCGTCCATAATTTTGATTGAGTCAAGAAATATTATATCTTCAGCCTTCCTTCCGTAAGCTATTACAATGTTCTTTTTTGTCGGCGCTTTTTGGTTTTTCTCGAAATACCTGTCGTAGAAATTACCTCTTCTTGAATTTAATAGCATTGCATCCCATTTTCCATTTTCGTCAGACATTGATAGCTTTATATATTTGTTTCCATTCCTTGAGGTAGCTTTTAAGCAATCAATAACAACACCTATAAATTTACCCCCTTCATCTTTATCCATAAGCTCAAGATCTCTTGAGTCTTTTAAATCTTTATAGAGATCGTTAAAGCAGCTTTTTAATTTTGAGCTATGACTGTACCCCAATAATTCATTTTCGAAATACCAATTCGCAAACCTTTCGTAAGATTTATTTTTATCATAAATAGATTTGTAAAGATCATATTTCTTTTTAAATGTCTTAAATCTAGACTCTTTCATTAAGGGTTTTCCGTCGTCCCCAACCATTTCCTGGTTTTTGGCGTCAGCTATACAGTTTAATAACTTATAGTCATATTTTTCTCCAATAAGCATAAAGTTCCTCTTTTCTCTATCTGTTAAAAGGTTAAATGCTTGAGCTTCCAGGGCCATTAAAGATCTATTTGAGCCCTTGCTTTGAAGCGCTCCGGCCTGACACAAGGCTGACAATATCCCTATATTTAGCCCTGCTTGTTTTGCCGCTAAGAAAATATCGTATTTTGTTGGGGTATTGCTGGATCTAAAATCCCTGAGAGACTGTAGGGATTTTTCGCTAACGCCTTTTATGCTATTGAGCCCAAATCTTATATCTTTACCTTCTGTCGAGAAGTCCATTTTGGATTTTGCTAAATCAGGGGAAAGAAGTTTGATTCCAAAATTAGACAGCTCTCTTGATATAGAGGCTATTTCTTCTTGTGGGGCCGGTTCATACTTGGTCATCTTTAGTAGCGACATAAAAAACTCTTGTGGGTAATTAAATTTAAGATAAGCGGTCCACGCGGCTAATGTTGCGTATGCCAGCGAGTGAGATTTATTAAAAGAATAGTTTGCGCTATCTTCCGCGACTCTCCATAAAACTTCTCCAACTTCTGTTGGTAGTTCGTTTTCTATTATTTTTTGCTGAATTTTCGCTTTCCACGCTGGCATTTGATCGATTTTCTTTTTGCCAACTATCCTTCTCAATTGCTCAGACTCATCCAAGGTAAACCCAACTTTAACGGCCATCTGCATTAATTGTTCCTGATAAAGAGGTATTCCCCCTGTATAATCCAAAACATCCCTAAAGAATTCGTGAATTACCTGAGGCTCCTCTGTTTCGGAATATTTAACATAATCACCCAGAAAGTCTAAAGCTCCCGGTCTTCCAATCGCAACCACGGCACTTAACTGCTCAAGGCTCTTTGGCTTGATTTTTTTACAGACCTTAAAATTTGTATCCGATTCGAGCTGAAATAACCCATGAGGGCTTTTTAAAGACTGCAGGGGTTTAAAAATTTTAGGATCATTGAGGTCCATTTTTGATATGTCTTCACCAATAGTTTTACATACATCATAAATAACGCTCAAGGTTCTTAGGCCCAAAATATCAAATTTAACCATTAGTTCTGAGACCCAGTTCATATCATAGCCGGTTACTAGGTTTCCGTCGTTTGTTTTTTGAACAGGGCAAATGTCAGTTATAGTGCTATGCGAAATAGCTATTCCACTAGGATGAACTCCTGTGTTTTTGTTTAAACCTTCAAGCTTCAAAGCGATTTCAAAAGTTTCGGAGTTTTCAGAAGCCCAATCTGCAAATTTTTCGCTTTCTTGTATCGCTGAAAGTAGCGGCAATACTACGCCAAACTTTTTAGGTATTGTTGTGCTAATAAGATTAACATCTTGTTCGCTAAGTTCTCCTACTATTTTGCCGCATTCCTTAACGCACAACTTACCGCTTAAAGTATTAAGGGTTAATATTTTAGCTGTTCGAGAGGGATGTTTTCTTTCGATATATTCTATGACTTCAACTCTTCTTTCATAAGCTATGTCGTTGTCAACGTCTGCAAGAAGGCTTCCGTCTAGAAATGTTATTCCTTCTTGAATCGTTTTCTTCGCTCGGCTTTTAGAGACAAATCTTTCAAAAAACAAATTGTACTTAACGGGGTCTACGTCTGTAACGCCAATTAAATAAAGAACAAGTGAGCCTGCTGCAGACCCTCTGCCTGGGCCAGTAGGTATATCCTTTTCGTGACAAAAGTTAATTATATCCCAATTTAATAAAATATAATCAATAAAACCCAGTTCTTCTAATATTTTTAATTCTGATTTTGCGCGATCAAAATAATCTTTTTTATTTTTGTATTTATCTATTCCCTTATCGTATACTCCTTTGTGACATAGCTTACGAAGGAAGTCGTAATTAGATATAGCGCTATCCGCTTCCAGCATATCATAATATTTTTGTTCAATTTCAATCTCAGGCAGTCTTACGCCTGGAGGGCAGCACTCTTTGTAATCTGTAAATTGATCTGTAAAGCTCATACTTCTATCTCCCATATCATTTTCTTAAAAACTTCATAATTAACTCTAATATCATATAATGCGTCATGTAATTTGGTTGCGTCGAAAGGGACATCAAAGTCCTTGCAGCACTGTTTAAGGTTGCAGGAAAGCCCTCTTTCTATTAAATGGTTCAATCTGTACTGCCAGGATAGGAAGTCGTCTTCATTATTTAATTTAATTTGTTTTTTCAAGGCTTTTGCTAAAGATAGAGTATCTACTAAGTTATTCATATATGAAAAGTCTGATTTTGCTTTCGGGTTGATTAGTTTTCTGTGAAGGTTGTGCATGTATACGTCAAAGCCTAATAAGTTATGCCCCACTTTAATGTAAGAATCATCATATAGGTATTTTTCAAAATTGTCAAGAGCTAATTGTGGGTCCACGGCGTTCTTTTTATATTTTGCCTGGGTAAAGCCTGTAATTTTTGCAGCCTCCGGAGATACCCTAAGGTCGTCCCACTTGAGCCAGTAGTCTTTTTCCTCTATAACTTTATTGTTTTCTATCACAAGAAAGGCTAGCTGCCATGGCTTGTTGTGTCCAGAAATTAAGTTTAAATTACAGGTTTCGTAATCAAAAAGTAAATATTTTTGTTTGTTTTTAAATCTCAGTAGCTGTTCCTTCATTATCTTTCCAGTATTGGTCTCCGTAGTTTATTAATAATTCTTCTCCTTTTTTTATTTCTTTATTTGCTGTATATTCAAATATCATATTTTCGATGTCAACTTCATAGTCTATGTTGTTGTTTTTTGCGTGGTTGTATATCATTCCATTTCCTAGTACCGTTGCTGAATTAAAAAGCTTATTAATATCTTCGTAGCCCAAGTCTTTTAGAAAGTTTTTTAAATGCTCTGTGATTTCTTCGTCTTCAAACATTGAAAGAAGTTGAACTTTAAAGGAAATCTTTTCGTTTTCTTCTTTGGATAAATTTTTATCAAAAAATATATTAAACGCGAACCTCGCCAACTCTTTATCTTGCATTTCTTTCATGCATCCAGATACTATAAAATGACACTGCTCTACTAACTCTCCTTTGTTGATGTTTTCTGCGGCAAAAACGCCTCTGCCTTTGATTTTTGATTTGTCAACATATATCTTATTGGGTTGTATTAGTTTATACTGCATTTTTTTGCTCCTTCCAGCTTTCAAAGCAAAACTCATCACTTCCGAAATGATCTAAGTTCGGCTTCGATAGGGTTTTATTTCCAAAGGTTCTTCCTGTAATGCATTTGTATGTTTGAAGCGCAGATACATCCTTCTTCTTTCTGTAGTAAATGCTTTTAACCATTTCTGTTTTGCATTTACTTTCTTCTGCGAATTTAATAACTCTAGATCTTAATAGTAGGTCAAAGGGTAGGCTGTTATTTTCTATAAAATATACCGGCTTTGTGAAAGAAAAGTTGGGTGTGCAATTTGCAAATTTTATATTATTATTAAATATAAACGAATCGTAGAAGGGGATTGCCAGTATTAATTTTTTATTATCCCAGTGTTTTTTCAATATCTTTTCGTCCACCGAATTAAACGCCTCCGAGAAAGCTTCGCTATATATCGAGTTTAGCAACCCGCACCCTTCAGAGTTCTTTGCAAAAATAACTATTTTATGTCTGGATTTTACAGACTCTTCTTTTGGGTTTAATTTTGAATCCTCGCACATATCTATTCGCAGCCCGAAAACCAATTTTATATCCATTGATTCGGATACTTTTTTCGCTTGAAGAAATCCTGTTAGAGAGTCTTCTACTAATACAACCTCTTTTAGGTTGTTGTCTTGAGCTATAGAAAAAATACTATCTGTTTTGCCGTCATCTAGTGACGATGGATTGTTTAGCGTTAGTATGCTTTTCCCTATTGAAAAATGGCTTTTGAATAATGGTATCATGTGAAGTATTTTACCAGAATTTCATTAAGTTGTCAACACTAAACTTATAAACAAAAAAACCGCTATTAGCGGTTTTAGTGGGTTGTTTTAATTATTAATTAAGTATATCAAACAAGGGCTTTCCGTCGTGGGCCACTTTAAATGGCCTGCCGGAGGGAGATGTTTGTATTTTATTTAAGGGTAGCCCCATGGCATATGCTATAGTTGCATTTAACGATGCCGGGTCAATAAATTTACCCTCGGCTGGGTTTCTGCCTAGCTCATCCATTTTTCCGTAGACTGTCCCCCCTTTAATTCCCCCACCAGCAAGAAAAGCTGTAAATCCATAGGGCCAATGATCTCTTCCATCGCGCTCATTTATCTTAGGCGTCCTGCCAAATTCTGAGGTTAAAACAACCATGGTTTCTTTAAGCAGTCCACGCATTTCAAGATCAATTAAAAGAGCGCTTAGAGCTTTATCAATATCTGCGCAATTGTCCGCAACAGATTCAAAGTTGTTATCGTGGGTGTCCCACCCTCCTCGACTAACTTCTACATAACGAACTTGATTTTCTATTAAACGACGAGCAAGCAAGCATCCCTGCCCGAAGTTAGTTTTTCCATAAAGTTCGTGCATTGACTCTGGCTCAAGAGTTATATCAAAAGCTTTTAAGTCCTCGCTTCGCATGAGTTTGACCGCGTCTTTATAAAGATCAGAGTAAGCTCGAACCTGCTTCTGGTCATATTGATTAAGGTAAGAGGAATTCATTTTTTGAGCCATAGATAAACGACCCCCAAATCGATTTTGATCAATATAGTCTGCAAGCTTACTGTTTGCTAGGCCACTGCTTGGGTTGCCTATTGGGAGGGGTCCAAATTTAGACTCAAGAAATCCAGCTCCTGCTGGATTAGATCCGATTTGCACATTGGATGGGATAGTGCTATTGATTGCTCCCGAAAGCTTTGATACCCAGCTTCCGAATGTAGGGTGAGCAATGGTACCTCGCTTTAAATAGCTTGTATGCATCAAGTAACTCGCTTGTTCGTGGGCTCCTTGACTTGTTGACATTGTTCGAATAATTGCAGCATTATGCATATGTTTTGCGGTTAACGGAAGATTCTCAGAAAGAATAACCCCATCAGCAGAAGTCGGAATAGATTTTGTTGGGCCTTGTATCTCTGGCACATCGGGGTTTGTTCCAAATGTATCGAGATGAGACATCGCTCCACTCATATTTAAGTAAATAACATAACGGGCGGTAGCGGGCCTAGGGCCAGTAGTAAAAGCTTCAGCGCTGTTATGGATATAAGAACCAGCCATTGGTAGGAGCCCAACTCCGAGACACGCCTTTGCCGCGCTTGTAATAAACTCTCTTCTTTTTAATTCGTCTAATTTTTCGATATTTGTTTTCATTTTATTTAACAAACATAAATTCGTGACTATTTATTAGAGCCCAAACTATGTCCTTATGGTAATCCTTGGTGTTTAGTTTTTTAATTGTTTCTTTAAAGTCTTTTAGTTCTTTAGAATTAGGTTTTCTTTGTAAAATGGCAAGAAATGATAAATTAATCCTTTCCTCCATGCTTGAAGCTTCCAAGATTCTACCGAGCGTCGCAGACTTTTTATTATTAATAATATTCTTTTCGATATAGCCATTGATTAAAGCCAGCACTTGATTGACTGCCGCTTCCTTGTGAGATACTTGAATTTGGTCGCGAGGAGAACCTCCGAACTGTAAAATCATATGCCCTCTGGGTGCGGGATCCCCAACCTCGGAAGCTCTTAGGGAGTTTGTATCGCGAGTTAAAAAGCCTTTTCGTTTAGGGCTCGTCTCGCTGTTTGACTCTTGTTTTTTCATTGGGGTCATAGAGATAGCTTCTTGCTGTTTAAGTTTGGGGGCGATTTCTTGAAATATTTCTTCAGCCGTCATCTCTTTATATCTAAGATATTCCTCAAAACCCTCTTCAGGAGCTCGAGAATTAATTCTATTATCTAAATCGTAGAAATTTAGAGTCACTAGTGAGTCCCAAATTTGCTCCGCACTCATTCTTTGCATTACGGGACCTTGGTAGAAGTAAGGTTTATTTCCTTGAGTTCTAGATATTACCCACTTTACCTCTGGAGGCAGCGAGTCATCTTTCGAGTCTCTGGGGATTATGTCTCCTGTTGGAACCTCTCTTTGGAAAGCTTTTGTATTATAAATAATTCTTAAAAACTCTCTTGTGTCAAAATCTAAGGCGACCATCAGTTTTTCTAAGTGAAGCATCATTTCTGGATGAACCGGTAGAGTGTCATCATATATATTATCCACAGGCTCTATTAAACCATATCCAAAAGCAGATTTCCATAGCCGATTCGCTATTACAGTTGAAAACCTAGGGTTAGTAGCGGACGCCAACCAACTAGCATAAGAAGCGCGGGAACCTTTTTGTTCTAGGTTTTCATCTAATTCTACGGCTAAGCCAAAAATAGTTTTAGCTTTTAATTTTTGCCCAGGTTTTGCATTGTCGTATTGGTAATCCTTGGGTAAAGAAATCGAACCTTTTCCTAAGTCGTCTAAGCCTGGAGATAGTAAGTTTTGCACTGGAAGGAAAGCTCTTCGAATTTTATTTCTGTCTTCTGGGTTTTCTTTCTGTAAGGCTCTTATGAGTTTTGAAAGTTTATTAAGCTCTTCATCTTTTCTTTTCATTCTTTCTGCTCCATTGGTAAATGCAGCCATTTCGTAGAACTGTTTTTGTGTCCAGCGGTCGAAGGGGTGATCGTGGCATTGAGCGCACTCCAAGCTTGTGCCGAGAAACACACGAACCGTATTCGACATGTTGTCTAGCCCCATGCCTTGGTCGCGGTAAAAATAGCCAACAGCCCCGTTATTCATTTCCCACATGGGACCTGTAGAAGAAAGCATTTCCTTAACCCAAATATCGTAAGGCTTATTCGAGGAAATGGAATCTTTTATGTATTTTATAAACGGATACCCATCTGAACCTTGATTTCCTACTCGAGTTTTCGCTCGGAGTATATCAGCCCAATAGATATACCAATTTTTATTGTACCCTTCCGAGTTTAAAAGTTTATCAATTAGTTGAGTTCTGGATTTTTTATCCCTGTTTCCAAGAAAATCCTGAGCTTCTTTTAAGGTGGGTATCCTTCCAATAATCTTCAGGTAGGCTCTTCGAAGAAAAGTCTCGTTAGAGATTTCTTTATTAGGTCTCTCTCCATAAGACCTGAGTTTCGATTCGATAATTTTATCTATAAATTCTGAATTAATTTTTAAATCTTTATCTGAAAGAGGTTTTTTGAATGTGGGTAGAGATTCATGATTGGGTGGAAAATTGTTTTTTACGAAAGCTTGATCATCTTCTGTGAATATATCTAGTTTTATTCTGAACAATTGTTTGTCATTTGATCTTTCTAATAAGACATCTCCATTGTCGAAGTATTTTACTATTGATCCATTTATTTTTTGCTTATTCTTTGAGTAAAAATCTCTATTAATTGAAGAGAAGGATGATATTGATGACAGTATTGATAAAAGTGTAATAATTATTAACTTATTCATAATACTATTTACACCAAATTAAAGCCTTTGCATTAGAAGTCGTCCTCAAGGGATCCGCTTTGTTGATATTCCCTTACTCTTCTCTCAAAGAAGTTTCCCATTGCCTGAACATCGACCACTTCTCCCAACCAGGGGAATGGGTTTTTGTCGCTTGGAAATCTATAGTCTAGCCCTATAGCCTCTAGTCTGCGATTGCCAATATAGTGCATATAATCCACAAACATATCCGCATTTAAACCTAGAATTCCAGTGGGAAGCACGTCGTGAGCATAAGCTATCTCGAGATCCACGGCTTTTTTCATGTGTTCGACAAATTCATCCTGCATTTCCTTGGTCCAAACTTCAGGCTCTTGCTCTATAATTGTATTAATTAAGTAAGTTCCAAATGCAATGTGAGAGCTTTCGTCCCTGAGGGTGTATTTAATTTGATCGGAGATGCCTTGAAGTTTATTTTGCCTTCCTAGAGCAAGAAGCATTGCGAAGCCGCTAAAAAAGAATGTTCCTTCGCACACTATCCAATACGTTAAGAAGTTTCTTAATATTTCTTGCTTGCCCTTTGTTGAGTTTGCGTCAAAATCTTGAGCACTAATATCATTGGTTATTTGCATCAAGAAATCATCCTTGGCTTTTATGCTGGGAATCGTTTCGTAAGCGTTGAACACTTCCTCTATATCTAGGTCAAGGCTATCACAAATATAAACTACCGTGAGGTTGTGAAGGCTTTCTTCGAACGCTTGACGAAGGATGTACTGACGGCACTCAGCGTCCGTAACATAGCGAAAGGCAGATAACAAAAGATTATTACCGACCAGAGACTCAGATCCAGCAAAAAACCCAAGGCAGCGTTTAACAAGTAATTTTTCATCTTCTGTAATTTCATTATTCTTCCATTGTTTGATGTCGTTTTGCATCGAGATTTCTGTTGGCATCCAATTGTTTGCGCAGCTTTTTAGAAATAAATCCCATGCGTATTTATGCTTGTGGGGCAATATTCTGTTTACGCCTGCTACATCTTCAGTTAATAGTTTTCCTGTTTTATCTTCCATAATTATAATATATCATACATTGATAACGAAGTCAACCCCAAAAGGGATCAATTATTGACAACTCTCGCAAGACCCTCCGTTTTTCACGGCTTCAATACTGCAAGCCGAGGCTTCTTCCCCTTTATCTGCTTCTGATGTTGATTTTTCAACTTTGGATGCAGCCCTATTTCTTAGGTAGTATGTTGTTTTTAATCCAGCTTCCCAGCAAGACATATATACGTCATTTAAATATTTCAAGGATGTTTCTTTATTGTACAAATTAAAGCTTATGGCCTGATCGATCCATTTTTGCCTGACTGCATTGCAGTCTATCAGCTTGAACATATCTCTATCAAATGCCGTTTTATATTTTAACTTTATCCATGAAGGGATGTCTCCATTTAATACAGAAAGATCTCCGTCGGCATCTTTAATTAGTTTTGCGGTATTAGAATTCCATAACCCTTCTTTTTTCATATCATTTATAAAATGCTGATTAGTGATGTAAAAGTTTCCGCTTTTATTTTCATAAACAAATAATACAGAGAAATTTGGCTCAACGCTTTGTTCAACTCCGTTTATATAGCCGATTGTTGCCGTAGGGGCAATAGCCATCACATTTGAATTTCTCATGCCGTGCTCGCTGATGTGGTTCCTGACCTCGCTCCAATCCAGAGAGGATTTGAGGTTTGGTTTCTTGCCCTTGTATTTCATTAAATCTGCATAAGAATCGATTGGCAGTTTATTCTGGCTCCACAGTGACCCTTTGTAAGTTTTGTAGGAACCTTTTTCTTTAGCGAGTTGGGAGCTGGCAAAAATAGAATGGTAAGAATAGAATTCAAACAATTCGTCATTGAATTTAACAGCTTCATCGCTATCAATGTTTATATTCATTCTGTGCAGTACATCGTGCAAGGCCATCATTCCAAGCCCAATAGGCCTGTTTTTCAAGTTGGAATTGCTCGCTTCTTTTGTTGGGTAGAAGTTTAAGTCTATCACGTTGTCTAAAGCTCTAATCGCAGTGTGAATTGTATTCTTTAGCTTGTCATAGTCAATCGTATCATCTTCTTTCATATGATTAAGGATATTGATTGATCCAAGATTGCAGACCGCTGTTTCTCCTATTTCTGTCTTTTCGCCTTTGTCGTACTTCGAGGCCTTTGTGTGGAGCGTTATTTCCGTACAGAGGTTGCTACTGTGAACGACTCCTTCGTGTTGATTTGTGTAGCGTATATTACAGGGGTCTTTAAATGTGTTCCATGGGTGAGAGGTTTCAAATAAGACTTTAAGCATTTTTTTCCAAAGTTCTTTTGCAGTAGTTATTCTATAATTTTTTATTAAACCTTCTTCTGCTTGATTACATAGCTGGTTGTACTTTTTGTCAAATTCAGCTCCGAAGCAGTCGTGCAAATCGGCCTCGGACGGATCAAAAAAGTACCAAACATCTTCGTTTTTTACTCTTCTCATAAATTCATCAGGAATCCAAGACGCAGTGTTCATGTCGTGGCAGCGCAGCCGATCGTCTCCAGTGTTCCTTCTTAAGTTAAGGAAATCCTCGTAATCTAAGTGCCAAGGTTCAAGATAGGCGCACCCTGCTCCAGGCCTTTTTCCTCCTTGATTTACTGCAACGAGAAGGTCGTTGTAGATTTTAAGCCAAGGTATTAGGCCTCCAGATATTCCGTTTGTACCTTTAATGTGAGAACCTGAAGACCTGAACGGAGTTACATCAAACCCCAAACCGCCTGCAAACTTAGATTTTCTAGCTTCTTGCCACGCTCCATCAAAAATGCCGTCGATACTGTCGTCAAAAGTGTTGAGATAGCAAGAGCTTAATTGAGAATGAGTAGTCCCGCTATTAAAAAGAGTCGGGGTAGAAGAAGTATACAAAAACTGACTAAACATGTCATATATTTTGATCGCACTTTCTTCTTTGTTTTCTTCGTTTAGAGATAACCCCATGGCAACCCTCATCCAGAAACATTGAGGAGCCTCCATGATTTTATCGTCGTGCCTAATGAAATACCTATCGGTTAGAATTTGAATACCTAAGTATTTAAAAGACTCGTCCCTCCTTATTCTTAAAGCTTCGGATAATTTTGCGAGATCGAATTCAAGCATTTTTGGGTTGAGCTTTTCTAGTTTTACTAGCTTTTTTATATTTTGTATAAAGCTTTTTCTGTATTGAAGTTTAAAAGTGTCCGAATCAACTCCCTCTTTGAAAACTTCTTTATATACAGTGTTTAGCAATAATCTCGCAGCAACAAAGCTGTAATTTGGTTCTTTTTCTATTTTCTCTCTAGCAGAAAGAATTAGAGCTGTATCTATTTGACTCGTTGTTATTTTGTCGAACAATTGCAATTGAGCATCAAGAAGAACTTCACTGACGGAAGTGTCCTCAATTTCTTTACATGCTCTTTCTACATTTGCGTTAATTTTTTCTACCAAAAAAGGCTGAAGTCTACCGTTTCGTTTTTTTACGTTTATGTTCATATTTTATTTTATAATGATACCATTTAAATGGGCATATGTCAATTTAAAACTAGCCTGTGTAAATAACTTTTTAGCAACGATGGAACATTAAATACACAATAAAATCAGAGTAAGTTGTCAGGACACAAAAAAGCCGCCCGAGGGCGGCTTGATTGTTTTGGGGTAGATTATTTACTAGCCTTTATCAGAGCTTGGCCTCAATAGAGCGACCAATAGCAACAAGGTGATGATTCCCGCTAAGGAGGCACCTTGCCCGACAAATCCAGTTACGACATCTTGAAGATTGCCGATTACGTTAATAGGAGCTCCTTCGCCAAAGACGACTTGAGCTACGACCAAGAGGCCGATTATTGACAGAAGAACGCTTGTGACGCCTCCTGCATATGATTTAATCGTATCGATTGTATTTTTCATAAGTTGATATTAGAATTGTGTTGAAACCCCTAAGGCGAAAATATATTCAGCTTTAATTAGGTCCGAGTCAACCCTTTTTACCCCAAAGGAGATTTCAGATTTTTCTCCAATAGATCTTGAGGTGTTTGCGCCTAACGAATAATAGGTCTCGCTGTTCGAGGTTGTTATCTCAGAGCTTGCGATAGAACCTAGAATAGCCAATGAAGCGAAGTCCAGATCGAAGTTGTGAGACAAGGATAGCTCTGAGGTGTATAGAGATTTGTCCAAGTTCCTAAAGAAGGAAACGCTTGGAGATAGTAAAGTTTCGATACTCACTCGAACGTTCGCCTCCATTAAGGCTTCTCCTGAAATATTCTCTACGTGACCAATGCCTACATAGGCATTCAGCAGATCGCCAAATAAGTTTCTCGATAAGCCTGCGTCGAGAATATAAGTGTCTACCCCCGAGTCTGCCGATTGATTTGTGAATGCATTGGCAGAATAATCCAGGCCAAAAACTTTTCCATTCACTCCTAGATCTGCCTGAATAGACTCTTGAGCCATTAGGGATCCTCGGAAGAAATAATCGGAAGCGTATTTTGTGCCCAGAGAGTAAGTTTCTGCTGATGCTGCGTTAATAAAGAGCCCTAAAAGGGCGGTAATGATTAATTTTGTTTTCTTCATAATATTAAAGAGACCTATAATAATACATTTTTGTATAAATGTCAAGTTATTTTTATTCTTGAGCTTGTTTTATTTTTAATATTAGGGATTTTTATATTCAATAATCCATTATTCATTGTTGCGGATATATTTTTTGCATCCATATCGCTTTGCAGTTTATATTTATTTTCGAATGAATCGAAGGATATTTGTTGTTGTGAGTATTTGGTATCATCTTTTATTTTATTCTCGTATGATACATGTAGTATATTTTCTTTTGTTTGTATATCGATATCTTTTTTATTTAATCCTACCGCTTCGATTTGTATAGTTACGAAGCCTTCTTCTTTTATAATGTTAGATTTTCTTTGAGGTTTTAAATCTTCATAGTATAAATCGTCTAATATAGTATCTAAGAAAGAATGTAAAGAATTATTGTTTTTAATGTAGTATGACATATTGTCTCCTTGTTTTGATTGTTGTTGTATGTAATGTGTAAATTTGTCTCAATAACGACTGCATTATTGAATTTACAATATTATATTTGCTATAATCGTGCCAAAAAAAAGACTGTTCGTTTTAACGAGCGAACAACCTCGGAGTATACCCTTCATTCCCTAAGCGGAGCTTGCTCATGCTCACTTTTCATCGACTAGAGGAATCGATTAAATTGCTGTTCGTTTTAACGAGCGAACAACCTCGGAGTATATGCATATGTCCCTAAGCGTAGCCTACTCATGCTCACTTTTCATCGACTAGAGGAATCGATTAAATTGCTGTTCGTTTTAACGAGCGAACAACCTCGGAGTATATGCATATGTCCCTAAGCGAAGCTTACTCATGCTCACTTTTCATCGACTAGAGGAATCGGGGAAATTAAACTGCGTTTTCAGAACCTTATTGTATATTGAATCTAATTTTCTTTTGATTGGTTTTTTTCTTTCATCATCATCGGGGACATACAAGCTCCAAAATTTGCTTTTGTGGGGAATTGGTATTTGAAAACTTTTAGAGGTTGAGGATATGCATACTTCTTTCATTAATACGGATCCGAATTTTGCGATATTTTCCGCCCCTAATTCATCGCAATTTTTATGAAAATGGCCGCAAGATTTACAAGTGTACGAATTTATTAATTTTCTATCTTGCTTGTGCAGAGATCCGCATTTAGGGCACATTTGAGAGCTGAAGCTGGGAGGGCAAATAGCGAAAGCTATATTGTTTTTTTTGCATAAACTTACAAAAGCATCTCTAATATATTCTTGTCCAAAACTATTTTGATTACCAAATCCGATATCATCAATCGAGAAACTGACTTTGCTGTCGTATTTTTTTATATAATATAGAAATGCGGGTTTTACTATTTTTTCCTTGATTGAAAGCTTTAGCCTTCTTTCTGCTCTCTTTTTTCTTTGGTGCAGTTTTCTTCTTTGCTTTGAGTTGTATTTGCTTTTGTTCTTTAGTAAATCTTGGTTGAGGGTTTTCGCCTGAATTTCAAGACCCTTAATTTCTTCACCTTTTGTAATTGCCCTTTGTGTTTTATTGAATATGGGCTCGCTGAAGGTAATCCATTGTGAGTTGCTTTTGTTTATGTCAATACCTATAACTTTTTTAAAAAAAGAAGACTCTTGTTCTTCAACTAATTGAATAACTAAAAAATTATCATCTTGTTTGTATAAACCATTAAATGAGATGTTTCCGCCTTTTCCCGAGCCCGTTTTGTAATCAATTGAATCTTGATTTTTATAAACATCTTCTTTGAATGTTAAATGTATAAATTTACGCTTCTGTAGGGTGGAGAGTTTTATTTTGTTGTCCTCTATCCATATTCCGCCGTTTTTAAAATTTAAAGCTTTGTTTGTTTTTAGGAATATGGGGCGTTTTGTTTTTTTGCTGTTTCTGTTTTGGAAGCCTTTGTAATTTTCTACCACTTTCCATAATACATCATCGAGTCGAGATAAATTCAATTCTTTTTTCTCTATGTGAGGGGTGTGTTTTAAGAATATTTCTTGAATTTCTGGGTGGCACTTTAACTGCCTTAAGCTTAGCTCGGTTTCTCTCCAGCTCTTGCACCGTTTTCCTTGAAAACTTAGCCCTGCCCAGTCGCCCCATGCTTTGTTTTTAAACTTTATGTATTTGTCATTAATTTCCGCTATCTCTTTTTTGCATATTTTTTCATATATCCATATAGATAGATCTCTTTGAATTGATGATATTGTATCGTGTTCGATTTTAAATTCAGGTGTTAATTTGACACCATTTAATCTGCAAGCTCTAGGAGAAAATATTTTAACTTTTTTCATGGACTATATTATAGTCTATATATAAAAAATAGTCAAGATCAAAATCAAAAAAAGCCCCGCTATGAACTAGCGGGGCTTTAGGTTTTAAGTTGTTGGGGTTTTTAAGCTTTAGGCTTCTCGTGAGTATATCCCATTTTCTTCATTTTTAAATGGTCTTCCATGGTTTTAGCTTTATAAGCTTTTCCTGTTTTTGGGTCATACATCATATGAGGCTTAAATTCATCTTCCGCTGCGTAATCTTTTTTCATTTTTTTAGATTGAGCTTTTTTCCATGCCTCTTTATTTGGGCGATCCTTATCTCCAGGTTTTGCGGCTTTATATTTTTTGCCCATTCTTTTTTTCTTTTTTCTGATATTGTCCCAAAGTCCATTTTTAGCTTCGATAACTTCTTCCACCTCTTCTTCGGCTTCGTTTTCTATCTCTTCGCCCTTGGTCATTTTGGTAACACTTTTTTTGGACCACATTTTACAACTCCAATAGCGAGCTTTTGTTTTGGGTCCAGGGTTTTCGCAATTATGCCTAGCTCTAAAACTTTTTCTACGAGCGGGATCATCCCGTTTGATTTCCATATTTGGGTCGCCGAAATTAACTTTTACAACATTGCCTTTTTCATTTTTTACGTAAACCGAAAATTTCTTTGGCCCTTTGGATGTTCTGAATGGCTTGTTTAATTTTTTACCTTTATTTTTTTCTGAAGCCCAGCTTTCTTCATCGACATACTCTTCAAACCCAAGTTCGTCGGTTTCAATGAATATAGTGCTCCACATTTCATTTGTGAAACTTGGGTCTTCTTGAAGTTGATAATTTTTAATGTCGAGTTTAGCTTCAATTAAATCTTCCTCGTTAAACAATTTGGATTCTTCGCGGATCCCGTCGTCAACAATTATTCCCGCTTCAGCGATATCTTGATCTGCTTTGCGGTAGCTATCCTTAACTCTTGATCCTTGGATCATTTTTAAGAACATATTTGCCCTGGCGATGGCCCATTGGCCTCGAGATTTACCGGGGCGACCAAAATCGCTAAACATTTCCGATCCGCGACGATATACTTTTTGTAATTGAGAAAGAGTTACTTTTTGAGCATGTTTTAAATTGTGAGCAACGACTTTTTGCTTTAAGGCGTTTAGCACTCTATCCGGAAAGTTATTGTTTTGGTTGTTCATAGATATTAATTACACAAATTTTTATTCACTTTTACCTTGTTAGAAGCATGTAATCACTTTGATACATTTTTTTGACAAGTCCGGCGAAGTCCGTTTTTCTATTCCATCCCATTTCTTTTTCCGCAAGAGATGGGTCTCCGCATAATTCGTGAACTTCTGCAGGTCTGTAAAATTTAGGGTCAACTTCGAAAATTAATCTTCCGTCAATGGTATGGTACTTTTCTTCGGCTTTGGTTCCAGAAGTTTCGAATTGAATGTTTGCGTTATTCAAGGATTCATTAAGGAACTCTCTAACTGTGTGCATTTCTCCGCTTCCAAGTACATAATTTTTTGGTGTTTTTTGGTTAAGCATTAGCCAGACCCCTTCCATGAAATCTTCTGCATCACTCCAGTCTCTTTGAGCCTCTATATTTCCAAGTTTTAACACGGGTAATTTTTCACCTTTCTCTATAGCAATTTTTATTCTAGCAATAGTGTGAGTTATTTTTCGAGTTACAAAATCAAGACCCCTTCGATTACCTTCGTGATTAAACAGCCAGCCCTGAATGGCGTACATTTTGTAGGACTCTCTGTATACGCGAACAATGTGTCTAGCTGCACATTTGGCAGCGCCATAAGGGCTTTGCGGGCGCAATGGATGCTCTTCGTTCTGAGGGCTTGTTATGACGTCTCCGAACTCTTCGCTTGATCCGGCGTTGTAGAATCTACATTGCGGAGCGAATCGGCGAACAGATTCAAGAATGTGAAGCACGGCATTGGCATCTGTGTCCCATGTTTGAATTGGGTAATTCCAACTGCCCGCAACAAACGATTGCGCCGCAAAATTAATAAAGTAGTCCGGCTGAATATCAAGTATGATATCACGAATACTATGTGCATCATTTAGATCCATGTCAGTCAAGTGAAATCGCGGCTCATTTTCTAGATGCAAAATATTCTCATGATTTTTGACACTCAGCCTTCTTACCGAGCCATATATTTCATGACCCGTATTCTTTAATAAATAATCTACCATATGACTTCCGTCTTGGCCCGTTACTCCTGTTACTATTATTTTTTTCATTTTAACATTAAGATTGTGTTTTTTGTTTCTTTTGTCATTGGGGTTGGTAGGCGGTTTTCTTCTAGCCTAAAAAAACCCCACTCTTCGTGCTCCATTGAGTCTACGGCATCGCTGCTTGGGAAAATTAAAGATTTTATATTCGTAAAATATGCGTAAAAAGTGCCCCCGTTTTCCATTGGGAAAGAGTTTAGATATTTTGTTTCGTTTGAAATGCTTATTCCAGTTTCTTCTTTAAATTCTCTAACACAAGCGTCTAGAGGCAACTCTCCTTTTTCTATCGCCCCGCAAGGAAGCGACCAATATCCAGGGAAGTTGGCGCAAATTTTAGCTCTTTTACCTAGTAGGACCAAGTTATTTAGTTTTACTAGCAGTCCTGCTGCGTCATACTTATCCTTCGAGAAAGTCATCTAGTTTCACCTTGTTTTGCCAATGCGGGCATCCCTTATAATTCATTTTCACAACCTTTTCTCCGAGGCTTTCGTCTGGATCAAGAGAGTCTCTCTTTTCAATAAACGATGTTTTTAAAACTTTTCCGTCTTTGTCTTGTATTGCGTAGTATTCCATAGGCTTTCTGTACGGACAGATAAAAGCTTTTATTGGCTCTCCGTTCTGATCTAGTATCGGCTCTCCCCTTGATATTTTGTAGCCGTCTTTTCCGCAGGCGAGTGGACCGCCAAACGTTCCATCTCTTGGGTAATCTTGTGTTGCCGCAAAATTAGACTTTGCGCAATCTTCGTCAAATCCGTCTATATATTTCTGAAACTCGGTAAGCTGATACTCAAAACCCTCCAACTCTTCTTCGGTGATTTTGTCCATCCTTACATAACCTTTGCCTCGTTCCCCGAGTACGTCTTTTTCTAAGTCGAATCTTAAAAAAATAAACTCACTCTGGGGCTCTGTTTCTGGCATTAAGTTTTTGACCGCCAGGCTATATATTAGGTTTTGTAAATTATCGGTTATTTCTTTTCCTTTGAAGACCTGCTTGCTGCTTTTAAAGTCTCGAATTATTACAGAATTATCTTTGTATTTAAATAACTTATCTATGTATCCTCTGACTGCATAGCGAATGCCTTTTTCGGGCTTGTCTATCTCTAAGTCAAAAAACCTTTCTGATTCTGCCTCTTCAGGCTCTTCCTCTGTATCCCCGAAGAAATCACAACGAAGTCCCGCAACGATCATTTCGTCGATCAAGTCCAGGTTCTCTTGATCGTTCACCTTTAATTCTTCTGCTTCCTCTTTAACTTGAGCGGCGACAACCTTGGTGTTCCATATTGTTCCTTCTTTTATTATTTTATTAAATTCACTTTTATACTTGTCTCCTAGAAGTTCGAATATGTTGTGACATATCGTTCCTCTGCTCGAGCCATCGTTTCCTGCCTGGGGAAGTTTCAGTTTATAATTGCACCAATATGTCCAGGAGCAAGTTTGCGCGGTTTTAATTCTACTCGCGGATAATTTAGTTAATTCACTCATTGGTTATTATTTTTTTATTTTTTAATAAAGATTTTGGTAAAGTTTTGTGCATTTTGCTTATCTCTTTGACTATGAATGATCTTTGCTTTTTTGCGTCAGAGGATAATAGCTTTTTGTTCCAAGAATTAAAATCATTTGTAGACATTTCTCCAAAGTCTTTTGCAGTAGGCAAGCAAATTAAAATTTTATCAGGCTCAAAATAATTTAATAATTTAAGATAGTTTTTTATGCAGGCTTCTAGTCCTCTGTTTTTTGTAGATGCGGAGTCGTTATTTAGGGAGAGTATTATTCTAGAAACTCCTAGCGAGACTAAAGAGCATATCAGTTTGTTTGAAACATCCAGTCCAAAAGTAACCAGAACATTGAAGTGCCCGTTCTCGTTCAATTGAAGTAGATCTCCGATACTTTCAACTAAAACAACTTCTCCTTTGTCTTGTATGTCTTTTAAGGCCTTGGGGTTGTTGTATAATGGATACACCCATGATTTCTTCTTTCCCACATGTTTCCATTTGGGGCGACCTTCTATAGATGTCATGTCCCTACCCGAGAATCCATATATCTGAGAGAGCTCGTTGTAAATAGGAAATATGAATCTTTTATTCAATTTCCCCGCAGTTGCGAACCCCCCTTTTAGGTTTGCTAAAACTTCATCGCTGATGCCCCTATCATTGTAGAATTTATAATGCGGTAGCAGTTTTTTCAAGCAGTCTTCTGGGTATATTTCTTCCATTTCTATTTTTTCTATTGATTCTATTTTATTATAATGTGAACCCACATCCTCTTCTTCAAGATATTTTTTGATTGCATTTTTGTCGTTGGTTCCAAGCGTTATCTCTACAAGTCTTTTGAGGGGAGAGAAATTACTCCCCTGTACATGGTCTTTCCAGACTCCACTATTTTTGTATATCTGAATGGCTGTGGGGTTGTCTCCGTTTCTGAATATCGCATTGGTCTGCCAGTAGGGGCCTCTGTCATTAAGCTTGTAGCCCAGATTAATTAAGCAGTCTTTTATTTTATCTGTAGATATCATATATTCGGAAGCTCTTCTAGGAAGTCTTCGACCGCGCCGACCCCTTGGGAGTTTACGTTGTCAACCAGATCCTGCAAGTCGCCTTTTTCTTCAATACCAAAGTTTTCCATGTGAAGGTTTATATAGTTGTTCTTTTTTGTTCCATCTGGCATTTCCACGGGTTGAAGTGCCCTGTGGACATCTTTGCCTAGCCAGCGGTATTTTAAGGATATTAATTTGTGTGTTCCAAAATCTTCTGGCTCAGATTGAATTTCGTCCATGGTCTTTTTTCTAAGCAAAAACAAATGAGAGCAGAACTGCGTTATCTGGTCAGATAGAGAAACAACGCTCTCGTCGTCAACTATATTGTCTGAGTTTCTGTTATTTGTTATTCCTAGCCTGTTGCTCTGGACACTGGTCAGCATTGATACTGTAGGGCCTTCGCTGAAGCAAAGCTCTTTCTGTATTAATTGTTTAAACTTGTCAACCATTCTTCCTACAGTTTCCCAAGAGCTTAAGCCGTTTTGTTTTTCGTAAGATGTTTTGATATAGTCAAAGCTAAAAATCATTTTGTTTCCTCTTCCCACCTCGGAGAAATAAAACCTTCTTATGATATTAATCATGCTCTCTATCGAGTGTCCCGCCACATTATAATAGAAAAATTTAAAATCTTTAACTTTCTTCCATGTGTCTCTAACTTTATCGATCACTTCTTGCCCGGCTTGCCTCCACCTGCCTGTTTCTAGCAAATGCATGGGAACTCCAGATAGGGCGGAGCACTGTCTTACTATAAGCTCCTCTTTACTCATTTCGCCATTATCAAAATGAAGGATCGGCACATTATTGTTGATCGCAGAGACTTTTGTGCAAAAATCCATACAGAATTGCGTTTTGCCTACGCCAGCCCTAGCAACAACAACCGTGATGTTTCCAGGTCTGAGTAAAGATCCATAGCATTCGTTTACTCTTTTATGGGGGCCCATCAGTCCAAACTCGTCGATAGGGTTATTCCCTCTGTCTTCTATCCAGTCCTCCATATCATCAAAAAGATTTTCAGGATTGCTTGAGCCTATCTCGTAAAGATTTATTTTTTCGTTATATATTTTATCTGCTTCGGAAACTATTTGGTCATATGTCGAGCTCGCAGAAATGCTTTTCATGCTTTTTGCGACATCTATAGATGCATCGTGAATCTCTCTTCTGACTGTAATTTTCTTTAACTCTTTGGCTGTTTTGACGACACCCTCTTTGGATATCTGGCGCATTGACAAAGCTTTAATATAGTCCCCAATATTTATATTATCCTCAAAAGACATGCCTAGGGATTTAACCCTCTGCGACAATAAAACTTCATCTAAAACTTCAGAAGCCTCTAGGGACTGACGAAGCACACAAAATATTGTTTTATTAACCGCTGTGTTTTGGGAGAAGAAATCCTCCTGGGTTATGAAGGCTGCGATTAGGGGATAGGACTCTGGGTATTTAATTAGCCCGGCGAGCAAATGTTGTTCTAGTTCATATGAATATACCATAATAGAATGGTATCACACATGAATTAAAATGTCAAGGGCTTTCTTCGTCTCCGAGATCTGTAGAATCTAGATGCAGGTCTTGCGTTGCTACTTGCTCTAGGTATTGCTCTAGAGCCTTCCTTAGGCCCATTTCTACTATAGGAGAGGAGGCTTTTGTTATTATAGAGGGGGTTCCCATCTGGTTTACGTGGGTTAATATAAAGCCGCTATCTCCGCCTGTGGAACCCGTAAACTCAAAAATTTGAGAAAGAATACTCTCAGGGAAATTGAATTCACTTAAATTTTCTGGATCAATATTTTCGTCGCTCATACATTATATTACACAAACTATAGATCTACTCCAAATTTAATAAATAATTCTTCATTAACTGTATCGCTTTCGTATATCTCTATCAGTTTAATATCATTGATTTTGCAAAACTCTAGTTTATCTGCGTCTCTTTTTAATTGATTTATGTAATTAATTTTGTTTTTTCCGTGAAAAAAGGGCACATACTGAGTGTGCTGTCTACCTTGGACCTCTATTGCTATTTTTTTATTAGCATTGTAAAAATCAAGAGATAATCTGGTTCCTACAACTGGAAATTCTTCGAAGACGATATGCTTGTGCCAGTATTTTTTTAAGAATGTTTTTGTTGCTTTTTGAAGCTTGCTCCTGCTGTGCCCATCCCAGTCTACTAGATATTTTTTAGATTTAGATACGGTTCTTTCTGAGCCAACAAGAGTTTTAAACCGCATCGGTCAAGCTCTTAAAGTCTTTGTATAGAAAATCGCTAAGAGCTTGGTTTTCTTCTAGGAAACTTATAATCCTCTGGTCCCCTTGAAACTTTTCCGGAATCTCTATTTTTTTAGAGCCCAGCTCTTTAATTAGATCTTCGGATACCGATATCCAGGCTCCGCTTTTGCTAATTAATTTAAATAAATATAGCATGTCAAGAATTTCTCTCGCCCTCCATACCGAGCTTCCTTTTTTTTGCCCGTATTTAATTGGATACCTTACGACAGATCCAGTTTTCTCATTGACACTTTTTCTGAATTTTATTTTACAATAGTGGCCTATGGGTTCCCCTTTGGCTTCTAGCGTGGTGGCGCTAGGGTTTTTGAATATCATATCAGAAGTATACCTCTCTTGAAATTCAAGAATAAAGTTTGCGTAGTGCTTGACTGCGTTCCCGCCAGCTTCTTTTGTTTTTGGACCGCCTCTTGCAGCATAAGGGTTTGTCGCGACCTCTACCCTGACTTGGCTCGTCAGTATCATCGTGTGTCCCATTTTAGATATTGGTAGTACCATTTTTTTTAAAAAAACTGAAGTTATGAGAGCTCCCCCCGCAACCTGCTCCGATTCGGCGAATGGCTTATTTATGTCCCCAACCCTGCACAAGGCATCAACACTATCAATAATAAACATGTATTTCTTTCCTTCTTCGTTTTGGAAAACAAGCTCCCTTACCAATTCAAAAACTTTTTCAAAAATGTTACAATCAAAGATAAAAAATTTATCAGGAGAGAGGTCAACTCCTGCCCGCTCTAGCATTTCGGGGCTCAACCTACCTTCGCTTTTGATGTATATGATCATACCTTCTTTTTTAAAATGATTTTGAAAGTTTTTGGCAAAAGATAGCGCGCAGCTAGTTTTGCCGCCTTCGTTTATCCCTGTGAACCTATGCGCTCCAGACGGCAGGCCTCCCCCTAGAGCCATGTCTAAATTTAAGCTTCCGCTTGATATTTTATAATCTTCCGATTCGTAAAAGTTATAATGATATTTCTGGTTATCTTTATCATTTAAGAATTTAGAAATTTGATCTGTAGTTTGCGGTTGTTCTTTTTTTGTTTTACTCATCTATAAATTGTCTTATTGTTTTTGTTTTTTTTAGGATCGCTCTGTCTTCCCCTTCTTTTTCGCCAAGCTTGATGGTTATTTTTTCAGGGATCTTATAGGAAAATTCCCTATACTTCTTTTTGATAATAAGTAAACCTTTGGGAGATTTCAACACTGCCAAGGAGGGCACCTTTCTTATTCTAACTTTTTCCCAGAAATCAAGGTCTTGAAAGGTGGACATTAGGTCATTAAGCAGTTTCATTTCTCTGGCCCAGAAAATTCTTTTTTGATTTTTGGGCTCGACGACTAGCTTTTTAATTAAGTCCCTTTTGTTTATTTTTTTCACTCAGTCAGTATAAGTGATTGAGCGTTTTTTGTCAAGGGGTAAATTTATATTCAGGTTTACTTTTTTTATATTCTCTATTGTCTAATCTATTGTCGAGGTATTTTTTAATGTTAGATTCGAAGACCTTTAGTAGGAGTGGACCTTTTCTTTCTGGGCAGATCTCGTCAATCTCGCAACCTATGGATTGACAGTTTAGTATTTCAGCTTTATTAAAGTCGCCGACCTTGGTGAAGGTGTGGGATCCGCCCAACTCGGAGGTTACTTCAACGGAGAAGTTTCCATTACCTAGGTTGTTTTTTATTATCAGAGAATTGTCTTGAGCCCCTGACGCCTCAGATAACAACTTGTCTCTTTGGGTTTTTAGTTGTTCGATTTGTTCTGAGAGGTCTATGCATTTGGAATGTTCTAGCTTTACGGTTTGATTTTCGCTTTTAAGTAAATCTATTTCAGATATTAATTTACTTGTGTTTACCGACCGCTCTTTAAGCTTTAAGTTTTCTTCCTCAAGGGTCAGCGTTTTATTCTTGAGGTTCGCCATGTGAGTCAAGCTTTCTTCTAGCTTTTCTTTTAGCTTTGTTATTTTATCTTTATTTTCTCCGTGCTTTGTAAAGACGCTTTTTATTTCTCTGCAGTCTTCGTCGAACTTTTCGAGCTTGCACAGAATGTTGCTTTTTTCGTTTTTTAATTTATTTAATATAGTAGATTCCTGTTCTTTCTTTTTTATTAGATTGTCAATTTCTTCTTTTATTGGAGAATGTTTTTCCATGTCGATTATACTTTTCTCTGTTTCTAGTTTGATTAGCCTTATTGCGTCTTTGTTTTCAGAGATTTCTTTTTGGTACTGTTTTATTTGCTCTTCGTGGAGATCTATAATTTTGGAGTTTTCGTCAATATCTTTTTGTCTCTCTGTGAGCTCTAGCTCTTTTGAGGTTATTTCTCTTTCCTTGAATTCTAGCTCAGATGTTTTTTTGATGTAAGATTCTTCGTCTATAATTATATTTGGAAATCTTTTTGATAAGCTAATGTGCGCAGCCAACACTAGCAATATAGCTAGGGGATCAAATACAAAGATGAGAATCAATATAACTATCCTTACTGCTTTGCTAATATCAAAGGAAGATCCAGTTAGGTCTGAAATAAATTCCGCAACATATTTAATTGGCCCAACCTCGGCTTCCAGCTGCCGCGTTCCGTCGCTGTAGTTAAATTTTTCTTGCTCCAGGGCGTCAATGTCGTCTAAGGCTTTGGATATATTAGCGTTAAGAAGCTCAACTTTGGATTCTGAGTCTCCTGGGTTTTCAAACCCTAGGGATTGATATTCTTGTATCCTCTTTCTTATATTGGATATTATTTCAGAAGTTTCTGCTCTTTGTTTCGATATATTATCTTCTGCTATTTTTATTTTTTTAGCTATATTTTCTCTTTCACTTTTCTGATCTAATATCTTAGCTTCAATATCTTTCTTTTTACTGGAGAATAATCCGCCAGATTTGTTTTTTAAATCATTTAATTCTTTATCTAGTGTGGAGGTTTTATTATTGAGGGACTTTAATATTTCATTGTCGATGTTTATGTCTCTGTCTAGTTGGTTTGTTAGTTGTGATATTTTTTCCTGTTCGAGCTTTATATTTTCCGAGGTTTTTCCTCCAAGGTTTTCTGATTTCTCTTCTTTTTTAGCTATCAACTCTTTCTGTCTCTGGATGTATTCTCTCTGTCTTTCTATTTTGTTTTCCACTTGAGCAACTAAAGCTTTAGACTTTTCTGCAACTTGCTCATGCTCTATGTGGGACTTGGATAGAAATCCAAAAATCCCCATGCTTGTTATTCCCATCAAAACAAGAATTGCAGAAAAAAGATAAAACTTTATCATTCTTGGTGCCGACTTCCAGTTTTTGTGAAGCCAAATTGACGCTATAATTTTACCTATTTCTAGAACGGATCCCATGGCTATCACTGCGTACATGGATCCTGGAAAGATGGTTGCTAGGCCGATAATACTGAAGTATGCTGCTATGATAGAAATACTTAGCGCGGAAATTAATGTTGTTATTGCAAAAATCATGATATTTATAATTTATTTTTAAAATGTTTATATTTATACACCAATCAATCTTTAGCTTCTGACATTATTACCGTTATTGTTTGGCCATTGTCTAGCTCTATTATGGCGAAAATAGCTCCGTCGTTAGCCCCTCCAACTTCTTCGTACTCCTTGGTTATAGTGCCCTCGACCTCTCCCTGCGCTGTGCTAACCAAGCATCTTTTCTGTTTTTTGTTTGACATTCTTATATATACACAATCAGCTATAACCTTAAAGTTGAAAGTTAACTTTCAACTTTGGGTAGACTTTACTTTAACTTTTGTGTACCATAAGGGATGAGTAAAAGAAAATATAATAAAAAGTCTAACTATTGGAATAAGTTCGAAAAAGAAGAACCTTCCTCTATTAGCGATTATATTAAAGCTCAAGAAAGCCTTGACCCCATTACTCCTATGTCTGCGGGAGAACCGTTTTACTCAGAGTCAAAAGCCAACTATTCAAGATCGCCAAGCAAAAACGAAGATACCGTATCTCGGAGAAACTATATACATAGCAACAATAAAAAGGACAGGTTTGCCAATATATCTGGAGGGTTATTACCTTACACTTATGGCTCGGACGGAGTAAGCGTAAGAGAATCTATCGAATTGTGCCAAAAGGCCTACGCTAATGTATCTGTATTTAGAAACGCTATAGACGTTATGTCTGAGTTTGCTAATGCAGAGGTATACCTTGAAGGAGGAACTCAAAAATCAAGAGATTTTATAACTAAATGGTTTGACAAAATCAACCTATGGAATCTAAAGGATCAATATTTTAGAGAATATTATCGAAGCGGTAATATATTTTTATACAGAGTTGATGGCTCTTTTTCTAAGGACGATTTCGATAAATTAAGTAAAGTTTACGGGTCAACCATATCGCTGCAACCCGGCAAGCTGCCGGTTAGGTATGTTATGCTTAACCCTTTTGACATTACAGCGAATAAAGCAAGCTCTTTTGAGTCGGGGGCGTACGAAAAAGTACTTTCAGAGTACGATATAGAAAGGTTAAAGAATCCAAAGACCGACTATGATCAAGAAGTATTTGATTCTCTAGACAAAAGCGTTAAGGATAAAATTGTTAACGGAAGCTATAACTCAGACGGAATAAATATAAAGCTTGACCCGTCTAAATTAATATACTCATTTTATAAAAAGCAGGATTACGAACCTTTTGCTATTCCGTTTGGTTATCCAGTGCTAGACGATATTAACTTTAAATTAGAACTAAAAAAAATAGATCAAGCTATTTGCAGGACCATTGAGAATGTTATACTTCTTATAACAATGGGCGCAGAACCTGATAAGGGGGGGATTAACCCAAGGAACATGGAGGCTATGCAGAATTTATTCAAAAACGAAAGCGTTGGTAGGGTCTTGGTGAGCGACTATACAACAAAGGCTCAATTTATAATTCCAGACATAAGTAAGGTTGTTGGTCCTAGCAAATACGAGGTCATTAATGCCGACATAAAAGAAGGTTTGCAGAATGTTATAGTTGGTGATGAAAGATATAGTAATACCCAAGTTAAGACAACAATATTTCTAGAGAGATTAAAAGAGTCGAGGAACGCTTTTTTGTACGATTTTCTTCAACCTCAAATAAAAATGGTCTGTCAGAATTTAGGCTTTAGAAAATACCCTGTAGTAAAATTTCAAGAAACAGATGTTAAGGATGAGGTTCAACTTCAAAGAGTGGCAACTAGACTTATGGAACTAGGGGTCATTACTCCGCAACAAGGCATGGAAGTTCTTAATAAAGGTATATATCCTAATTCTGCGGATTTGGATGCTGCTCAAGAGGGGTTTATTCAACAAAGAAAAAAGGGGATGTTTAACCCTATTGTAGGTGGTACGCCAATGATAAATCCCCCGCAATCCCCTCAAGAACAGAGCCCTCAAGAACAGAGCCCTCAAAAGCCTAAGTCCGAAGTTGGCAGGCCTCTTGGGACGTCTGACATACCTCAAGAGTCAAGCGCAAACAGTTTGTACAGCAGGGAAGCTCTTCAGGAAGTTATATACCAAACAGAATCTTTAAAGAAAACTGCTCAAGCAGAAATGAGAAGAAAGCTATCAAAAAAAAGACTCAATAAGTCGGAGAAAAATATGCTTGAGGAGTTGTGTGCCTCGATCATTATTTCTGAAGGTTCGCGCAATTGGGAAATAAAACTAAAAGAATGTATCGCTTCTTCTTCGAATATAGAAAAGCTAGGCACTCAAATAGGGGTGCAAGATATAGCTTCCGAGCATCAGCTCGATTTATATTCGGCAGCGTTACTATTTCATAGCAAGAGAGGTCAATAAGGCATGGGCGCGTTTGAGACCTTTGTAAATGCTAACCTAGGTATAAGGAAACCTTTGATTTCTGATATTGGGCCTCCCTCGGGAAGCTTGAAGGCTGCAGGTATAATAGGGTCTGAGTATATAGACACAAGCAGTAATCTTTTATACGAGAAAACCGGAGAAAATAATTTAACTGACTGGGTTTTTACAAGAAAACTTGGAGACCAATCTAAAGATCAAGGGTTGGTTGGTTCGCTTTCCGTAATTTCTGGAGACTTGAGCGAATTCAAGGATTCTATACACTCTTCTTCTTTTGCTTTGCCCTCTGGCTCAAGCGAAGTTTCAATTAGGTATTCAGACTTGGGGGCGGCAGCATCATACGTCGAAAGCCCTAATATAAATATAAATATAATTTCAGAGTCCTCCTCTCCCCCTTTATCTTATTACTCGTATATGATATATGGAGTTTCCTCGACAGGTTTTAATGTTTCTTTTTCTTCAGAGATTAATGAATCTGATTTGAGCTTGGGTATTTTATTAAAAGAATCTATTTAAATATCTACAAGAACATTAGAACATAAATTATATAACTTTCAATTAAAAACAGTGTATTATATACTACCATGACATGCAATCCAGAAAAAACTACTAAGATAATAATTCCTCGCGCAAGCGGAGAGGGTGGATTAGGGCTTCCGGGGGTTACCTGGGGCTCAGCGTATTTTAATAGCGGTGAATTTTCAAATATATACGTCAAGGAAGATATATTTCTTAAAGGAGATATGTTTATTTGGGGAGAGGTTAACACCGTTAATTCTACAGTATTAACGGTAAAAGATACAAACGTTGTTATTGGGGATGCGGGTAGCGGAAATAATTCGGACGCTCTTGCTGACGGGGGAGGTTTTACGCTAAAAGGAGATACAGATAAGAGTATTCTGTGGAGGCTTTCTAACAATTCTTGGAATTTTAGTGATAGTGTTAAAATTTCAGGTTCTTCATTGGTTGATGGTTCGTCTGTTATTGAGGGAGACAATTATACGGTTTCTGATTCTTATATTGGTGGGGATTTTTCTGTCACCGGTTCGTCTCTTACAAAGGGATCTGCTCTTGTCGAAGGGTCTTCTGTTATCGAGGGAGACAATTATACGGTTTCTGATTCTTATATTGGTGGGGATTTTTCTGTCACCGGTTCGTCTCTTACAAAGGGATCTGCTCTTGTCGAAGGGTCTTCTGTTATCGAGGGAGACAATTATACGGTTTCTGATTCTTATATTGGTGGGGATTTTTATGTTACAGGAAGCAGTGTTATAAATGGAGACTTAACGGTTAATGGAGAAAGTTTTGTTGTTGAGGCTACCACGGTCAAGATCGAAGATAAAAACCTCGAGATAGGAATTTCTTCTACTGGTGCGGAAACAGACTCAACCGCAGATGGAGGAGGAATAACCCTTCATGGAGATACCCCAAAAACTATTTTATGGAGCAACGCTACAGACTCTTGGGATTTAAGTGAAAATGTAGGGGTTGCTGATGGAAAATTCATTTTCTCAGATAAGTTAAGAGCTAGAGACTCTGCAGGATTAAGTCTTGAAGATGACGGCGGAAATGGAATTTTTATTGAAGATGGTGGAGATGTAGGAATTGGAACGACTAATCCTGCCGTTGGTCTTGAGATAAATCATACGGATG
>Ga0209092_10000251_pt1 | contig 51327 bp, 31 predicted proteins | sample FraStrMetagenome_FD_187446 | JGI IMG/M metagenome (GOLD analysis project Ga0209092, IMG submission 187446) | Marine eukaryotic phytoplankton communities from Arctic Ocean - Fram Strait ARC3M Metagenome (SPAdes) (version 2) | ecosystem: Environmental > Aquatic > Marine > Oceanic | place: Fram...
GTTACAATAGAATAAAGCTACGATAAGTGAGTCCTGCAGAGATGAGTGCTCATATTTTTCAACGCTAAGTAAATAGTCGTACAAAAAGATCGTACCTTGGTGATTTGTGACTATACCATCCATCCCCACGTAAAAGTTGTACTAAATATGCCCAAATTCCAACTAAATATGCCTTCTCTCTCTAGCAATTGAGTATGATGAAATAACTCTCGAGAGTAATTTTAATCTCGAAGTATAAATTTTAGTCCCACGTACTTATCACTGTTACCGGAAACCTGCTTTCTATGTGACAGTATTGATTGATGAAGTAAGCTCTTTTGTTGCAATATCAATTAAGCATTATATTCACGCAATCAATTTTGCTTAGCCGTACACGACTAATTCTCATAGCAGTAATAATGCCTAAGCCGAACAAGACATTCATTTGAAAAACTTTTCTACTTCATAATAACGTTGCTCGAACTAGATCAGGATTTTTAAGTAAAATTATTTGTTTAGGGCATGTGTGATTGATTGTTAAGTAAATTCGAGAGGCATTTAATGCTTTAAAAAAATTAATCCTGGAAATTCTGGAGCGAACAAAATTCACCACAGATGAATTGACTATCCATCTTGTAGAGTAGCAACTCAATAGACACAAAAGTTTGAACGAATTCTTCCACGCAATTGCATAGCAGATATCATTTCACCGTAACCAAAGCCAGCCTAAAAAGCAATTATCTCACTTTGATGCTCGCATAATTCAATATGCATCGAGCTTTGTCTATTTTCTTAGTACTAACCCAAAGTGGCTTAATTTTCACTTTGTCTGAAGTAATAGAAGCAAATTACCAAATCAACGAAAAACCATCTATTGCAGAGGAGCTTCAAGTAAAAGAAGATACCTTAGAATTTATATCTCCACTTTTTCCAGATCACCGTCGCAAGTTAGATGAGGCAAACCCAGCTTTCAAAGAAATCGATGACATTCTTAGAAGTTCTAGTATATACATCGAAAGAACAGAAATAACAGACCTTCCATTTCCTCTACCTTCATCCTCGAAATTGATCCTGGAAGACTTAAATTGCGAATTTCTTGGCCTAAATGAAATCACGGATAGTTTTCAGAACCCTAATAGATTTTGGAGCACATATAGTTTAGGTCTAAATAGATTTGATCTTTCTTGTAACTTCAATTGGCAATTTATTGGTGGATCACTTGGGGATGGACAAGAGATAGGTTCAGGTATTCTTCTGACGGATGGGAATACATTAGATATTGTCTTTAGATTTGTTAGAAGGCTCTTTTCATGGAATAATGAAAACAATGAAGCTTATCCCCCACAGGGGCTTAATTTGAGAAGATGCGCACTTGATTTGGATTTCAGTGTTTTAGAATTTGAAGGAGGGACACGTGCAAATATATTAAGTACATTAGATAATATTGTAGGGCTGCAATTTCAGAGAGAAATACGGGATATTCTTTGTCAACAGGTTGAGGCTTTTTCAAAAAAAAATTTCACTTCAACGCTTCAAGGGTTCGTGGATAGAATCGAGCCTTTTCTAGAAGCACAAAACATCATCATAGAGACAGAAAACATTCCTGCTGGTGTCAATGTCGTTGATTTTTCTGATACGAAAACATGGTTCGGGAAAATCTTTACCTTTGGTGTCAATTTTTTTGATAATGTATTTGGAAAGACTTCAAAAGACGGAAAACAACCAGGTATAAACTCGTTCTTAAAAGATAACTTTTTGGACTCAGCCAATACGTGGTCGTTTGATTTGAATAATTTTTCGTTAGAGGCCAAAGATAATGAGCTAGATGAACAATCGAAAGAGGAATCGACAATTCTCACAGATGTCGAATTCAAGACTTTGAGAGTCAAAGGTTTAGATTCTTTTTCAGTTTTTGAGGTGTTTAAGGTCAAAGCGCCTCAAACAGTGCAGAGTCAGTTTCAGTTGGATATTTTCGAGATTGAAATTGACGTTGAAATATCAATCAAACCAAATCCCAATCTTGATTTATCAGTTAATGAAGATGTTGAGTTAGACTCTTTTCAATTAGAATTTCCCAGTCAAAAGGAACTCGTGACTTTGGTTTTTGAGTTCGATGAGATTGAAGCAGACGGGTCTATTTTTGCAGCTATTGATTTTGAAAGAATAAGCAATTTACAACTTGGAAACCTACTTAATCTCACAAATCTTCCATCTTGTCTGATGTCCACATCCATACAGATTGCACTTGTAGATACATTCCTTACCATCGGAACATATCAAATTCCTTTTATATCAGGACTCATATCTGATGGTGTTGATGCAATCCTCTCAAATGCAATTAAAAATGTTCTTAGTTTATATGGGGATATGGTTGATACTTCAGTCCTTGAGAATTTCGTTACTGAAAAAGTTACTGAAATTTTCAATAATAAAATCAATGATTTATCACAAAGCGCTTGCCCAAGATACACACCAAAAATAGGCACCATTCCATTCATTGATTTTCGTGATGCTTTTCTTCCTCCACTGGAAGCGCAGGCAGCTGGCGGAAGTGGCAATAATCCCCTTGGTGATGCTTATATTTTGAAGAACTATGTAGAAGAGGCATTGCTACAAAGTGATGTCAATGGAATACCTTTGTTAAACGAACAGGTAATTGGACCCATTACAAGATCACAGTCTAACATAACAGGTACATTTAGTTTGAAGGATGACCAGTTCTTAACCAAAGTCCCACTTTGCATAGCAATGTGTGCAGATTACGAATTGCATGCTTTGAACGCTTCAATTGAAAATCTAGATAGCGTAGGCCTACCATTTGATATACTTAAACCAATGAAATCTGATCCATACTTACTAGAAAATAACGCAATTATTGGAACAACTGTCAAACCTCTACGTGCATCCTTTGACCTATTAATCATTTCTGAGGATTGGAAAAAAAAGTTGGGTATCAGTTTGGAATTAAGTCAGCTGTCCCTGTTTGCATCTATAATTGCTAAGGTAAATGAGCAATCTATAATCCAACTACCGTTATCTGAAATATCAAATATCAATTGCTGGATAGCAACTCTTCCCACGCTTGTTTTAGATGAAAATGGATTTGCTGATACGGGCATAAACTATCCAAGCGCTGCTTTAGCTGATATTGATATCACAGTAAAACAAGAAGTCAAATTTAAAATTGAGTGTTTAGACTGTGATAATTCTGCACTAGGCAGGCTTTCTGAGAGTGTGGAGAAACTTTCTGGAGTTGGGATGATTGATGGTTTTATACGAAGGGTATTGAAGAATGCTAAGGCCATCACTCAAACGCTGGACATTCAGTTCCTAATTGATGAGTTGATACAAGAATCATCTAGCATGTGTCCTATACATAAATCTTTTGGTTCAAATAGTAGTCTCAACGGGTATAATTTTGTGCGTAATACCCCTCTGTCCAGTGATTTAGTAGAGTTGTCCCTATATGCAGCTGTATTAATTCTCCAGATGGCAATGTATTCAGTGTCAAATATGATTCCATTAGTTGATGAATTAAAGATAACCACATCATCGGAATCAAACTCATTTGATTCTCCCAGCGAAATTGAATACCTTGATTTCACCGACTCCACGTCAATTCTTGGATCACTTTTCCAGGGTGGAATGAAGTTTGTTCAAACCCAGTTGCTTTCAAGAAGTGAAGATACTTTGAATAGTGAAGAAAATGACATCATCTTAAATACAGTGTTTCGGGAAAACCTTCTTAATGAAGATGGAGAATACGAAATTCCTGTCTCTAGTCTTGCTTTCACTAGAAAAGACATTACTCTTTCAAGTGAGAGTATCAAAATAGTGGGTCTTGATAGTATCAATAAAGTAGAAGCTTTTGATATAAAAGGACCTCAATCTATTCTTACGGATTTTAGTTTAAGGAGACTAAAGGCTCAAACACATTTATCTATAACGGCCAGTTCAAATACAAGTGAACCAGAAATGACTGAGGAGAAAGTAGGCACTGACTTGGTATTTGATGCCGAACTCGAAGATATTAATATACGAGTATTGTTGCAAGCAGGCTTTAATAAAGCCAAACTTGATAGGTTAAGCCTCGAAAGTTTTTTGTTCTTGGATCATATGATTCCTTGTGTTCTTTCTACTTTTGGATTAATTGATTTTTCGGAATTTAATGTCGAGTTTGGGAATTTTGCATTCAAGGAGCAAAGCGGTATTTTATCTGATTCGGACCGAAACGAATTAATAAACTCATTTGATGCACTATTTCCTGAACGAAAGGAAGGCATACAGAGGTCTCTCAATACGATTGTTGACCAGCTCGCCCGTCCCGAATTGAATCAAGCAATAAAAAATGTTCTTGCTAACGCCACATGCCCAAACGAAAAAAATGTGGAAACCGATTTCGTTGATTTTCGGGATTTCTTTTTAAATGTGACTGCTGCTCAAGCCTTGGGGGCTACGGGTGAAATGCCTTTTGGGGACTTAGCTTCCACTTTTGCCGCTCTTTTCAATGAAAATATTGCTTCGAGGGATCCAAATGGACTTTCAAGTGTGAATAGGTTGATCCCCAACAACATAGAAATTCCCGGAGACCTTTTTGATTTTTCACTAGAATTGAATGATATCGCAAGTATAAATGATGTAGCATCAATACGAATAGCCAACCTTTCTATTTCGAATCTTGATACTGTTGGACATCCTCTTCAAATTCTCTCGCCTCGTAATGGTGAACCATATGTTTTGGATAATCAAATTTTGTTGGGATACGGGGAGGATCCCATCCAAATATCCTTTCAAATTATTCAATCTTTTTCTGGAGATACAGCCAATATGAAGAATGAAGTTGAGGTCGAGATTGAAATCCACAAATTACTTCTTGATATGTCAATTTTTGCGAAGATTGATACTAGATCATTATTCCAGTTTCCTTTGCGTGATATGGCCAATTTTCATTGTTGGTTAGCCACTATTCCATCTCAAGCAGACTCACTTGGCATTTATGGTGTTCGAGTCAGTGGGAATGAACCTAACATGATGCTGGAAAATATCGATTATCTGATTGAAGATTTTTCTTTCTCCGCCAAATGCACATCATGCTCTAGCTCAGATCTAGCGGAATTCGTTGATGCCATATCCACCTTAGATAGTAATTCAACTTTTTCTCAGTCGTTAAACCAGGCTTTGAATTACACAAAAGAGGTTTTGATAGGTGGACTCTTTCAAATGAAACTAGATAGAATGATTGTAGAAGCTCATAAAAAATGTCCTCATAAAGATGCCCCTTCAATAACGTTTGAAGAATTTTCGATTCCAAGTATTGAGACAGATGCTCTTGAAGTTACGATTGGCCTTGCATCTGCATACTTATTCATCATTGTTATCATCGTAACAGCTTCAATTTACAGTTGGAAATCTGCTCGCCGTAGGCACGAAAAATGGTTATGTTCACTAACGGCTGATGAAAAGGATCGCCTCAATAAATGGTATATTTTTAAAGAGAGAAATGAGATGACTCTTTGCTCTCAAACACAAGCATTGATCAAAAGTGAAGACATTATGATGTTTTCGCGATATCTTTTCCCTTTCATAGTATTCGCTAATATTGCACTTTTCATTAGTGGACATCTCAATATTGGTGGTGCAGTTGTGGCAGATCTTCATTTTGCCGGGGAATTTATTTCCATTCCTAATTTCTTTGAATTTTCTATTGCAGAGACTGTACGGGAAATGTGGACTTCGGGAGTAAAGAGTTTGGCGATTATCATTTTTCTGCTCTCAGTGTTATGGCCTTATTGTAGACAATGCATTCTTTTATTTCTATGGATTGCTCCTCCTTCACGACTTTCTATCCAACGACGTGGTGTTATATTGAACCAACTGGACTCGTTAGGAAAATGGTCTATTGTTGATATTTATCTTCTTATGATCTCTTTGGTTTGTTTCAGGATATCATTGAAGAGCCCCAGTAACCATAAGATTCTTCCCGAAAACTTTTATGGGTTAGACGTGATGCTAATGCCGTTGTGGGGTTTGTATGCGAATATGATAGCACAACTCATATCGCAGCTAAGTTCGCACTTCGTTATTTTCCAACACAAAAGGGTTTTAGCTAATGCTCAAAAACGACTGGGCGGGAAGTTTAATGCTGAACAGATGAAAAGAAATAGAATGAAGAATATAGATTCCGAAAATCCAGAGATAAAGGAAAAAAGTTCCAATACAGCCCTCAAAGATGAAAACTTCAGCAGCTATGGAAGTGCGGAGGGAAAAATCATCACTCTACGCTACAGTAGTAAAGTTTTGATATGTCTTGTCGGTTTAGCCACTTTTATCCTTTTAATACTTGGTTGCTCTTTGCCATCATTTCGTATTGATTTAATCGGTTTAGCAGCAGAACTGATAAAGGCAGGTGAAGAGACGCAAACATCTAGCCAATTATTCAGCATTTTTGACATCGTAAAAGTTGTAATGGACCAAGCTCTGTATTTGAATACAGCTCCTCATTACGTGGGTCTCACATCTTTTTGCATTCTCTTTTTAAGCACAACATTGGTTACTCCCTCTATTTTGACAATTCTGTTACTTTCAATTTGGTTTGTTCCAATGGGCGCTAAGATGAGAGATCGCGTCCTTCACACAATAAGCATACTAAATGCATGGCAATATTTAGAAGTGTACATTATTTCAGTTTTCCTTGCTATGTGGCAAGTTGGCGATAGTAAGTTGTTATACTTTTCATTGATTCATACTCTGCACTAATCTTCTAATTTTAAATGTCTTGATTTTTTTCCAGTTTCAGAAATTATGGTGGAGGACTTATGTGGTTCTCTTGATCAATTATTCACCACTTTATTCTTTTTAGGAGTACTAAGTGAAGAAAATGCACGATGTTTCTATACGAGTGTCGATGTTGAGAGTGGATTTTATTTGTTGATTCTAACCTCACTGATGTTGCAGTGGTTATCAACATTTACTTTGAATGCCACTTCACATCAAAACACAGTTTATTTTCACTCTGAATTCGAAACAAATATTAATGATCAGCACATCGATAAAAATGATAACGAGGTGAAATATGAGAACAAGAAAAATCATTTTAAAACCTGTTTTACAGAGAGTTCGAGTTGGGCGCTCGAATTTACTGAGGAAGAAGATCCAATAGATGAGTATCAACAAGACACATGGTTTGAGCACGCAGATGACGAACCTATGTACCTTCAGACTTTACGACACGAGGAGAATCACGATAATATTGAAGTAGCAATAGCAATGGAACCTATTAAAGGTCCTTACTTTGACGTCAGCATTGTACCATCACAATCAAAATGAGGCACTGGCATAAGCGAATAAGTCTTGCTGTGCAGCACAAAATAATTCACTAAAAGCGACCCACTGTTTTGAATTCAATATAAACTTTTATTTTCTAAAATATTAAGTTGTGCGAAATTATTCCATGATATACATCTCTGGGTCCTTAAGACACTGCTTACTTTCAAGGTAATAATATATCATGATCTCGATTCAAAAGTAAAAAAATTCAAATCATGAAGCATGAACTCGTCTTCTCTTTCTTGTCATTCGTGATGAATTATCACCTCTAAAGATAAGGGAAACGGACCGACGTGCTCGAGTAAGTACTGGGGACTGAGGGGGATTCCGTTTACGCTTTGAACGGCGTGGATAAAACCCTTGCATGGCCTCTCCAACATCACTTCCCAACTCTTCACTCTCCACACCACTATCAGAATCATAATCTTCCATTGCTTCGCCCTCTAAATTAATAAGAATTTGAGCTATTGAATTTAAAGTTTCTTCATCATCTGCTTTGATGCTATTCTTATGTGACTCAAAAGTTTCTTTTCCATGTTGATTCAAACTAAACTCCTCTGCCTCTTCATCATCTTCATCGTACACAAACTTACTGTTTACCCATGATTTTTCATTATGTAATCGATCCCAAACTTTCTGAAATAAGTCACGTTTCCAGCCACGCTTCAATTCATTTTTCTGCAACAAACTTCTATGAGTAAGGTAAGCCAATGAAGATTTGTTCATTTCTGGGCAATGTGGACAACCCTGGATATGAACGAACAATGAATGTGTAGTATTATCTGCTAAACTTTTTGGAGAAAAAGGAAAGTATCTCCCACTATTTGTTTTCTTCTCACAATGCCTGCATTGTAATCCAGGAAAGCCAACTTTCATATCTCTTCGTAATCCAGTCCCTTTTCTCCTATCTTTCTCTCGAAATAGACAGGGCACCACTTGTCCGAAAAGGAACAAATAAAAATCAGTAATGAGTTGCTTATCCTTCGCCCGGATTAAACCATTTGTGCTTTCTGCGATAGACATCTTATTCCTATCCTCATCCCTGCTATTTTTATTTCCATTGTCATGTAGCGTATCTGCATAACTTTTCAATTTTGGGTCTCTTTTAAATATCATTCCACCATGTGGAGAGTTCGATAGTCCAATATCTTTTGCTGCATCTATCCAATACTGCTGCGTCTCATCGTCTTCCTTTGTGGTGAATCCCCTCATGGACTTGTAAGTTTCTCGAATGTGTCTCGGCATTTCTGGGCAAGAAGAAAAATGGCGTCTTTGCAGATCTTGAACTGCTTGATGTATGTTTGAAAGCTTCGAAGGAAAAATTATAGACTCTTTTGAACGTTTGCGATCGGAGCACTGTGCACAGTAGACGCATCTTAAACCTACGTTACCGAGACCAACAAAGATATGTCTTCCTCTTTCTTTGACATCCTCCTCCGATGCACTGAATACCTCAATCATATCGCTTCTGACATAACATTGAACCTCTGAAAGCCAATAAGGATCATCTCGTTTGGCCAAGCTCACTGTCCCATCAAACCATTCTTCATCATCCTCTTCACTTGATAGTGAATTTTCTTCACCATCTAAATCGGATTTATCCAGATCCTCTTTTCCAGAAAAAGTGCCTCCTTGCGACTCAGTTTCGCTGTCACTCTCATTTAGAGAATCGATATCACTGTTGACCGTACTTGAATCTCCATAAGACGAAGCAATACGGTTCTCATTAACACTGCTTTCCAGTCCACTATCGACACTGCGCTCTCTATCATAATCACTACCGTCAGAAGTAAATTCAGTCACAGTCGAATCATCTGAATTTCTTTTTTTATGTCTTCTGTAAGATTTAGATTTCCTTGATGATTTATGTGACTTACGTCTGTGCCTTTTTCTAGAACGAGAATATTTACGGGAATAATACCCTTCTTCATCATCCTCAGATTCTTCAGTGAGGTGATCATCAAATGTTCTCTTTTTTGGTTTTCTGTTAGAAGTCCGGGTCGCTTTGAGAGCCCTCTTTCTTTGCCTTCTCCTTCCTGCGTAAGAATTATCTTTTGACCGTGCTAACTTCGCAAGTCTTTCTTTCTCAGCTTTGTCTTTTTTCTTCTTGGCAGCGACAGCAGCACGTTTTTTTGCTTTTTCTTGCTCCTCCAGCTTTTTCTTCTTTTTTTTCTCTTCTAGTGCATGATCCTCTTCAATAATCTTTAAGCCTTGGATACGGCACCACAATCTATGGAAGAATACTTTTCTTCCTCCATGCTTTGGTTTTATTTTCTTTCCATCAGGTCCAAGCCTTCCTCTTTTCATCATTTCGAGTTCTGATCTAATATCAATTGGTACACGCCTACAACTTCTTACATGATTGAATATCGTATGCGATGTTGTTGTTTGTGATAGGGATGCTTCTGATGCTGGAAAGTAGCGTCCACATCCTGCCTGTCCAATGCAATGTTTACATGCCTTCATAAATAAATTTGAATCAATTTATTATTTCAGTGAGTACAACATTTTGGTATCATTTTACAATCAAATATATCTTTTGAACTTACCAATCCTCGAAATCCTGTTTCACGATCTTTATAGCAACCAACAAGATCAGCATTGTTTAACAAGCATGGTTTCATCTGTCTCAAGGCCAAGTATAAATAGTCTGAAATGAGCGGCTCATCTTCTTCCAAGACCAATTCATAACTTTCTTCTTCCATCAATGCTGGATTGTTCTCTGTGAAGGATGCCGGTCGAAGAGGTATAATTTCAGTATGTTGTTCTCCATTCTTCACTTCAGCCTTTATATCCCCTCCAAGATTTGTGGGAGTTCCCACATGGGTACCTTCGAAAGTTTGAGAAGTTTCACCGGTGCCTATGCTTCCTCCTGTTCGAGGAGTAGTTGGTGTTTGGCTTACTATGCTTTCTCCTTTTTCAAGTTCCTTCAAATTTTTCATTTTTTCTCGGAACTCCTCAGGCATAGGTTTCTTCGGATCCCAAGAAAAATATATCCCTTTCCGAGTGTCAACCAATCCTAAACGTATCGCAGAATCTTCCCAATATTGCTTTCTTCCTCCTCTGGCAGAAGTACTTGCTCTCAGACTTTCAACAGTAGAACGCACATCTGGTGGTATCCGAGTGCATGTCTCAAAATGAGCGCGCAGCATTTGCTGAACAGAGTTGTAAATTCCTTGTATGAGCCCAGGATATGATACAGCCTGTTGTCCTCGATCTGAAACAGGATATACATCTCGACAATACATACAGCGAATACCAACTTGTCCAAGAGAAATTGGCTTGGAACGGCCGCAACGTAGAACAGCTACATCCTTTTCTGTTGCGCCAAAAGCTTCAACTATGTTGGAGCGAATATAACATTGAAGTTCAGAAAGCCAATATTTGTCTTGTTCACTTCCAAGAGGTACGTAAGAGCTAAACCAAGGTTTAATTTCTTTCGGAGGTGGCGGGAGATAGAGATTTAAAGTTTCTTCCGGTTTGTCTTCCTTTTTAAATTGTTTTGATTGTGGTTTATCGTCTTTCTCACCAGGGGTTTTCATGTCAATTGTGGTACATTCACCTGCCTTAAAAGATTTGGAAAGAGTGATTGGCAATTTCTTTTTTTTATTTGGACCTCTCGGTTTTCTCGGTTTCTTTTGCTTTGGAAGGGGAATTGATCCAGTCACATATGGCGTAATAGTTTTCTGTGGATGTGAAACAGAGGCATCACCGATAGAAGGAATTTGAGACGATTTCAAATGTGGTGTAGCTGGATGTTGTGGTATAAAAGGTAATCCTGGCAATGAACGCCCAACCGGAAGATTTTGTTGTCTGTGTTCTTTTACATCTTGTGATTGATGCTGAATGCTCAATTCCTGTTGGTGTGTTTGAGAATTTTGTAAAGTTTTGAGCTGCTGTTGTGGGTGTAATGTTTGTGGTGTTTGGTCATGTAGTTGTAATTGACTAGAATGGTTAGTTTGAATACTTTGCTGCTGTGATATTTGAGACTTAAGATGATCCAGTTCCTGTGGCAATTGTAAATTAATTTCTGGAGGTGCATTGTCTTCGTCGTCTATCGTAATAATTTCCCTAGGTCCATCGATTCTATTTTCCTGAATAACTTGAACTTCATGTTTAGTAACAGGAATATCTTTTTGTTCGTGCTGAAGCATAATATTTGTGCTATGGTTTTGATTGAAAGCCCGTGGGTTCGAATTTGAGAGATGAATTTGATGATTGTTTCCCGAAAGACCTCTTGGGCCACCAATACCATCGTAAGCAGACAAAGGAAGATGATTATTTGTATTTTTATCAAATTTCTTGGTAATTAAAGAACTTGGTGATGCTGATACTTCAGATGCAGATAAACGCATGCTTGTATTATTTCCAAGCCCAAGATTAGCTACATTAACTGAGGAGGACATATGATTCATTGCCCCTACAACATTTGGCCCCTCAAAACTGTTCTTTCTAACGCGAGAAGAATGGTTCGCAGGAACTGGTAACATTGATTGCGCTGGTGCTGATGTATGAGCATGAGCTCGCGCTGCAGCAGCTTGAACCTGTGCTTGTGCACGGGCTTGAGCAGCAGAGAAGGCTTTCATGCGAAGATGAGCATCCAAAGCTAGAGGATCGTACATATGGCTTGGAGCGAAGCCTAAACTTCTATGATAAAAGTTTGCCGAATTTAGATAGGCTGCACTAGCGCTGTTTGACGGCGAAGCTGATGAAATCATATCCTCATAACAATTTAATGCGTCCAGGTCACTCAAGACTGCAGCGCTAGTACTATCTACTCGATTGACACCACCACCAGCATACATGGAGATAGGCATATATCTGTGTAGCGGATGCATGTTCATGGGATTCATACTTGCGTTCACATTTAGAGATCTTGCGGCTGCTGACATAGCACCGCTTGTTAAATGGCCGCTGTGATTACCACGACTTTGCAAAGGTGACCCGTTCTTTTTATTGGAGCTCAGACCCATGCCAAGATTCATGTTTAAATTATTCATGTTTCTTGTGGCATTAGCATGTAGCAGACTTCGACTTTGAGCGAGTAATGTGTTATGTGCAGCTGTTGTTTTATTGATCTGTTGCGCGGTACCGGAAATTGTAGAATGCGATAGGTTTGCTGAAATATTATTATTAGAAATGATACCACCGGAATTAGATCGATCAAATGAATTTTTTCTCGATCCGTGCGTGCTTGTAGGTGATAGTATGTAATTTCCGCTTAGGCCTTCATGATTTGTGCCCACAAAATTATGATTCGTATTACCATCATTTTCAAGAGTCATTGCGATTCACGATGTTCTTCTTCGGTGGCAGTTGTCTCTTGCACTCCAAGGATTTTTCGCTTTCGAAAACCCTAATGTGATCGTGTTCTTTCTCACAATTTGATGATTTAACGCTAAAATGAATTAAAATTGTGTCGCCAAGATGTGTCGCAGTGCAAATATTTTTTGACGAACTTTGCTCACTATATGGGATAAATACTAATTCTCATGAATCAATGCCATTTTTATTTAATGAATTTGTATTCTGGGTTTGAACAAGAGACAAACTTAGTCAAGTTATTCCTTATGTATGTTAGGCTACGAAATTATTACTTAGGACTAAAAAAATTTGAGGAAGGAACAAACTTTCTTCACATTTTGAAAATTTCCTAAGTGTAGGAAGTTGTTGGGTCGAAATTAAGTTGTGGTGAGTGTAGGAATTAAATTATAGCACATAGGCGTACTGTTCTCACTTTTAATACCGGGTAATAATAATAATAATAATAATATTAAAATTATGAGTAGGTTTCGTGTTAAAAAAATCGCATTTTTGATCGAATGTCCAGAATCAGAAATTGAAAAAAACTTATATAATAATGATACGCTAATTCGATTCTTTATGGTACAACTATTTTGGAAACAGCAGCAGTTTAAAAATGAAAGTATTCTCAACTTCACTTTTAATTAAATTTCTAAGATGTACGTTCAAGCCAGCAGATCGTTTAATAATTATTCTCTGCTGTACCATACCATAAGATGGATATCAGGGTTAAATTAGGCTCTTATAACATAGGCATGATTAGGTCACACATCCTTAATTCTGCTCATAAAAAGATTTTTCATATCAACAATTTAGCCGTGCTGCATGAGAATTCTCAATTTGACTTCATATACCTATACCTAGATGTTCATGCTTCTACCTCCCTCTCTCTAGCTTGGTTGAAGAAAAATAATTAATAAAAAATGGAACCAAAAATCCATAAAATAACAAAATCGAACATCTCCGTGTCCAGTATGCTATTTTTTTGTGATCTAATTATCCTCACTTTTTCATCACATTTGGTGAAAATCAATACATAAATTCTCTATTTCATTCTATAATTTCAATTAGTTTTTAAGCATCCAGGAGCTAAAGCAATTCTTTATTTCATATCCACTTTGGTCGTTTGGATGAATCAAGTATTCATGAAAAACAATTGAAGTAGCTATGAAATTGCACCCATAGGAGTAGAACAGAAATCACTGTCATAAGAAGCTTTTGTCAGGAAACCACACTGTCCATTCTCGAAAAATCCCAACAATTTCCATTCAGGTCGAATGTCAGGAGGTGAATGTTTGCATTTAAAAGTCATGAATTTGTTTGAATTAGGATTTAATGGAGCGAAATAATACTTGTTAAATCCAACATAGTGCTCATCCCCACAATTGATTGCAAAAAGAGCATTTAATCCGTATTCAGGAGCAGATTTTCCTTGGCATCTTTCAACTCCTTGTGAGCATGAATTTTGACCTTCTGTATGTATCCCGAATGTTTCTGCATTGATCGAGTAAAGCAATATGTCTTTTCCCTTTAGTTCACCTAGGTGAAATAAATCTTCGTGAACTTCATTCACCCATTTTGAAGCAGTTTTTTCTGTATCGGCGAGTCTACCAGTAAATAAATATTGCTGGTAGAAGTACGCGTCACCCGCTTTTACAGGGACTCTTGTATTGCAGGTCTTAAGTTATGATAAAAATAGTAAAGAATATGTTAGGATTCCTTAGAAATGACCGCAAAATATGAGATGTACCGAATAATTTATATTCCTCAATACTTACAAAAACTGTGTAGTCTCGTGATAAATCACCACATTTCCCCCAGCGGATTCTGGAAGATGCATATCTTTCCTCCAACGATGATTGAAAGCCATGAACGAAGGTTAAGGCTAAATTGTCTTCTTTCGATTTTCCAACATTTCTACGTGAAACTATGATTTCATCACCTTTTTGAAAGAGCGAATTAAATTGCTGTACCTCCACATTTTCAGGACAAAAATATAGCTTACTACCACCCCAAGCCCAATGCAATACTATTCGTACTTCTATATTATTTCCTGTTCTCTTACTTCTAAATTGTAGATCACAATCCAAGCATCCACCACTATGCTCATGTACTGCAACAATATTTACATACATACAATATCTATGCATAAGAGCACTATTGGATTGAGAGTAGCGACCAGGATTTCCCTCGGACAGGATAATGCGCATATCATCTGGTAACTTGAACGGATATTTGTTATAAATATTTTCAGGGACAATTACTTCTTCTGTGAAGGTTGTAAATCCACCTGTTTGATTAGGGTTATATGTAGATTCTTTACCTGGGGTGAAATACTTCGGAGGATAATCAAGATGCATGTGGCCATCTGGGCTTGATATAAAAGTATCTCTCAATGTTGATTGTCTTACACCTGACCAGGGTACATTTAAGTAGGAAACTTCAGCGCCCCTTCCGTCAACATTGCCAGTATTATATATGACACTTGTAAATTGAATAACCCCATCACCACAGTCTTTATAATTGTTGAAATATATAATATTACTCCTGGGGTCTGTTCTGATATCTGCTTTTTGACCCCACGATGCAAATGAACATTCGTTGTCACGACAATGATGAGCAATAGTAGGGGAGAAAACTGGAGATTCTGAGTCGTCGTGCTCATCTAAATATCCTCCAGCCTGTTGAACATAATACTGACCAATTTGAGCCTTATTCATATGTACAGCGACTGATTGAGCAACTTCATCGACAAAGATAGATCCAGGATGATTTTGAGGTGGGACTGCTTCACCATAAGCTCCACGAAAACTATATATATTTCCGCCTTGGCCAACTCGAAATGTCCAAGATTTATTTGCATTTTCTGATTCCGTATGAGACATTTCCGCAATGAAGAGATCTTTTTCTAATTGAGCAGCTTCTTTACTCCAATTTGAAGGAGATTCCTCATATTTGAAAGTGTAAGTTGTGTTTTGGCTTGAACTATTCGACAGAGAAGTACATTTATTGCTACTGACAGGAAATATGGCCTCAAACAACGCAGCATCTAATCCATCCGCAGCTTCTGATGGACTGAATATGGAAAGAAGGAATATACAGCGTGCGATTTTCATTGATCAATATTTGAACAGACGTTGTGAACGAGACTCGAAAAAACTTTAAGATACATGTGCTCAACTAAAAATTGTTATAAATCTCTCCAGCGATAACTCCCACAATTTGTTTCAGCATCTATCATAATGCTTTTCTCACTCAACATTTAGATACTCATCTATAGAGTGAGTAAATCGAATTTCAAAAGCATGTTCTTAATGAAAGAAAAAATTTACATAGGTGAAACACATGTATGTTAATTAGAATCTCAAATTCGCAATATTGAGGCTATAAATTCTTCCCTTGTGGGTAATTAATATGATGACAAAGTTAAGAAATTTACCTAAAGAACTTATTGACTATCTTTTTTGACCAAAGATACGAATACGTTTGATTGTTTGTTCTACGATATTTTGTTAACGAGGGTTCGACCCCTGCAATGCGGCAGAATTGGAAAGCTTCCACCAATTCGTACTTACTACAGGCTGTATACATGTGCCCTAGGACACCGACCTTTAGCACGGCGATCTCATCATAGTTATTTATGTGTGATAATTTCAATGAAATTAATACCTTTATTTTCAAACATTTTCTAAAATGGTTAATAAACGATTGCTGATTGAATGCAGCCATTTCTTTGTGGAGAGACGTTGCATTGGGGATGCTTACTTCATCAATTTGAATTGTTTGATGATGGGAATACACTGCAGTTGGAACTACCACAATCAAATTAGGACGTAAATTAATTGGAATCAATCTACTGCGGTAGTTGAGGCAAGCAAAATTCATTTAAGGTACAGTACTCAAAATAAATTCTCCTTTCTTCAATTCAGGAAGTGCGACTCCTACATTAACCAAGAGCTTTATGGTTGTAATATACTGCAATAATGTAATTTCATGACGAGGAAGCGATATAACATAATTTTATGATAACTTAAGGCAACAAAATATGCTGTCTTATATTGTTTCAATGCACGCTGCATGATACTTGTGTCCCAAGATTTTCATCTCGTTAGCTTGAAGGTTATAGAATTAAATCTCTTTCAATCAGAAAAAATATATACATGAAATGTTATGTTCCGACAGAAGAAAACAAAAACTATTTTGCATTTGCTTTTTTCTTGCGTCCCTTCTTTGCATTTCCAGCACTCTCCCATTCCTCTTGTTTAGGTCTTCCACCTCCTTTACGATTGATAAATTCAGTAGCAAAACTACCTACTTGTGCGGAGGATCCTAAATATGCTGTGAGATACTGCCTAATTTCGACTGGATCAGTTAGAGTCATGCAAAATGCAATCTACTCCACAAAAATCATAAAATAAGATAGCGTAAAAGAAAAAAAGTTTTGTATTCAATGAATAAAAGACATACTTACCAAGGTCAGATCATCACTTCCATTCAATTTCTTCATTTGCTCTTTGCACCAACTTTCTAGAGCTGGACTCATTTTACCACCTACACCGAAATCTTCGATAGCACTAGCTTTAGATTGTTGTTGTACTGGCTTAGGTGCGGGCACTGATTGTCCTGGTACTCCGGTTTTCACTGCTGGCTTTGATCTCACTTGTGCAGAAGCTGAGTTGAATGCTGGAGCTCCCGGAACAGAAGCTTGGACTGATCCAGATGACTGTCTAACTGCTTTTACTGCACCCGAACCCCATCCAGTACCGCCTCCACCAGAGGCAGCAATGTTTGCCCAACCTCCACTGGAAGAGCGGCCAACTTTTTGGGTTTGTTTGGCTACACGAGCTGCGACACGAGCTTCCTCAAGTTGAATCTCAGACATTGATTTTTTAACTCCAGCTTTTGCTGTCGCTGCACCACCCCATGCAGGTAGCGCGGGAACCGGAGCAGGGGCAGGAACGGGAGGATTCACTACTGTATTAGTTCGCTGATTGTCTGATTGAGGTTGTACATTCTTTTGAGAAGATGTTGGGGGGACAGCTATGGAAGATGCATTGTTTGCATTCGAAGGTTTTTGCGTATTTGTTGGGGTTGGATCAGCAGCAGAAGCTACAACAATTTTTTCTGTCTCATTTTCCTGTGTTTGGAAATCTCCTCCATTATTTAAACCGAGGAGCATTTTCAGTTGGGAAGAGGAGGAGTTTGGATTAGATTCTTTTGCAGATTGCTCTTCTTTTTCTTTTGCCAATTTAACTGCAGCTTCTTTCTCCTTGCGCAGTCTTTCCTCGCTTGCTTTTCTTTGAGCCTCCGCCTTCTCCATCTCAGCGACTTGAGCTGCTTTTTCAGCAAGTTCCTTTTCTTCTTTTTCTTTTTCGATAGCAGCTAATTTTTTTGCTTCTTCCTCCTTGTCCGTGTCATTTGGAGGTGGGGGTTGGAAAGCAATGGAAGGATCTGGAAATAATGATGTCAACAAATGAAATGACCCACTGGGATTCTGAGAAATAGGAAGATCTCCTTTGAAATATCCTGCATCTAACCATTGTCGCATCTCCTCTCCTTTAAATGGCCCCTGAATATTCCCTTGTGGATCAGCGTAGTACCAAGGGTCATTAGTAATTGTAACACTTTTCTGTTTTGCTGCCATTGCAGCTGCTTGTTCTCTAGCTCGTGCCTCATCTTCTGCCATTTTCATTGCTTGCATTTTTTGGATCATTTGCTGTTGCATTTGAAGTTCTTCCTGCCTTTGGTTTTGCATTTGCTGTTGTTGAAATTGTGCATTTGTCATTACTAATACTACCATTTCGACCCCAAATCCTGGTCCATTTACAATTGCAACTCGATTTGAATGACGTGATAATAATGCTTTTAAATCATCAATTGAACCCAAAAGAGGCGCAACTCTAGGATCCTCCCTATGCAAAGTTGAAAGTAAAGTTCCTAGATCTGTCCTACCCCAAGCACCCTCTAATACACTACCAATCCTCTCCAAAAGGATCTGTTCAACCTGCGTGTTATATTGTGTTCTACCGGTTTGCTGAGCTGAAGCCTGCTGACGCTGTGCTTCGACTTGTGCAGCTTGTTGTTGAGCAGCAATTTGTGCCTGGAGATTTGCCTGACGTTGCTTTTCCACCTCTTCTGCTCGTTTCTTCTCTTCTTCAGCCGCCTTCATCGCAGCCGCATTTTGGTCGATTGTTTCAGTCTGTTCAGTCAAGGATGACATGGTGGCAATGGTTCAAAAAATGGAGCGAAACAAAAATTTAAGTTTTTCAACAGCATTGGTTATTAACTTACCAAGGGAACCGAATCGCTTCCACCAGTCAAAATAGAGCTACCCCAAGGATTGGAGGGTACAGAAGATAAAGAACCAAATCCACCAAGATTACTGTCAGCAATGGGGTTGGATTGAGCTTGTGTCTCATTTTCAGGGCTTTCAGATCTCCATGCAGACATGAGTTTACTTTTGCCCGTTTCTTCTTCACTAGGTCCTTGCACACCAATCATCTTCATCAAGCGGCTACTTGCATTTTCCTGTGGTTCGGAATCAGTATTTTCATCAACAGCAGGAATCGTTTTTGGTTCTGCAGGGGCTCCAAAGTCTTCAAATACATTGACGTCATCTCCGCTACCACTACGGATAGTAGTTCCTGCATGTGATAATGGCCGCTTTGGATCTACATTCTGAACTACGCTAGAACCAAGACCATCCTCATCTGAATCTCTCTGTCGATCACCATGCAACTCGCTCTCAAATCTCTTTGCTGCTTCTGACATTCCAGCTAAATCAAACATGCCACCACCAGAGCCAGAACTACCTATACTTCCAGACCTGTTACTTCTACTTCCTGGTTCATCATCTAATAAAGCTCCAAACTGACTTAAATCCGCCCCGCCGTCACTAATGTTAACTGGATCGTCCCATAAGTCGTTGGGATCATCAGAATCTTCCAACCTTCTACCTCCAGTTCCACCTCTTTTCCCTCCTTCTTCTGATGCAGGAGGTAGAGCGACACCACGTTGCCATCTTCCGCCACCAGAATTACCTCCTAACCCATCAATGTCAGATCGTACTCGAAGTGATCCTTCTGCTAATCCTCTTAGACTCATTTGGGGAGAGCTGTTAGAATTGTTTGCTTTATTCGCAGGACCACTAGAAGTAGACCGACGTGTGGTTGTGGCTTGAGCCCAGATCTCATCCGCATCAAAGTCATCAAAGCAAACTATTTGTTGGGAGATAATAAATAAGAACATAAGAAATTGATCTTGATTTCCTAACAGACATAATGATTCGAAAAATTGCAATCTTACCTGGTTCCTGAGCAGATTTTGCTACAATGGAGGTTGCCTGTAGATACTTTAAGTGAGATGGAATATTGTCAGGATCCCTTGGTTGTGGCCTCATGCTAAGAAGACGTTCTCTAGTATATCTAATAATTTTTTTATCTGCGTCGTCATTTGGCCTCTCCCTACTAAACCCTCCACCATCACCAGAACTTCGATATCCACCAGAATGAGTCCTTGATGCTCCTCCACTCGGTGTCCTTGCGGCTAAATCAGCTAACGAACGACCAGTGCTTTTAAATGCCCCCGATGATGAATTCGAAGAATTTCGACTTGGACCAAATCCTCCAGTGCTTCGACTGCCACTTCCCATAAAAGCATCACTTCGACTTTTGAAACCTCCTGAAGATCCGATTCTTCTACCAGCACCAGCATCTTCATTCCCATTTCTACCACCTCCATAGCCATTAGCACCATTATCCTCATCACTACCTTCTAATGACAAAAAAGCGGAAAATGAATTGGAATTGCTTCCACCACCAGAACTACCTTTTTCACCAAGAGACCCAGATGATCCAGAACGACTTCGGTTCAGTTTATTTTGATAAGATTCATCTCTTGGATCTGATGGGACAGCTGGAGGAGGTTGAAAACCTCTAGATCGCCAGGCTGGGCCTAAGCGAGGCAATGCGTTTGAATTGCTGGACGTGGAGGAGGTGCTCATATTTATATAGCAACTTACAGAAAGCTGCTAAAGGCTTCTATCGGACTGAATGCTTTACTACTGTGAGTGTGTTTAAGAAGATAAAGATCACAGTGCAATGCTATTGAGTGTGTGTTTTGAGACTTGAATGATTGTACGGTGCGCAAAAACAGAATTATTGCAAAAAGTTCTTCTACGACGTGTATCGTACGTAACACTACGTGATAATAAAAAAGTGCAACAAACAAGAAAATTCAAGAATTTTGATGATCATCGAAATGAGGTCAAGAAACTATTTCACCACTCTTTGCAGCATTTTAGCCATCACTACATCAAACGAATCCAAAATATCAACAGAATTTCATATCCTCGAAAAGATAGCAATCAATGCATATAATGACATAAGCTTTGTGAACGTTTTCTCCCTGATCATCGGCGGATAATGGATGCAGAGCAATAACCTCCTCTCACCTGCTTTGCTTGAAACGTAGCCTACTTACTTGTGTCAGATCAAAATCCAAAAGATAGAGAGGGACAAATCAGGCGGTTATTTTGGATTTGAACTTCTGTGATGTTATGTATGGACCTACGAAGCGTAGAGTTGTACGGAAATCATTTTTTGCATCTGGAGGTAGATAACCATTCTTGACATTTTGATCAACGACAGGAGATTGCTGCTATGTATCAAAACGTATACTTTACAAGCAGGGTACTTTACCCTAACGTTGATCGGTTATTTCACAGGGTTTACATAACAGGCACATGATGTACTGTACTCTAAATAAAAGGATTCTGTAGCCTTCTACCACAATCTTTGCACCCTAATGAGATCCATGAAAAAATCTTAAATAAGGATCTACAGTGAAATCTTTTTGACTGCTACGTAAGATTGGTACTATCTAATGGTACAAATGGAAATGCTCTAAATGACTTCCACTCGGAAGTGTCGTTTGGAAAAAGACTTGAGAGTGCTCACAAGATTAAAAAAAGAAGAATTTAACACATGGTGAAATAATCAATACCATCAGCAGCATCGTCCAAGATCTTCATTTGACAGTTCTTCAAGCAAAATGGACTGCCCAATGAAAATGTAGTAAAGCTTGCGCAATTTTGAACACTATTAGGGGTGTTAAAAAGCAGAACATTAAATATTATTGTTAGAAGGTACTTTCTTTGGTGTGCATACACACTTTTTAATTTCTTCTCTATGATGAAGTACATTTCGGTTCCTTGATTTCTCCACCTAGCTCTTTGGGCGTTCGCAAGATCAGGTTGAGCTCCCTAGGAAAAAAGAGAAAACATGTAGAATTAGATTGACGACATTTGCATCTCTTAAATCAGTCACATTGTTCTATACTTGGTTTCAATTCGCACTTGTAAATGATGAATTCCAACTGAATTCAAACATAGACGGTGTCTACAGAGAGTCTGAATGAGGGAACTGTACTCTTCTTATGTAGTTTTTAATAAATGAAGTTAGGAATATGAATATCAATATATAAAAATTTCATTCTTCATTTTTTATGATTAAAAATCGACAGATTTATGGCTATATAAGATTACGTGTGACTATGTATGAACAACCTACCTCAAGTCTTGAATTGATTCAAGGAAAAGAAAAAATGTTTGTGATAGCCATTACTTAATATTATTATTATTATGAAATGATTTCTTGTTGTAATGGACTACCTATTAAAATCTCCTGTCAACGAATCAGATGTTGAGAATGTAAAAGATCATGTTAATGTGCTGGTGAATGATGCTTGGAATATTCTCCAAACTCAAGGAAAGGATGCCTTGAAAGATTTCATGGAAAGAAATAAATATGCAGCAAATGCAGATGATCAAAATACAAAAAAGAAAAATGAGACAAATGACGAAGACATAGATGCTCGTGTGAATGGCGATGCTAGGAATTATCAAATGGAATTGTTTGAGAACGCAAAAGTCAGAAATACTATCATAGCTCTTGGAACTGGAACAGGGAAAACTCTTATAGCTTTGATGCTTATTCGACATTTTTCTGGTGACTTTGATAGGAACAAACAAACATGGTTTCTTGTGCCCAGTGTGGCTTTGGCGTTACAACAAGCCAATACTATCGAGTCCAATTTACCATTTTCTGTTGGTATTGCCTGTAATACAGCTGCTGTATCTGAGAAAGCAAGAAAAGAGTTGGCAAATGCTCAGGTATTAGTTGCGACACATGGAAGCGCACTTGATCTTTTACGACATTACTCGGATATGTTTCATTTGAATCGGGTGAACTTGCTCGTTATTGATGAATGCCATTATGCGATCAAAAAGCACAGTTATGCGGTCCTCATGAACACATTTTATCATGAATTGACATCAGAAAATCGGCCGCGTATTTTAGGGCTTACTGCAAGCCCAATTATCAACTTAAAAGGAAAGGGTCATACCTCAACGGATGACCTAGAATTAACGTTGCGCGACTTGGAAAGAAATCTTGATTCCAGTTTAATATCGCTATCAAAAATCGGACTTGATAATAGTAATACTATTTCAAATAATATTGAAGAAAGGATCATATATTTTAGTGGCAGTCCAATTCATGATCCTTTTTATTCTGATGAGTTGAGAAATCTTCTTCCATCTCGGAGAAAAGAAATTCACCAGTTAGAATATCTTTACAATGATCTCGGAGCTAGTGTTACTGGACTTTATGTTTCTTCTGTGATCAAAGAAGTTTCAAGGAATAAATATGAACGAGAGACTGGCAATCAGTTTGATTTATTTATCAAATATTTGAATCATATCAAATATCAATGTTTAAATGAACCCGAAAATAATGATGGACGTCCATGTAAGTTAATTGGACTTGAGCATACATTACACAATATTTTTACAAGCAATGAAGATGACTGTTACAATGGAAAGGATTCAGTTGGAATCATCTTTGTCAAACGCCGCATCACTGCCTTGGCCCTTCAAAACTATCTTAATCATAAGTTTTCCAATAAAAAAGATACAGATGAACATGGTATCTATTGCATAAAATGCGATAGTCTTACTCGCAAAAATACTCATGTTTTCAAATATCTCAATCGAAGTCATCTTATTTTATCAAAAGAAGATAAGGAAAAAGCACATGTCGAATGGCTTCACACAATGAAGAATATAAAAAAAACTCTTGCTAAATTACGCCAAAGAAAAATTAACACTCTAATATCCACATCCGTTGTTGAGGAGGGAATTGATATCGTCAATTGCTCTTTTGTGATCGTTTTGGATGGAATAGAAACAACGAAGTCATACATCCAAATGAAAGGTAGAGCAAGATCATCGAACGCCAGATTTTTCGTTTTTCAAAATAAGAATGCCGCAGCATTGAAAGTTCCTATAACCCTGAACGAGGCAAAGCAAACTGAAAAAGAAATAAACTCATACATAGGAACAAGGGAGACAAATTATACCCCCCTTGTGCAGAATGCAGCGAAACGGATGAAACTATCTGAATGTACCTGCAAAGAGAGAAATGCATTATTCAATGGAGAGTATCGTGCAACTTATGGAATGGTTGATTTGTTGTCTTCTAAATCGCTCATCAATCGATACGCATGTAGTGTTCCCATGGATTTAAAATCACGCTCGTCGAGAAACTCCTTACTGCCGTATCTACCGGTTTATAAGGATAACGTGCTTCGTTTGCCTTCTCATTTACCTGGGGACGTTCGATTTGTACACCTACCAAATGAGTTCATATCGAATTCAAAACGAAAAAATGAGTCTATGCTGGCTCTTATGGCATGCGTTCGACTACATGAAAGAAACGTCTTAAATGAGCGATTGTTACCGCTACGGAGGAATGATATTCTTAGACAATTATATGCATCAGTTTTGTCGCCAATTCCTTTGATAGAGCCAATTCCTGATCATCCAAACTTTGACAATTCTCTAATTAAGGAAAGAACAAAGATATTTGCCTACCCAATAAGACAGAGTAGTGATATATTTCAACAAAATGAAGCTGCTTTGAATAGCGATGGCCAAATTTTATGTATTTTGTTGTCGGAACCAATGCAAAAATTACCCCAATTTTACTTTAAACATCCTGAATTAGGATCAGTTCGTTGTACATTTGAAGAGAAAGTGTTTCTATTATCTTCCGAACAAATAATTATTTGTAGATCTTTTTTCACAGTTCTGATGAACGCCCGTTGGCGACGTCGTACAGGAAGAGTTTACTTTGACTATTCTGAAGATACGCTACTCGATAATATTATTGAATACACAGTTGCATCATTGGATAAAAATAACCAATTAGACTGGGATTATATGCAACAAATAATATCAGAATATGGACGAAGTGAAAATGATCGAAAAGCAAATGTTCAGCAGTGGCAAATGGGCGAGAAAAAGCCTAGAATATGGGCACCCATTTATGATCCAAACGTTTCATACATAACTTTTAGGAGATCTAAAAAGACGTGTTCTGAATCGTTCCCAGACCCAAATATAGGTACATTTCAAGATTATTTCCAGCAAAAACGTTCTTTTAAAGTTACCAGGGATTGTAGTTTATTCGAAGTGCAACGTTTATGGACAATGCCACAAAAACTCCATGATGACACATACAATTCATTTGAACGAACGAACAAAGAAAACTATACAAAGAGTACTTTCTGCAAAGGACTAGTGTCAGTATTACTGCCCCAGGATGCATGTTTAGAAACTTCAATGGCAGATCCAGCATTATGCTTGCACTGTGTTCTTTTGCCTCAAATACTTTATAAGATAGAACGTCACATTTCAACGGAAAAATTCTTGATACACGTTTCACAGAATTTCCCAGAATTAAATAAATGTCTTAAAAGTAGAAGCATTGAAGAAGTCATGACAACGTTGACAGCAAAAAGTTGCGTGTTGAACATTTCATACGATAGACTTGAATATCTCGGAGATGCAGTTTTGAAAATTATACACACAGATGCACTTATAAAATCTAGCGCTAAAGATTTACAACGGTGGATCTCTTGCCTCCATGAGGGTGATTTATCTGCCCTTCGCTCTGGTTTAGGCTGCAACGAAAGGCTTAAAGAAGCTGCTGATAAGAACAGAATGAGCCATTTTATCTTGACACAACCACTTGGTCGAGGCGTCTGGACACCGGCAGGATTGGAGAAGCGTTTTCTTGATCAAGAAAAAAAGAAGAGTGATCTTTTTCCAAGTCAAGAAATCATTCCATCAACCAAGGTAAAAGCTGATGTGGTTGAGGCAATTTTGGGATTGGTGTATCTGTTCGAGGGATACGAGGTTACGATTGCAGTTGCTGAAGAGCTTGGTTTATCGACAGCTCAAAAAATTCAAGAGAAAATACCACCATGTTCAAGAGTAGAATTAAACCGCCCAACTTTACAATTCTTGACCAGATTTCTTGGGAACTTGGATTTCGAAAAGTCATCTTCATTTATTGAGGCTCTTACTCATGCCAGCTGCGTTCATTCAGAAACCCAATCGTATCAAAGATTAGAATGGATCGGCGATGCTGTTCTTTGCCTTGCTGCAAGAGAATGGGTGTTCAAAACTTACCCTTATTTGGAGGTAAAACATCTGGTTTTACTCGAGACTATTCTAATTTGTAATGAAACCTTGGCTTTTCTTGGAGGGAGCATTGGACTGCATAAACATATACAGCACTGTGACTCATCATTACCCCACCGACTTGAAAAATATGAAATTAATTTAAAAGACGTAAAACATCATGGCATATGGTCAGAAGACGCTCCCAAGATTATTGCCGATGCTGTTGAATCACTTCTAGGGGCAGTACATGTGCAAGGCAATTTTTATCAAGGACAAAATGTGACCATGAGGGTATTACAACCAATCACAAAGTTAATATTGAAAAATCTGGATACTAAATCAGCTGGATTATCTGAAGCAAAAATATTAGACATGATGCATCCTAAGCAAATTATGACTGAAATGTGTAGTTTTCTTTCTGTTAAGAGTTGGAAAGAAGATGATTTTTTGAGAGTTCAGAAGAAAGACTCAGTTTGGAACGGTGTGACTCTGAACAATAATTATTCGGGAGATGAAAATTCAATCGCTCAAGTAAATTGGTTTGGATGTAACATGATAACAGTCAAAGATAGATCTACTAACGTTGCCCTCTACAAAGCATGTGCTTTGGCTTCTGCTTTGTTAAAAATGTCTCCAGAGACTGCTACCAAGCTCAATGAAATGTCTAAAATGATGACTCTACAACAATGAAATCAAGAATTTGAAGTTATTCGACCTGAAATACAATTTGGAAAGACACATTCTAAATATATAAAAAGAAAATTTTACTGCTTATAAATACTGAAAATATTGGTTATCATTAAAATAATTCATTAGTATGATCGTTGCTTATATAATCGGGAGAAGAAAATTAAATTATTTTAGCTCAAAAATGCTTGACCCAAGAAGGTTGACAACTTTTGCCCTAACTCATTATCCCCACATTTTACAGTTACGTCAACTCTTCCATTAGGTACATCGACTTTTCCATGAACCAAAACAACTTTATCATTCCATTTACCTGCTGCAATGCCCTCCGATGTTGTGGGTATAGCCTCAACGGAGTATAAACCAATAGAATTCATTTTTGACATTAAAGAGTCTAAGGACAACGAATTTTGTGGGACTGAAACTGAAGTTGGTGCAGTGAAGGGTAGTGTACCCCATTCACCACCAAATTGTGGTGTTGTGTATGAAAGAGGCAACAAAGGCACATTTTGGTGACTAAATACAGATGAAGAAGGACCCGCGGGAACTTGGGCTGATGCAAACGGATCTAGCATCATGGCTAGAGACGGTGCAGGAGCGGATGTTGAAGCTGGTGCTGGGTCTGAAAAATCAAGAAGATCCATTGCAACAACAGGAGCAGGAGCAGGAGCCGGGGCAGGTACAGGTGCAGGCGCTGGTATAGGAGCAGGAGCTGGAGCTGCAACAGGTTTGGGAGCTGGATTACTGGATAGATTAGGCATTTTGGGTACAGAAGAAACAAAAGAGCTTGTACTAGAAGCCCCAGGCGCAATGCCTCCAAATAGTGCAGCAGCCATACGTTCTTTTTCTGTTAATTCTCTGGGTTTTTCTGGTTCAGGAACTGCCTTTACTGCACTATTATCATAACTATATGAGTTGTAATTCGAGCTTGGTTGATTTTGTGGTACTTGAGTTTGCACTGGAGCGGGTGGTTCAGGCATCTGAGTTTGTGTAGAAGAATTACCCAAACCTCCTTTACCCCAAACGTTTGTTCCGCTTCGAAGCACGAGTTGTGGCGCGTTTGAAGGTGGAATGATTTGACCACCTCCTGGACTCATCGGTGCTTCCAAAACTGTTTTCGCCCCAGGAGGTAAATTCACTCCTCTTCCATAGGGTTGAGTTGAATTTTGCCCAAGTGCTTGGCTACTAGCGCTTCCCAAAAATTTCATATTAGTAGGAGCACTTGGTTTTTCGTAAGCAGTAAAATTAAACGCAGGCTTTGTAGATGCTTTGGATAAATTGTAATCATCATCATCATCGTCATCCTCTGGCGGAGAATAAGTTTTCGCACCTCTCTGGATTGCTTCATTGACGTAGGCGTCTAAAAATCGCAATTCTTCATCAGCTTCAACGTCTTCACAGCTAGCGTCTACCGGCAATACTTCTCCCAGTACGTGAGAAGCACTGGTGAGGAGATTTTGAAACTCAAGCGATCGTTGCTGTAAATCAACATCCCTTGACTTTGTGAAGTCATCGATTATGTGAGCTGCGCTAGGAGGACAAGTACCAGCTTGAGCTACGAGCTTCATGATTGCCGTAGCCAAGAAGTTACGCGTTGAGGATGACGATATAGTAGAACTTTTTCTAGTGAGACTGCAAAGATCCTCTAGAATATCATTCAAATTATGTTGCTGAGACAAATAAGCGTATTCTCCAAGTACCCAAGCCATCGTCTCCGCTAGGATCTTAGGAAGTTTAATTTTCTTGAGAAGTGAAGTATACAAATTCACTGCTTCCAATCTGAGTTGCATGTCTGCTTCTTCATCTTCACCGCTTCCTGTTCCTTCGGCTACTAGACTCATCAAATTCTGGGCTACCTCTTCTTTTACTAAGTCTCCACTTATTTCCATCAACTCTGTTATGACTCGCACGTACCACACATTCGTAGGAGCATATCTCTCTGCTATACGGCAAATGCGTCCAGTTAGACTTTCCTTTAGAAATGGATCTGTAGTTTCCTTCAGAAATTCAAGCAATTTTTGTGTAATAAACTCCACATTCACAGGATTCGTCATGCGATATAATAAGTCTAAAGTCTTGCGCTGCAGAGTATCATCTCTATCTTCTAAACATTCAATCACTGCAAGTTGATGGGCAGCCGCATACTGTGGATGTTGCTCAACTATTTCTGCCAGACCAGTCACACCCAAGTATTTTAAGTTCTGACTACGTGAAGTTATAAAATTACTAATTGCTGCAGCTGCTGCATCTAACAGGGTTGGATTTGGATATATGGTTGTAATAGTGCGGATACACTCGTATGTAATGGCGTATCCAACATTAATCCCGACATCAGCCTTTCTCATACAGTCACCAAGGATTTCATACATACCAGAAGAGGCATTAGCATCTGCTTTTCCGAGAATAGCTAAAATTCGAACAATATTCATCTGCATCCAAGGTGCTGGCACACGATGATATTCAAAATCGCTTGGCAGGCGATGCTCACAGATCTGCTTCAAAATTGAAATGAGAGAAGGTACTAAATCCTTAAATGGTTTTGGATCTATCTGTGCCATGCAGTAAATAACATTTAAAGAAGCTCCCATGACACTAGGGTCGCGATCGCAAAGCACTCGACGAAGTTTTTCTACGAGTTCAGTTGAGGTGACACAGTCCGGAGCAATTTGATTGAAACGATGCAAGGCAATGATTGCTTTTTTACGAACAGTTTGGTTGGCATGTGCAAGAAGCTTCGAAACATCGGCTGAAATAGCTGGAACCATATCAGATGTCTAAACAAAAAGCCAAACAGTCAAATTATTACACAGTGAAGGAAATCTGTTAATTGCAAGTAGTGATGCAAAGTTGGGGAGTCATTTGGTTAGAAATACTTACAATAATTTTTGTGACCGCAAGAAGAGCTGCACAAGATTCCAGGACATGACTAGAATTCAAATCTCGTTGCATTTGATTTACAAGCATAAACCGGAACTCATGCTCTGGTGGTAAACAAGCGGAACATACTAAGTAGCCAACACGCTTATGCGTAATCAAACTGGAGGCGGCCAGTTCAACAGCCTTAATGTAACCAAAGTTCCCATCATGTCCCAACATTTCCACATAAAGCAAACGCACAAGAAATTCTTTTGACTTTTTCTTGCTTTGTAACAAGGAATTTCCACTACCTCTACCAGGAAGACTAGCAGCAGAGAGCCCCCGCTTCGAAGTTTTTGAAGATGAGGAAGAATTTGGTGTTTCTAGCTTCTTTTTTAGAGTCAATACTTCACGCTGTATAATACGGTCTTCCTCCTGCTTGGACTTAGATTCTCCAATAGCTTTTAAAAGCTCAAAAAATTCCTGAGACAAATTCGAGCCAGAAGTTGCCATGGTGATAGACTTGTTTCAGTATCAACCTTTATGTTTGATCCTTTTAAGGTGGAATGATGCAATTAAGGTCGTTTCTTGTCTTTTCGATTACGCTCCTTTCCATTCCAAGACTAATCGAAGATATAAAAACCACCACGACAAACGCCCTCGCTTGATTCTGTTCAATGTCCGTGTGTATAAATTTTTTCATATTGATTTTTCACGTATATATTTTACTTACATGGTCATGCTCATAATTCTTGGTATGTTCCTTCATCCAAACACCTATCTAATAAGAAGAAACCAATGCAATTACCTAAGTAATATAAAATCTCAACGGTAGCCTCTCTTAAGTAAGATATCATGATGGACAAAGATACTTAATGAAATGCTTTTGTTTCTATTAGTTAAAAGAAGCGTTTCGACAACCAAAAAATAACATCGGTGCTCATGTAGATCAAAGCTCCAATGCGATATTGCTTCAAATTTATTGGCACAATAAAACTTTATCGTTCAGAGAAACTAAAACGAAGAAAATAAAAGCGAAGCCTAATGTTAGAGGGTTAATATGCTTTATTTAAAGTTAGCTTGGATCAAGTTATTTATATACATGTCCGTTTCTGATCCACAATAACATGATTGCGCTAGGAGCTTTCGTCCCAGGAATTCTAAAATTTTAAACAATCCGGCAATTCTTAACTCATTTCAATATAGCTTTTTTTTTCTTTGTACATGCCTTAACACATCGTGACATCAGATTGTTTCATAACAAATAAATCCATAGAATCATAATTGGAGAGAATTCCATTCCTCTTCTAGAAAGAAGGAAAGAAACGTTTTTTCTTTTACACGCATTGAGTTGAATCAATATAATATTAGCGTATGAATCGTTTCAAGGGCCGAGGAAGTATGCCTGCAGCACGACTTGCAAACCCTTTGATGCGTCGAAATGGTTGAGTATTCTGTTGGTCGGAAACTGTTGATGTTACTGAACCTAAAAAATCCTCTTCAGAAACTCCTGCAGGCCAATCATCTGACATGGCTCCTAGAAACGTATCTATATTCCCAAAACTGGAAAATTGAAGAGAAGAGTTATGAAGAGAAAATAGTCTGTGAGTTAGCTGAAGAAAGTAGGCTACATTCTAGTTTGGATATCTTAGTGAAGGAAGGCATAAGTCTTTTCGTTTGTCTCATGAGTTTGTTTATGCACGACTGAATTCATCGGAAATACGTAGTTTTGTTGAAAGTCGACTAAGTGTACCTCAGCAACCTACGCTCTCTTTTCTACACCATACGCACGATAAAAAAACAACTAATTTCTATGCTCAAATTAATTGATTGATATATATTCGAATCGTATTTCCTGCAGGAGTATAATGATCAACATACGCAGCCCATTGACACAAAGACAATCGAAAGAAAACACGGTGCGAGATTATCGATATTTCACATACGTAAATAACCGATTAACTTTCAAAAACTTTAAATTTGCAAACACGTCATACGATCGCATGTCTCGAGATGAACTTTGTTGCAAGACAAGGGCATCCGAAGAAAAAAGTGTCAAAGAACAAACTTACTCGTTGTACACAATAGAACTTGGCGTTGCTGCCTCTTCACTATACCAACCTGAAAATGTTCGAAGAGTTGTAGGTATAGATTCAAGTGGGAAAATTTCATCACCTGTAAATAACATCGAAAGCTCGGTAGAGGAGGATTGGCATTTTGATTCTGAGTAGTCTGGGAGCCTAGCAAAAAGTGAAGATTCGTTGACAATCTTTGTCCCTCTATCCGAAGATATCTTTCGGGTGTTAGGAGTCATGCTTTGCTGTAGTGTGTATGCATTACCAAAATCTATGTTCATGAAGAACATTGGAAGCATTGTCCCAGTGACAAGAGCAATTTTGTCTGATTTCGCTAATGTAATCATTCTTGTATCTACCTTGATCTTTTGATATTCTAACGTTTTGATTATTGCTTCGTGCTATCCAATGTAATAGCAAAGGATGTATTTTTATAAATGCTGTTGTCTTTTTTGTTATATTGAGAGTTTGTTTCAGTTTATGAAAACAAAATTTAAATCGAATTTTGGGAAACAATTATGCTGACATCTTTCTAAATGACATATGAGGAAGACACATACACGAAAAATTGTGTCATGAATTTTCATGAAGAAACATTGTCAAGTTGGAAAAAGGGATTGGTTCCCCCCTCGTATTTAAGACTTCATAGTCCGTAGCTGAAGAGTCTTGTGTTCACAGAACCTTTTTATTTCCGGTGCGCTCTGGTAGTAGAAATTGCCATACTTACGAACATTTTAATTATTTAGGGTGGGAAACTTTCAGAATATAAATATCAAGAGAAAAGATGACGTCCAGCATGTGTCACAATGTGCCAGTGATCTTGCATGATTAGTTCGAAACAGGATCTATGAGCACTCGTACAACATTAAAAGACTTCATAGCATGTATGAGCTATTTTTATTTGCACAATGCAAATGAGCTTTCTACTAGTTATAATAGACTGCTGGATTTACAACACAAACTTGATTGAATCTATGCAATTTTGCATGTAGTTTAAAGGTCTCACCAACATTTATTCAATATACATATGGTTTTCCACTTTGATGACTAGGACATTGCCTTGGAAATTGGCAATCATGAAAGGAAAGTGAAGCTTCATTTTCAGCGAAATATGGCTATTGTACAGTGAAGTGATATAAGGTAATGGGACTGGCTTTGTAGAATTTGAAAGTCAAGTAAGCAATCAAACGTTTAGGTTACGTGAAACGCAACGGGATTGAAAATGACATCATGGTTCGTTAGATGATATCATCGATTAACTAAGCACATCATTTGTTTTGCAAAAACAATAAACCACAACGAATTCAATGATGAGTTTCTAATTTATAGAATACGATCAAATAATATTGTCATACTCGTTCCAAAAATGCAAAATAAAATGCTTTGAAGATTATCACAAGTGAAAGTGAAGTTAATGTAAATCAGGATTGATTAGATATTCCATTCTGAGCTCTTTCAAAAATGTAGGCTGAGAAAATATCTCAAAAGTACAAAATGTATTATTTTAAATATGCGCAAGGCAATTCTCTTTTATTTGGACATTATAAAGCTTGCCTATTGGTTGATTCCTCAGCAATATATATTCAGATTGACTACAAACGACAAAGCGCATTTATTGTATTCAATTCCTCATATAAGAACGAACACGACGGATAAACAAAATAAACATCATCACTTTGCTAGGCATTGTGTACTCAAATGAAATTTCCTATTGTTTCATAATTGATAGCACGTAATCAACATATTTTTGAGAGGTCTTAACTACCACAGCCGTACTTCCATACTAAAAGCAGGCCTTTAACACTGCTGCTCTTATATTTGCGAACATCATTCATCATAACTATAATTGGGATCACTGATTGTTACAATGTCAGCAAAATCAATATGGGTTCTATCATCCCTTTTCCTCTCTTGCAATTCGTTTTTTCTGTTTCCACACAGGCAAAGTTGGGCCATCAGTAGATGCCCCTCATCGCCACCGACTGCCCTATCATTACCATCTTCCAAAAATAGCAAGGAATTATCTGATTGGGTTATTGAAAATTTAGACGATGAAGCTTCAACGTCCACATCAAGCACAAAAGCAGGTGAAAATGATAATTTGCCATCAGGAGGACTTTGCATTTCAAAATTTCATATTCAAGCTTCCCTATCAGAAACGCCAACTCTTGATGAATTTATTCCCATTCGACTTTTAGTAGGCAGAAGTGGTTGGGGAACTGGCGTACATCCTACTACAAGGTTATGCTTAGAATGGTTGGCTCGTGAAGAAGTTATCATTGGAGGAGAATCTATTTTAGACTATGGTTGTGGGTCTGGCGTCTTGAGCATTGCTGCTTTAGGTTTGGGCGCCAGTATGGCTGTAGGTGTCGATGTAGAGGCAGAAGCTTTGGTGACTTGTCAAGCAAATATAGAATTGAATGGGTGAGTTCAAATATTATGAGATAGCTTCTCTTTTATAGATTGCTAACTTACCATGTCAATGCCACTGTTTCAGATATGGTGATCGTTTCGAAGGTTTGCATACAAGAGAAATTGTCCCTTTTTTTTTTCGTCATCCAGGAGCGGATGTTTGTGTTGCAAATATTCTCGTAGGGCAATTGGTTCGGCCTTCAATGGTATCTGCAATTATAACAAATCTGGCACCGAATGTAAGTAAATATGCGAAAATAAATCATTATTTGTTCATCTTTTTATGAGTTAAATAATTCACGAAAAAACAACAACAATAGGCTTTGTTTTGCATGTCTGGAATAAGACCCAACGAAGTTGATGCATTAAAAAAGGCTTATGATGAACACATAGAATGGCTAGACGATCATTACAACGAGTTAGCAGCAACTGATACTGAGGGAAGTATTGAATCTTATGGTTTCGATGTCGGAACGTGGGCTCGAGTAGTTGGACGAAGGAAAGTCGGACCAATTGATATCAACGCCATGAGTGAATTAGCGGTATCATAAATTTAATTAGAACACAGCAAGGGAAGTCTAAGCGGCTGGTATAACACATGATACATTACAAAATTTCTAAATTGAGCTATGCTTAGTTAAACTCTAGATGATTAGGAAAGAATATTACACGATTGTCCTATTATTATCGGGAATATTCATACTTTCTGTTGTATTTTCTGTACGCATGGAGTTGGTTCTCCAGATCCACATATTATTTAGTTCAGTATTCACTTCATCAACATTCTTCTCTCCTGTATCTGGAATTGCTAATGCCGCGAATATTAAGCTCAGAAAAGTTACAACCATGTACATCACAAAAGGTCCCCAACTCGAACCAAACAATTCCTGACCAGATAAAAATGTGTATGATACAAGCATTGCACATATGTAAGTGATAATAGTACTGATACCCAATGCTCTTCCACGAATATGGGTTGGAAAAAGTTCCGATGTTACTAGCCAGGTTAATGGGCCAAAACTCGACCCATAGCCAGAAACAACTCCTAATGCACCAATAATAGCCAATATAGGTGATTTCACTTCTCCGGTTTCTGCATTTGTATCAGCAAAGGCGATTGTAAGGATGGAAAGGGAAACAAGTATTAAAGAAATCCCGAAAAGGAGGAGTGTTCGACGTCCAATATAATCAATTCTGAAAATAATTAGCACAGTGACAACAAATTTCAATATCCCTAGCAACAGTGTTGATAACAATGATGAGTTTCCCTTTAATCCAGCTTCTTTAAATATCTCAGGAGCAAAATTCAGCACATTAGCCTGGCCGCAGAATTGTTGAGCGACAGCAAGAAAGAGAGCAATAATTGCCTGTCGACGATAAATTTTCATTTCGAAACAAAGTAAATTTTTCGTTGGTGTCTCATCAAGTGAAGTAGGTGTATCTATATCATCTTTTAATGAACTATCACTTTGAACAATATCTTCGATATTCTCCGTTCCATGTATTCTGGCCAGTACTTTGTTGGATTCCTCTACTTTTCCGTTTTCTCTAAGCCAGACTGGACTTTCGGGCATGTACAACATACCCAAAAATTGTATTCTTTTATCAAATAAGTGTGCAAATAATTTCGATTAAATTAGGTAAAACAATTGCAAAGAATAAGACATTTTAATGAAATTGTCATCACTTACAACGCAATAATGCCACCAAAGCCAAACATGTATCGCCATCCATTTATTGTCTCATCAATTCCTAAATTCATATCATTGAATTCTTTCTTTGTCAAAACATAAGCTGCGACATACGCCAGTAAAAAACCAAAACTGATACTGGCTTCGTTGCATGACACTAATGCTCCTCTGAATCGTTTCGGTGCAATTTCATGTAAATAAGCGACGTCAGCAATACCAGAAACAGCAACACCAAAGCCAACAATGACACGCCCAATCAAAACAACTGTCAAATTTGGAGCAAATGCCAGCATCAACGCTCCTAAAAGAAAGACAGCATCGGTTAGTAGTATGCCAATTCGACGTCCCATTTTATCACAAATATATCCACCTAGGGCCGCGCCAAAAACGCCACCCAAATAGAGAAACGAAACAATCATTTCTTCTTCAGTTGGTGAAAGATTGAATACTAGTGTCAGTTGTGGCAATGCTCCTGAAATAACTCCCATATCGTACCCGAAGAGTATTCCACCTAGAGATGCGATGATTGTAGATTTTATCAAGAACGGAGTCAACGTTGGTTGCAAACTTTCATCACTTTGCTCCAAAATTGGTTCTGCCATTTGATTATTTTCGAAATTCATTGCTTTATTACCGTCTGTCACGTTTTGATCGTCTTGATTCTCTACAGAGCCATGCGGGAGCTGTTCGACGCCGGATTGTTTCTTTTCTTCGCTAATTTTGTTTTTTTTGTGGAAAGAGCCAAAAGTTGTGTAATTTGGAAAAGAAGAATTTTTAGTCTTCTTGTTATTGAAACACGGGTTTTCGTTATTCGAGTCTTTGTGGATTGAATGCATTAGCTTGTAATGAATCCATCGAAATTGATATGATTTGTACGTGCAGTTCAAGTAGACTAGACGAACTCAGCTTTTGGATACACTCCCACTGAGATTCTTGGTTCGTCAGCAGCGTAAATCCTGCAAAACAGCTGTAGGATATAAAATTCTATCAAAAAGCTGAATGAATACTTGAGAACATGACTAAAACGATGATGTCTCTACTGTGATGTTAATTGAAGTACATACTGTATCACACCGTACAATCAATTTTGTCTATAGAAAATTGGCAGCTAACTTAATTAAAAAACATTCAATCCGACTTAATTAATTACATAGCTTTGGGAAAAAAGTGGGCTTATCGAAAAAAGAATGAAAATAATGCAAGGAAGGTTTATCTTCTAACAGAAGAAAATAAAAAATCTTCACCCGAGAGATGAAAAAGGGGAGTGACAACGAAAACTGTAAGAATATCTAAGGCATCGTAAAGAACCCCACATAACGATAGAAAAAGGGGAAAACATCTACGAATTATCTTACAATGAATAATGAATTGATTCCCTTTTTCATCTTTTTATACATGAAAATTCTTTGCCATTGCCAATGTTGCTCACTGTCGAGGTTTACAAAACTATTGATCCTTATTTTCAACGCTCCTCTTTTCGTGTTGAGTGAAAGTGCATCTTTCAGTATCTTATACAATGCCTTGCTAATTCTTAATTTACAAAGGGCGATATGTTTGCAACTATTTCCAAGAGTGGTTCATTTCACAATTCAATCAAAGCATGTAGAACTAACAAGCCTTCCCAAATTTTTCATATTTGCTAATTTATGTTGAGTTATCATTTAAAGGCGGACCATTATAACTTAGTCTTCCCAGTGTTTCATCATTCAATTTACTCCCCATTTCCCAGAGAAATATAAAATATCAATGCTTTCTTAGTTCTTTCTTGCATTTTATGAGATATTATATCATTAGAAGTAAATTGTTCAATAATGTGAAGACAAAACTTCAATAAATTTTTACGCAGTTTTTATTGCGCTTGACTCTAAAAGTTCAACAAGAAAAAACAAGAAAACCAAAGAAATAAGGGTGTTTCCTACGGTAGATTACTGAACAATACAGATCTTGTTTTACAACTGCGCCAAGATCAAAATTCTAACATAATTAGACTGCAGTTCCATAATGGAATACATGTGAAACAGAAGAATAGCTCTAAATGGATCAGGCAACAAATTTGGAAATATTATACGTGTAGTTCTTTAATATTTTTTGAGTACTACGGTACTTTGAAAAAAAACCTCATACCTATCAAAAGAATCCCAATGGTCATAGGTTAATATGGCTAAATATGAATTGAACTTACTCCTTGCTATCCGATTTCGAACACAAACTCTTATATTCGTCTCTGCTGGTCAATCATCCAAACACAAAAATTTCTCTTGTGTTATTTTCGATAAGTAAAAAATCGCTTATAATATCATGGACCAACCCAAGACAGATTCTGGGGAAACCAATAATAATGAAAAGTGGGCAAAGCTCTTGAAAAGAATTCAAGTACTTGAAGTTGTGCTCACCATTTTTGTATGCCTGACAACTTTGTGCATTGTTGACCAAAAACGGAAGATTTTAAAATTGAGCAATGCTTATACATCTATCTCTCTTCAAAATCTCAAAGAATCTGTTCTGGAACCAGATTTTGATTCAAATACTAATAATCTGAAACATCCACTTCAACCTTTTCGACTGGGTGAAAGTGAAGCGGTTTTTGGTGTACCGACACGATTAGAGACAACTACAAAGAATGATTCCAAGAAACAGAATGAGAAGAAGCTAAACTTTTTGTCTGAAACAGAAGGAAGTATTGAGAGTACATTTTTAGGTAATCGGCAGAAAAAGCTTCGTATGCTTTCTTTCAATGACGATTTGAGTCAATTCAATGTCCTCAGTGGACGTGATGGCTCCCTAAATATCAAAGAAAACGAATTTGTTCCAGATCGGCACTTATTACAAAGTAGGTCAAATGATTTTTTGGCTTCAGATGTCTGCAATGGAACACTCTTTTATTTAGAACTCTATTTGGATGAGTTTCCAGAGGAAACCTATTGGGAGTTAGCATTGATTGATAACGATGACGAAACTCTTATTGCAACTGAGAGTTATCCAAACCATCATGAATTGATATATTCAAATCAAAGTTTTGATATTTGTCTAGCCAACGGAAAGTACTTATTTACCTTGTATGATATATGGGGTGATGGTATTAGGTGCAAAGATCCTTTTCAAAATTGTTACACAATTTATCTTGACAATGAAGTGGCAGAAGTTGGGCCACCTTTTGAGGACTTAATGGTACAACATGAGATAGATTTATCCCCGGGTACACTTTGTACTGTGGGCTATGCATTTCTGTTGGAAATTGAAGGAAAGAAATTTGATTTTAGCAATGGCGATGAAATGAAATGGATATTGAGAAACGAGAGAACAAATCAGCAGCAATCTTTTACAGAAATACCACATGGATTAGATGATATGAGAGAAACCTCTAGAAAGTTGATGATAGAATCTTATTTCACTTGCATTGGTCCAGGAAAGTACACATTTGGATTCTTTGATTCAAACGGTGATGACATGATTTGTCGAGAGTCACACGAGTGTTATCGACTTTATTTAGACGGGACCTTACTCATAAGTGCCAATCAAGTACAATCTTTTTTTCGAAACTCAAACCATGCTTTTATCATAACAGAAACCGGAGTAGGAAAAGAACAGGTCTGTTCGAATCTGAACGATCTTTCCCCGGCTCATCCGTACAATAACTTTACTTACGATGACTATTTTTTTAAGAGAATGGGATTGATTTATTCAGTGACTCCAGCTGAAAAGATTCAAAATAGGTCTACCTCACAGTCGAAGGCTGCCTGTTGGATACTGATTGATGATTTGCTGTCCTCAACAAATGATGCAAGCTCAGTTGTATCTGATCTTTGGTTAGAACGATATGCGTTAGCTGTATTTTTGTTTTCTGTGAATAAAAACATAGATGCGCTCCAAACAAATTCGTGTGAATTTGAATCCACAAAAGTTGTATGTAATGAGCGGGGACAAATAATTGCATTAGACTACTGTAAGTTTCAGAATATGTTCTTTTCTTTGTATAATATATTCTTTACTGTATGCATAAAATTAACAAATTCTATGCATGGAATTACAGTTGGAAATAGACTTAAAGGGACAATACCCCCTGAGATTAGTCTCCTTCGACATCTAGGTACTGTATTAAGCAAATTCAACTTATTTACTATTTCTTTCAGCTGATACTAAATTTATAACATTTTGCAAAAACGCTTTTCAGAGAACTTAGATATAGGTGACAACAGTCTTGAAGGCACTATACCTGGACAGCTAGGGAGATTAAGCAACTTAAGAACTCTATATCTTGACAAAAATAAATTTACAGGTAGAATTCCTAGTCTAATTGGTAGAGTCACTAGATTAGAAGAGTTGGCAATATCTGATAACTCCTTGATTGGGACAATTCCACCTGCTTTAGGACAGAATATCCAATTAAGAAAATTATTATTGTCAGAAAATAAATTGGAAGGCTCAATTCCTTCTAGTATTTTCAAATGTATCAATTTGGCTGAATTAAATCTCCAAAAGAATTCTTTGATTGGGGAAATACCATCTCAATTTGGAGAACTCATCAATCTGGTACATCGTAAGTTATATTTTCCTTGCCTTGAATCATATATTAGATCTAAATGATGTCAAATTTCCTCACACTTTTTTCAAATTATTTATATGGATGGTACAAAAGTCAATTTAGAGGACAATTTTTTCAGTGGTACAATACCAAGTGATATCTGGAAGCTTTCATTATTGAAAAACCTAATTGTAGACGTCAATAAATTGACTGGTACTCTACCAAGCAAGATTGGAGAGATGATGTCTCTAGAGAGACTTGTTGCATCTGCAAACTCTCTTACTGGGCGTTTGCCTTCCATACCGTCTTCATCAAATCTCAATGTAATTTCACTGGAGTTCAATCAATTCACTGGGAGCATACCGGCTTCGTATTTTGATCTTGATTTGGACTTTTTATGGTTGCGACAAAATGACCTTGTGGGAGATGTTCCAAACGAATTTTGTGAAAAAATACCTGACGGTCTAAGTGTGGACGATCGCGAATGGTTGTTGCACGAACCTAAAGTCAACTGCTCTTGCTGCAATAAAGCCGCTTGTCATATTTGGAACACTACTGATGAAAATGAACTGTTTCGGCCATGTCCAAACGGCAACCTTCACAAATTAGGGTTTGTTAGCGTAGCAAATATTAGCGATTTGATCACTAATGAAAAGCGCTATTATGATTTTAATGGTTTTAATGGTTTCAAAGAATTAAATTTATGCTTATCTCAAACAGGATGTTATAGCTTCGAATACGGTGCTATAGGAGAAGTAGAAGGATTAGTTGAGAATAAAGCAGAATTTTTTGAGTATTCAGATTCCGAAAAAAAACTCAAGAGACAAGATCTTCTATTGGAAGGAGGATGTCCTTCAGTCATGATATGTGGAGTATCCATACATAAAAACCATCCAAAGCGAATAGGGCTCAATCAATTTACACAATTAGTTCTTCATGATATGACTCTTCTTGATGACCCCTCATCACCCGGATACAAGGCACTTTGTTGGGCGATGACACAGGACAGACTTTATGATAATTATAGATATTGTGATGGAACTCTTCTCCAAAGATTTGTGCTTATTTATTTCTACTACACAGAGGGATTCCTTGCGGATTTTGAAGAATTATCATTGTTAGATACCTGCGATTGGCCAGGTATTTCATGTGATTCATATCAGCAATTCGTCACAAGTATTGATCTGAGCAACCAAAATTTGACTGGAACACTAACAACTGAAATAGGTCTGCTCACAACATTAGAAAACATAAACTTGAGCAACAACGATTTAAAAGGAAATATTGATGAGTCCCTTCACAGAAATCTTCATCAGATAAAATTTTTTAATATTGGAAACAATTCTTTCGGTGGTGCATTTCCCTATGAGATTTTGAGTCATCCGCACTTGGTGGAATTGAACATTTCAGGGAATAATTTTGTAGGAAGGCTCCCGAGCTTTACTTATTCAAGAGATCTTGGTAAGAAATTCAATACCTTGTGAAGTTGCATGCAATCAAAATCCTTCTCATAACAATTTCTTACATGCGATCTTCTACACGACAGCTATTTTTGATGTTTCAGACAATCTATTTCAAGGAAACTTTCCTCCTGCATTGATAAATTGCAAAAACCTCACTTATTTGGATTTATCACAAAACAACTTCAATGGGAACATTCCAACAGAAATTGGAACATTATTAGATATGCAATCGATAAGATTTTACGATAATAAATTTGTCGGTAGCATTCCCATAGAAATCTTTGATTCGATTCACATCAAGGAGTTTATGTTGCAAAGTAATAGACTTACAGGGAGCATTCCTATGCAGATAAGTAACTTACAAAATGTATCTGTTATCAGTCTGAATCATAACCAACTGAAAGGAACTATTCCTGTACAACTTGAAAGTTTGAAAAAAATAGAAAAATTGCACTTACATAATAATCGGCTTCATGGCATAGCTCCCATACTTGCATCCAATAATTTTCTCCAGAGCAAAGATGCCTATATCACAGATTGCGGGGATCCTTCATATTTGTTACCGTCTGCATTAACATGTACCACTTGCACTATGTGCTGCAATTCAGAAGGAAAATGTCAGGAAAAACCAAATTTAGGATTCTACATTTGGATCGTGTTTGTTTTGATTGCTCCATTTGCATTTGCGATCATTTCTCTTTTCACTAAAAAAGCAAGAGATCAATTTGAATGCAGAGATCCTATGAACATATTTTGCGAAGACACAGTGTACTGTTTTTTGCTTACTGGGAACTTCACAGCATTGTTTATCCACCTAACAACTGCAACTTTGCAGACCTTACTTTTTGTTCAGTATATATCTGCTTCTAGATTTCAAAGTGAAGCAACAGATTGGCAATTCACGTTCATTTGCCCAAATAATGATCAGAACTGTACCTCTGAAGATACTCGAAATATCTATGGATGGTTTTTGTTCTTTGTTGTAACATTTGGCTACCTTGGAATCGATTATACGATGAGCATTTTCCAAATTCAACAGGCTATATACATGGAAGATTGGAAATTACTCGCGAGTGGTTGTTTGCTTTTATCGCTAACTCTACTGGGGACAATATCTTCGTTTCTATACAACTTTGCTTTAGCTGACTCCAATACAGCATTGATCTCAAACGCTGTAATTTTGCTCTTCATTAATGATATGGATGAAAAAATTCTACAAATATTACAGGTCATTGTGCCAGAGTGGACCATTGATCGACTCGACGAAGCTAGGGAAAGTATGATTAGAAGAAGTGATATTATATCGAAGCACATCTCTGAGAAAAACTCGATAAATTTTCATGAAGAAGAAGAGTCCGTTTTCTCAGAACATGATGAGGAGTCCATTCCTGTTGGTGCAGAAGTTTCGAACGGACAAGTTACCAATAATTCTAAGATTTTAAGACGTACTTCTTATGTCGAAGCACGCCAAGGACAAAGGGTCCGGTCCGTAATTCCTCGTAGATTGTCGATTCCAAAGAATCCAACCTACACTGAAGTTTCGAGTCCGCTAACCAGTTTCAAAGAAAATTCTTCTTCCGATGAACCCGACACTGCTATTGGCAGTGGAGATGAAGGTTATCCTTCATTGATTTTGCCTGTGCTATATTCCTCACCTACGTCTGAAACCAAATCAAGACATAGACCACATATAACTCATAGAGACTACTTCAGCGGAGAAAATTAACATAAACCATCTCATTCTTTAAGCAGTAAACGGCATTTTCAAAAAAAAATTACAAGATATTTTGAAAAGCGTTGATATATCCTATGCATTATATACTATCAATATTTGGTGGGGGCATATTTGTATTTATGTTTCCGCTTTTGAATCTGTAACAGGAATAGCCTCTGCCCCAACTTACTTTGCTTCATTGCGTTTCTGACGTTTTCCTTCTCTTTCACCATCGTTTGGCAGAGAGTCAATCTTGGTTCCAGACCTGGAATCAGGCCCTATTGACGGCCCTACTATTGGTCCAATTGTTTGGTTACTAATTGACCTTGTTGGACCTGTTATTGTATGATCTAAATTTTCTTTTGGAGCTGGAGGTAGCATAGGCCCTGTTGTTGGTCTTTTCGCAGGTCCCCTCGAAGGTCCTCTCGTCGGCCCTTTCATCGACACTGAAACTGGTCCTTTCGGTATTCCTACTGTCATCTTAATTCCATTTTTGCTGGTATTGGAACTCTTCAATATTCCATCTGTGATCAACTTCTTTTCCCATTGCTTCGTTTGATTAATAAATGCAGGAATGGGATCAGCTCCTTCTCGTTTTTCCTTCACCAAATTTAAAGCTTCATTGAAACCCATCTGGCATTTTTGAATCAAGTAAAATAGTACACACGTAACGCTTCTCGATCTTCCTTTTTTACAATGGACAAAAACACTTCCGTGATGCAATCCTTTCGATATAAAAGACGTTATTTGAGAAGCATACTGGAGAAGATCTGAGGTAGCTAAGTCATACACTGGTATTCGTTTATAGGTGTAGTGGGAGGGAAAATAATTTTGGATTCCAGACTTTCAAATAGAAAGAAGCGAAAGTGAAGCAAAGATCATGATTGTTTTAGATGGAATATTCGTTAGAAACCAGAAAAACATTCTCAAACACAATCCATCAAAGTTCAAAACATCAAATAATCCGTTTGTAAAGCAATCCAAAAATTGTGCTGTGAGATAAATTCTGCTATTGATTAAAATACTTCGTTTGAAGTCCATCCCAGAGATACCATTTAAAAGCCACAAGCAACTCACCTGAACCCCACCTTCTTTCTCTGGAGTTACATTCAAAATATGAGTTATTCCCCACTTATTCAATTTCTCACGATTTTTGGCGTCTTTCTGTCCTCCAATGTATAACCCATGGCGTCTTTTACCACCCTGTGTCAAGCTTTTATTCGAGGATGGAGGATTGTATATAAGGCTCATCTTGAAGAATCCTGAATTTTGTTCGATGCATTGGCTTCTGCTAACAATGCAAAAAAAGGAATGGGAAGTGTACCCTTGTAAGAGTACAAAAATATTTAAAAATGTATACCAAGTTTTGCACATACGTTTCACTCTACCTTAATTGGAGACCCTTCCCATTTAAATCCTACACTATACCTTATTGACTTTGCTTGGTATACAGTATACGTAAAATGGTAGTAGAAACTTACTTAGGTCGTGCGTGTGAATTAAATCTGTGTCATCTAATGAACATCAGAGGTTTCGATGACGAAAAATTGAGCATCATGATGTCTGTTTTCATTGATACAACATTTAATTTCTCATAAATACCAAACCTTCACTTCTGTAGCAAACATAAAGGGCCAAAATGAACTCCGTTTTCTTCACTTCTTTGCTTCTCTCTATATTCCAAACCAGCGTTTGTGCTTTCCAGCTCAATACTGATGCATTCCACCAAAAACTTGTAACACGAAACGAGACCCCATCGTCAACATCTTTAAGTGCATCTCGTCGTTCATTCATTTCGACTTCGGTTAATTCTGCTCTTTTAGGATTAGTGGGGACTTCCATCCGCAATCCATTACCAGCGAATGCGGCAGGAAAAACAGACCTAATTGCTGATTTAGAAGCATCACGTGAAAAATTGGACAAAATCCCAGATTTATTGAGTGCAGGTGAATGGGATTCTGTACGATCAATTCTAAAGACTCCTCCTCTCAATAAACTGTGGAACTTGGGAGAGGTATGTGCAAAATTCTTAATTGGAATTATATTTTGCTGTTATTGATTTCACATGAACTCAATTTTTCATTAAAAAAAATTATTTCCTAAAGAGTCAAAACACATTAGTTCAGCTTGCAAAAGAAACAGGGGAATTTGAACTGCTAGAACTGAAAGACGAGCTAGCAATTTCACTCCAAATGTGTGATCAATTGACATACGATAACGCATTTGTCTATTTCCAGCCAGGTAAGTGCTTAAAACTGAAATCTAAAGTTTTTTTTATAATGTGAATCTTGGTACTCATTTTCCCCTTTCTCCGAATCAATCATTTTTGAACTCACATTATGAACAAACATTTTGTAGGTAACGGAAAAGTAAAAATTAAGGAGCCCACAGACTTAGCGAAAAAAGCACAGGCTCAGATTCAAGAGGCTATCAATACTGTTCCAAACTAATATTAACGAAGCAATGCAGATATTCTTATATTTTTACACTTCTCGATCACACTTTCATAAATATTAGAATCATTTCACATTAATTTATTTATCATTTTTCATTTGTGCCTTCTACTAATTTTAGTACTTGCGCAGTTCGAGGATTTTTAACATAGTATTGAACTCTCCGGTTACTACCTACCACAGCACCTTCATCAGGATATGATTCAAGATATCGCTCGAGATTTGATATCGAATCGTCGCCTTTATTGAGCAAGTCCTTAAGCCGTCGTTCTCTTTTATGTTTTCTTATTCGCATCAAAACTTGGTCGACTGATTCAGTTTGACTAACAGAGTTTTTTTCATCAGAATTGATTCCTGAAGAGTCAAATGGGATAGTTTGCTTATCATCATCGAAATTTTTCATCACGGTTAATGCAAGCTCCAAAGAACCATGCGATTCAGTAATACCCTTCAATCGATTTGGAATATGATTCTTGTCCAAATAGCCTAATAAAACTTTTTTTTTATGCTCACTTTGACTTCGTGTACCAAAATAAAAGTCTATCATCTTTCCCCGAATTTCACCATTAAATACAAAAAGGCCTTCCTCTTTAATTTGGGGTTTCCATGTTTTTAATACATCAATTTGATTTTGAACTGATCTACTAAGTGGCATTTGATAAATGGCACAACCTTCTACAGATGATACGTTTTTATTTTTGCTTGAGTAGATTTGAAAGAGTATCACTGGTTTTTGGTCCCATTTATTCATAACTTGGATATTTCCTGTTGCTTTTAGTCGTGGAGGTAGTAGATGTAATACAATTGGATGATTAATTTCGTATTCTGTACCTTTGTCGGGAGATGAGTAGTTTCCAGAGACGCTTAAAGATATCAACATTAAAGGAACAATTATATATATTCCTGTCAACATGGCATCAATGAGTTGATTTATAAAATACAAAAGGCTCTTAAAAAAGGGTAAATTTGTATTTTTAGAAGAACGCAACTTAATCTGCGGTATGAAAAAGAAGATAAATGCATGACACACTTACCAAAAGCCCTATTCCTAGAATTGTGTTTGTAGGTTGAAAGCATATAGTTTGACCATTAGAAAATGGCAAAAAGAGACATTTCGCAACCTTATTACTATTGTATGGACAAATTAATTGTGTGCATCCTTTCAATGGACTACTATGATTTTCATCAAGCACTCCCTTTGATTCACATGACCATCCATTTGGAAGAATAACTTCATATTCAACGCAAAGCAAACCACTTCTCCAAAAGATGTTTTGCGATGCACAATTTTCGAAATGGAATGCAGAGACCAAATCGATAAAAATATGAATGGTTGGTTCTATGTTTGTTTTTTTGCAGGCTAACGACATTACTGCTTGTTTTCGAAGATACCGAAGTCGCTCGGTTTCTAATGAATGAGTATTAGCTGCAGGATATGTAAACTTATTTTCCTCACCTTTTCCTGTTACTCTTTCCAAAGAGTACTCATATGAAACACCAGACGGAGTCGTAAAATGGAAAGTAGTGAGACGAACTCCACGTATCTCTCGAATATTTAGTCCTTGCTTAGTTTTAAATATTGTATTTCCTTCACTATCTTCTGGTTCCTCTTCACTAAATCCTGGAGTAACCTCCATTAGACCGCTGTTATCAATGACAATTTTGCACAAAAGATGGTCATGGTAATATTCCTCTTTATTTTTTATTCTGAATGTGTTTTTCTTCATATCCCGTTTTAATCTATGATCATCGAAGCAAAAGATTATATGATATTTCGTCAAGTATTATTAAAGTAAGCTCTATAGATTTTTTTTGTATTCTTACTGACACACCTTTTTATATTGCAATCCAAAGCTGCCATAATAAAAAATGTTTTACAAGGCCGCTCCCGTTTCTTTCGTTCCATCATTCGAGCGGTAGATGACATTTTGAAACCCATTTGCGGATTGAAATGACTCTGCAAGAAGGTTCTATTTGGTATTTCAGAATTTGTTAGTGCGTGTTCCCTAGTATAAGAACTATCATCGACACGAGTATAAATCATGTCTGCCTTCAATAAGTTCAACTTATCTTTTTCTTGTTTCAAAATGAATTTTATAGTTCTAAATTAGCTTTTGCGTTACGTTTATAGGATAGAATGCATTTCAAATCGCATACATGAATAGTAGTGTGTGTCAATGATCTAGAACTTACTTGAGTGAACTAGATTCCGAGATAGATCCATTGCGGGATCCTCATTTTTTCCCTCTTCACTTTGGTATAAATTATACTGTCCTACCAAATCTTGTGGACCAAATAGTTTTTCTTGCCATTTAATTTCTTTTTGAATGGTATCAGTAGAAGAATATTTTTTGTTTTTATCCTCTTTAAAAGTTTTTGTTTGAAAATCCTCGTTTTCATTGTCATAGCTTGATGTTAGATGGGAATCATTAATAGTAAAACTCTGTCGGTTTGATGTCACTCGACGAAGAGTAACTTGAACACAAAGATCAATTGCATCTTCGTTATGATAAGTGTGAATGTGATAGTAAAAGGGCTGGGTTGGATCTGACATTTTTTCTTATTTCAATTGTCAACTTGTTCGAAGAAATGTCCATCTATAATTTCGGTGAGAGATGCCGAATATAGTGAGAAAAAAGCAAAAAGATTTCAAAAACTAATTTTGGAACAAAACTTAATTTACTTCGTAAAGAGTACTACTGCAAAGTAAAATAACTCTAATTTCCTACGGCAGACATTGTATAATTTTGTACGCATGGCTTATATCTGTACCCTGTATCACAGCAGCATCTCTCATCTTAAAGGCTGAATTGTCGACTCAACAATCAGAGCCAGCAAGATAGATCATAACGAACTGATTTCAGCGGACAGCATTACCTTCCAATACCCATCTCTTCAAATATGAATCAAAACGAAGAGGAGAAAAAGAAGGAAAAAGACGCCATTGCACCAACTTCTGATTACAATAGGCTTCATTTGTCTACATCTGGTCATGTAGCCATTGATAAGAAAAGAAAGAACAAAGTCCGAAAAGCGGATTGTGCACTTCTAAGTAGATATTCCTCATCATTACTTTACCAAATTCATCCAATGAAACGACTGAAACTATTATCAAGTGATGGTGATCATTCTACGAATGGCAGTAATGAGAATTCAAATGAAAAGAATCACAAGAAAGAAAAAAGTACATTTGATAATACCGATTACGAAGAGAAGAAAAAGGTTGAAAAAGAAGTTGATTCGTCACCACAACCTTTAGAAAAATTGGATTTCACACCAAGTGTCGATAAGAGTAAAAATGAATGCACTGGAATAAAGACAAACCCATCGAAAAAAAATTCAATTAATCAACGCACACTAGAACTACAATCTCAAATGGATAATATAAGAAAACAAAATGATCGTATTCTCAAAAAACGCCAAAATCTTAATCAACATCAAATTTCTTTGTGGAATTATTACCAGAAGTCATTGGAATATTTATCAAACATAAATGATCAGAGAGATGCTACTTTGGATATAGTGTTACCACCTCACTTTTGATAGGTGTAAAAGAGAGATAAAATAAATAAAAGATAGGAAATCAATGAACCTTTGTATCTTCTGTTGACTTTGATGGAACAAATGACATGATGATAAAACCTCTATAAACAGCACTAAAGTCCTTTGTTTTTACAGCTTGAAAAAATCGTTCCATCGGAACCATGACAGGGCCAAATTCGTCATTTGTATCTAGTACTAAACCCATGAACGAAGATTTTCCCTTCTGTTTTGCAAGTGAACACTCATTTATCGCAGGATTTTCTGTGGTAGATATTACACTTGCTAAGGGCGACCAATGTCCGGATACAATAGTTTTAAGGTTTGAAAACAAAGTTTCCCTTTCGTTATTTTGAAAATGCTTAATTGTGAACAAAGGAGCTCTATGAAAATTAACCAAAAGGCGATGATTGGGTTGGTTAGCCATCATGCATATATTTAGAAACTCGTCAAAGGTGGTTTTCTCTGTTAATGGATAAGACTGAATCTGAATTTGACTTGGATGGAGATTATATGGATTTTCATGTAATGTGTTGCAATCCGTATTCCATAAGAATAGTGAATCAGTAAGAGATTTGTGCAAAGTTGAGATGGAATGTGGTTGAGCGTATCGTGTATATGGCGTACACAAGGCTCTGGATTCAAATGCTTTTGGAACATCATCTTTATGACCAAATGACTCATTTGTCAGAGAGGCTAAAGCTGTATTGATGGAAGCTTGGCCACAATATCCAGGTACCGGTTGAAACATTATCCTGTTTCGAATAACCTCAAGTATGTTTGTGCCATTTTCTATATTTTCAAATTCATTTTTAGTACTGTACGGAGATTGTATCCATGCCAATTTCAAAAGAGATGCATCTTGGACGTATGAGCAATTCAAAATAGATGGTTCTTCTCCGACACCCAATTCACGAGCCAGTTTAGAAATAGAAACAATTTTTGGTTGTACTATGATCCCATAGAATACTATTAAAGAGCATAACAGAATAGTCCTTCTTTCCGTTTTGTTTGCTTCAAATTCCATACTCGTGAGAGTAATGGAAACAAGGTATTGAATTACGAAGAGAGTTGCAAGGATAGCCATAACACCTAATACGAAACAAATTAGAATGAAAAATCTTTGAGATGTTTTTTGAACAAGGCTAGATGCAGCCTGATGCTGGACTTGATCAAGATGCTGAATGGATAGTACATTCTTTTGGCGTCCCATTGACAACACAACAATACTATTCAAAATTGTCTTGGCCACAATATCACCCTCGAACTTTAAATGCATGAATGTATTCTATTCAGCAATGACGTCATCTGGGATTGAATTGTATTGTCATAAAATGGAAGAACAATATTCATATGGACAAACTTTAAATGTATCATCATGTGGACGAATCTAATTTGGACGAAATATAAGAAGCATATAGTCAATAAAATTCAAAATTTCAACTCTTTCATTGATGAAGAACATAACTATGAATTTCGCTCCATTGGTAAAAAATCAACATGAATACTTCACTCAGCATAAAAGAGATTTCTTGCCGTTCAAGAATTTAAAATGTGACACTATATAGACTTCATATTATGATGAGTACCCTTGTTATGATATGTCTTAAAAATAGATAGATTATTTGATTTAGTTTGATAAAAATAAGCATTATAATTATTTTGATAGTTGCTAGGTTGCATGAATTGAATACAAAAATTGAGTTACTTTGAATCACTTCACAATTCATGAATTATGAGATAAAACGATGGAAAATGCTCATTAGACATCCATCCT